>ENA-OVFS01001596-OVFS01001596.1-human-gut-metagenome-genome-assembly--contig:-NODE-1596-length-13303-cov-4.090278_pt1 | contig 13303 bp, 16 predicted proteins | sample MGYA00237763_ERZ505405 | MGnify/ENA primary metagenome ERZ505405 (study PRJEB26158, sample SAMN06016401) | human gut metagenome | biome: human gut; feature: ankylosing spondylitis patient; material... | reverse complement strand
TAGAGATATAGAAGAACGGAGTCGTAGCCTTGCTATCCGCCGTATCCAACCAGAAGATCATGCTCTCAGCGGAAAGAATACCCTCTGTGATACCATTCTTATTCAACTGATAGTTGATAGAACCCAACATATTGTCGAATGAAGCGTGACGAGGCTCAGCAGCCAATGTAGTCTTATCTGAGTTGTCGTTTACTTGTACGGTTACATTTGCGAATTTATCAGCCTTCATATCATAAACAGATGCCTCATCGTTAGTGAAAGCCAACTCTTGACTTACACCGATTGCTTTTGCTGATGCGTTAATCGTACCCTCGTCGCCAAAGCTAACCGGACCATTCTCCGCAAAGCCCATAGCGTATGAGCCATTCGCATTCTGTCTGAAATAGAACTCAGCAGGATTTGTTCCCTCAGATTTCTCTGTATATTTCATATCCTCGCCTAAGCAGAATGTCTTAGCGTCATCACCTTCACCTGTCACGTGGAAGATCGTATAAGTAGGAACAAATAATGTATCCTTAGCGGCAACAACCTTACCATCCTTCAAGTAAGCTACATCAACCACTTGGATCGTATAGTTTTCTACAGCGTCCTTATCGTCCTCATTGATCTTACCTTTTGCTTTCTCGATTGACAAAGAAGCTAATTCAGAAGCTTTCATGCTAGGAGTCAAAGTGTTCTGTTCCTTCATAGCAGCATAGAAAGTCTTCTCACCGATCAAGTCAGTTTTACCCTTGAACAACAAAGAGACACCAGCCTCCATCTCTTCCTTGGACAGATCCAAGAAACCTGCTACTTTTTCAACAGGGATAAATTTAACTTTAGTACCGGCGATTGTTTTCATCCCTTCAGTATCCTTTTTGCCATCTTCGGTCAAGTTGCCAAATTTCTTATCCTCACCTGTAGCAACCACCTCATACTCGCCTTTAACCTTAGTCTCTTGCATGCTCAATTCCAATTCTTGCTGAGTCTCGCGGTTCACTAACGTGAACGTATATTTACCATCGAAGTCCTTAACAGCCCATTGAGAAGCGGCAGACTTAAAGTTCACGTCGTTAGCGGCCATAGCGTTATATACGAATGATCCATCAGAAACACCCGGAACCAAGTATTTATGGTACTCAGTTGTAAGGCTCTTATCCTTTTGACTTTCATTCGAGCTAGTGAAGTAAACATTCACGAAGTTAGCCACGCCTTCCTTCAACAATACAGAAGGTTTCAAATAAGTGCTAGCACCTAAAGTAGCGTTGATCAAAGAACCGATCTCGCCATTCTCTACAGTAGTCACATAAGTCTTCGTATCCGTAGAAGTGAAACGAATAGCACCCATATAAAGAGCGGTTTCTGCTTCCGGAGACTTGATCTTCAACTGATATTCATCCGGATTAGCCAACTTATCGAATTCAGTTACCATGAAGGCAGCGGAGTGTTCAGTCACATTGGCCTTATCACCAGCTACAGCCTCTAATTTATAAGCCGTAGTCTTAGCGGCTTTCACATCATACTTAACATCCTTTCTCAAAGCTAGGATCTTGATATCCTTATTGAACAGCAAGTCTTTCTCATCCAATGTTCCATCCTTGTAGTCTTCCTTCAAAGCCTTCAAAGCCTTCTCCGTACCACCAACAACAAAGTACGTATTGCCGAAAGTCTCACCTTCAGCTGCAGTAGCAACCTCTTCCGTATAATCTACCGCATAGATCGGCTGGGCGAACGGATTGGATACTAACTCAGTCGGAGCGTTAAATCCGAAAGTAAAGCCATTCTTATTATAAGTATTCAATGCTTCAGCATCCATAGTCTCTACCTCAGTAGCTAGAATCACTGAAAAACCTGTAGCTTCTTTCAAGAAAGCAGGCAACGTTTTGATTGCACTTAGCGTGTTTACGGTAGAAAGAATAGTTGTTGTACGGGCATCCGCTTTCAAATCAGCGCCATCCTTAATGCTAGAGGCATCTTTCTGAAAAGTAACAACTTTCCCATTTGCAGACAATGAGAAGGTGTACTGGTTACCTACCTTAGCATAATTAGAAACCTCAAAAACAGACGCTTTTTCTGCAGACTCAGCCTCAATCAAAGTCCAAACCTTAGTCTTGTCTTTAAGTGTCACATCTTTTACCGTGTAATAAGTCTCTCCAGTTTTTGCTTCTGTACTCTTTTGCAAATAGAACTTCACGCCGTTAGCTAATACCTTATCTTTATTTACAGTCGAATAGGCTGTAATCTCAGAAGCAGCATTAACAGGCATTACCGCTGAACCTGCGGACAATAAAGCCGCTGTCATCAAAGTAAAAATCCCTTTGTTCATAATCTCTAATTTAAATATTAATAATAGTGTTAATTAAATATCTATCAAGACCTTAATCAATCGTCCTCTATTCAAAAACGACTAGTCTAAACGATCGTCTAAATCTTGCGTTTTTCGAGGAATAAAAAGAGAGGTTCGTTGAAGGAATCGGTTGTTTCGTAAAGGATAGGCTATCCTATATAAGATGAAATACGAAAAGTAAATGCATAACTCCGTATAATACTGATATACAATAAATAAAGAGAAGCAATAGGAAATACGAAAAATCACATTGCTTCCCATTTGCTTCGCATTTGGGCTGGAAAATGGGATAAAAAATGGGAAGTTGCTTCGCTGTTGGGGCATAAAACTTCGCATGGGATGTTTAGATGGGGAAAATAAGGGTAAAAGAGGCTCAAATAAGCATGTAAAGAGGTTTGTCGGAAAGTTGGATAGATCGGTTAAGAATGGATGGGAAGAAGCTTTAAAACGACCTCTTTTATTTTGCCCTTTCTTGGATGGTAAATAGAAATAGTTTATTCAAATACTTCCAAATAATTATTATTTAGTAGATTTGTAGATCTAAATATGCCAATGAGGTTATGACAAAGGTAATTCATGTACATCTGATTTTTGAAAAGAAGAACTATTATTTCGGGTCGATCTCGGCGGTCTTCGACACGCTCTCAGAAGAGGAAGTGGGAATCACAAAGAACAGTCTCCTTCATGCTGGATTGGTGGATGGAAGCTGCAAAATTACCCGGAGGGCGATGATTATACAATCGCACTTAATACGGGGTGGTAAATAGTTGTTTTATTGGTATTTGATTAATATTCATGCAATGTTTCCATTTTGGGGCGGCATTCTGGGCTGTGATAAGCTTGGGTACCGCCTTTTTACTTTTCGTTTTTCCGCATTTTTTGTGTTGGGGATAGTGTTGGGGATAGTGTTGGGGTTAGTTTTTTCTTTGCTTTTATGTCTTTCAAATATGGGTTATTTCCTGTTAGTGATACGCAAAACGACTTATTTCGGTATATAGATGATGGGCTATTTCCTATATTTTTACGGCTAAACCCTGTTGTTTTCTTGCTAAATTATTGATTTATAGTTATTTGTATGCTTTTGTAAGCTTTGCATCGAAAATACAGTGTTTTTTGTGACTCATATCTGAAAAGCTATTCAATAAGTCATTCTATTGTAAGAACATGATTATTCAATGAGATATTGATAATGTTGATGGAAATAGGTGTTTGTGACTACCTTTTTGTAAACAAGTTTCGATCTGACTTATCCAAAGATCTACCTCGCTAGACATATGCAGAATATCATTTTTAGAAATAATTACCTTTATCCCTTCGGCATCATAACCATCACGGTGAACGATTGAATTTCGGACATTATATCCTTCTTGAATAGATTTAGGGACACACATACTTTTCCCTATAAGGGCACAAAGTAATCCTTCTTTAAATGAGGTATGACCTACACGCTCTTTTCTTAAATCTTGTAATAGTTTTAACACTTTCAGCCTGTCTGGAATATCCCTAAAAGATTTAATCTTTTTTGAAGCATTAGGTAGTACCTTGGGATCATTCAAGAAAATATATATGATCATATTGATAATCCTAAACTCATATCTAGAAAAGATGCTTACATATAGCAAGGATTTTAATAATTCTGGAGTTTGCTCATCTACAGACTTCAATATGTCATCAAATTCTCTTTTGCTATTTTTATAGGCCACAATTCCACCCATGTCGTAGGGAAAGCTAAACACCTTGTAGAAAATGATATCCCCTGTAACTATAAATATAGTAAACGGAGAATATTCATCAGCATTGTTATCGTTAATCCGTAGATCTTCTAAGATAATATTATTGGCATACTGCTTGTTGCTTGGATCAGCATAGCACATAGACTGTGCCCTTATGAGGGGTAATTTATCCGTGTCTATTATGAGATTTCCTTCAACATAAACGATATCGTTATTAAGTTCTAATATGTTGTCTGTGTCAAATTCAAAATTCACAATATATACTTGTTTTTTATCAATTATTCTATGATCTCCCAATCTTCGTAACCTTGGGCTTTTAGCTCTTTGATCCGCTCTTGATGCTTGATGGCATCCCCGAAATTCTGAAAGAAAGGAGTTCCTCTATACGTATTGTACAGTCTCTGTTTCTGCTCATTGGTCAGTTCCGGTTCATCCGGATGTTTTTCTTTCCAATAGTACTCATAGAAGTAAATTGGATTGAACCGTAGACGGCGAAACTCTTTCTCAAATTCAGATATCTCATTTAAATCAACTGTTCTCATATCAATTATTACCGTTTAAATCCTTTTGGAATCTAACATTTTTATCTGTATTGCTCCATTGTTGCATTTCTTCAAATAATTCCTCCATTTTTTAGTTCTCGCTCTAAACTATCTATAAAAACTTTAATTGTCGTGATTCCCGTAGATGAAGGAAGTGAATCAACATACTCTTTCAAAGCAGTAAGTATATCTTTCATTTTAGTAATACTCATTCTTTCCTTTGAATCTGGGCGCATATATATGCAATTATCCTTTTCTTGTAGGAATTTCACAAGAAAAGGTCTTGCAGTGTCGGTATGAGTACTTCTCTCCAACAACTCAACTACACCTTTTTCACTTAGATAGCGAGATAGTCCATGTCGATGGCTGGTTCTAATATTGACTGAATATAATTTCATCATACTGGAAGTTAGCTGACTACGGCTTTTACCCTTGTTTAGTTCTGCTGCCTTTTGGATATCTGTCAAAGAGTAAAAGTACTCACCGTCAATGGTAGTTCTCCTTATAGACTTGTTATCAATCAGCACATGATCACTTGGGTATATACGATTTATATCGACTTCCATAATGCACTTGTTGTTTATTTCCGTATCTGTATTGCCCCATTACTATACTCTTTCATTACACAGCCCAGCACAAGGTAGATATGCCGGATCTCACCTTTGGGAACCGGAAATGGGGCATGGATCTGGCTGCCATCCGGATAGGTCTCCCGGTTGGTACTGTAGGCCATGAAGAAATCCCCTCTATCTTGCAATTGCTTTGTCACTCTGTATTCGGTAGTCTCTATCACGTAGTTGCGACCATTCATAATTAATTGAGGATTGTTTACCTGTTTGAGAGCAAGGATGGAACCACTGGGATATTCAATCATACTATCCCCATAATGATGGATAGCGGCTGTTGCATCCGGAAACCAGTCGCCGGCATCAATCCATTCGGTTGGAGAACTGTTGGGGTCGGTATTAGCCACACGGTCGTTCAATCCACCGATGGTGGAAACATCATCGTAAAACGGGATCAGGTTCTTTTTGGTCGGCAAAACCGCCTCATTTTCCCCTTCCTTGTCGCCCATCAGTGGCAAAGTATTAGATACTTCGTCATCAATTAGAGTATAAACACTTTTATTTATAGCCTTGGATACAGATATAACAAATGAAACTTTCAAATCTTTAGCCTTAAGTTTGCTTTGAAAATCTTGTTCTGTAATTCCCATTGCAATAGCAATTTGCCTTAGTGGCATATCTTGGCATTGTAGTTTCTGACGCAATTCTTCTCCTGACATAAATAAAAATGTTTATATTTTATTCCAATTTTGCTTTTGTATAAATAAAACTGTTTATATCTTTGCAAAGTCTTCCAGTGGAAAGACGCTCTAAAGTTACAACAATTCATTAAACATTAAATAAGATGGAAGAAAAAAAGAAAGTGATCGAAGTAAACAAGGAAGTCAAAGACGAAATCCGGGCGAAGCTGAAAGTAACCATGCGTACGGTAGTTGAGGCCTTGCAGTTCAACACGAACAGCCCGACCGCCAAGATTATCCGTGCCTACGCCTTGAATCATGGCGGGAAGATGTATGATCTGACGATCAACATCGAGAAGAAAGAGATAGATAATCCCTATAAGGAAGTAACAATCATTTAAATCGTATTCAAAATGGAAACAAATCTGCAATTTTTCTACAACGAGGAAGCGAACGTAACGATTCGCACCCAGCAAGTGAACAACGAACCTTGGTTTGTGGCCAAGGATGTGGCAAACGCATTAGACATCACATGGAGTGGTCATACACTTGATTCTATTCCAGAGAGTTGGAAAGGGATGGTGAGTTTTACCACCCCTTCTTCTGGCAATCGTGGTGGCGGTACCAGCAATTATCGGTCATCAACGAATCCGCTCTCTACAAACTGGCGTTCCGGAGCAACAAACCGCAAGCGGATGCCTTCGTTAACTGGGTGGCAGGAGAAGTCCTCCCCTCCATCCGTCGCACCGGTCAATACCGGATCAAGGGCGAGGTGGAGTGCATACAGGAGCAACAACAACGCAAGCGCCTGCCCCTCCCGAAATACCGTCCGTTCTATGCCGAATGGAAGGAACGTGTGAAGCCTTATATCAGCCGGGATGAGCTGGAGAATGTGGCGAATGCGATGGCCGTGAGCCTGTCGCACGTCCGCAAAGTCTATGCTGGGACGGCGGTCAGTGCCCAGATTGTTCGTGAGATAACCGATGAGGCAAAGTATAACCGGAAGCGCAATGTCTTTTATCCCGGATCCGAAGCCGGTGTGCGAGCAGATGGTGATTGAGTGGGATGAGGAAGACACGGAGTAATCAACTATTCATCCATACTGATTATTTTTTTGAGTTCACCTACAAAGGTAGGCAATTTAACTGATACCTAGACTATTCCGTCCAAGAAAGCCAACGACTTGCAACTACCGGAGCGAGACCGGTGGCGGAACAATGGACAATTAACAATGGACAATTAAAAGACAAAGATAATATGGAAACAAGAAAAAGAATCGATTACAAGGCGCTTTGCGAGGCACCGTTCGACATGGACTCCACGTATGAGGTGAACTTCAAGATGCTGGTCTATACCGGACGGAAGGAGGACGAACGGCCGGTGTTCCGGGTGGTGATCGCCAAGGGCGAGTGTAAGGTGTGCATAGGGGCTGCCCGCAAGGAGTTCTGGGGCATCATCGGGCTGGATCCGGAGACGGGCGAGAACCAGTGGTACAATTATAACGACTGCGTGTCGCTGGAGGACTGGGCGGTGCTTGACCGGTTACTGAAAAGGGAGTTTGGCTGGATGGAGATGCTGGATCCGGGATTGGTGTACGAGACGAGGGTGTTGGCGAAAGCGCAATTGGCGGAGGGCTGATCATGAAAGCGAAAGTGATTCTTTACGGATGGGTGATCAGTTGGCTGTTCCTCTTTGCCGGGATCGACACGATAGAATACGGGAACGAGCTGGAGGGAAGCCTGCTTTGCACGATTTGGTTCGTGTTCAGCTTATTGCTGATCGGAAATGAGGTAGAATGCGGTAAGGTGGCCGACCGTTTCGTGGCTTGGATAGATAAAACGATGCTGCGGCTGATGGGCGGCAGTGACAAGGATAACAATCAGGATTTAGGTTTCAATTAAGATTGGTTTAGGTTTGGTATCGGTACGCGGCCCGCGGTACGAGGGTGGTATCCCGGATAGTTCAGTCAGGTAGAACAGTCGGAACTGGTCATTCAGGCGATAAGGTCAGCGGTTCGAATCCGCTTCCGGGAACAAGATAAAGAAGACAGAGTGAACATGGAGTATTATAAAAACATATTATGTATCTCTTACGCAGAGCTGACCTCCGGTGATCCGGATACGGTGGAAGAAAAGGACCGTCCGGTCCTGACAGAGGCAAGTTTCAAATACTACCGGTCGAAAAAGTTGATCCAGGTAGTACGCCGGGCTTGCTACGGGCAAACCGCCTTGTTAGCTTACCACTCCCTGCCCGATCGGGTGAAGGAACGGGTGATCCGGAAATATGGCGATCCGGAACAGCGGACAGGTCAATACGTGCTCCGCAACATGGTGACACGCGACACGGATGCCGAACAGTTCTATAAGGACTACACCTTGGACGACAAAGGCTTCGAACATCTGGATCCGGTCTATGTCGAGCTGTACACCGCCAATGCTTCCGTCCTGAATGCCGTGATCCGGCTGACCTCCGACCGTGAATTGTTCATCAAGTCTTACGGACGTCCTTTCTTCCGGGTCTGGCAGGAGACCAGCGGCGAGCTGAACGGCATCCAGGAGGAATTAGGCTGCCGCCTGCCCAAAAATCACCTGTCGCTGAAACGGCTGGCCGACCGCTACCGGTCGGAGAGCTACACAGCCCTCATATCCGCCAAGTTTGGCAACCGGAACGCCCGCAAGAACAAGCTGAAAGAACAGGACGCGCTGATCGTGGAACTGATCGGCGACGGCCGCAACATCGACAACGAAACAGTTGCCCGGCTCTACAACGCCGTGGCCGACCGTATGAAATGGAAGCAGATCACAGCGAAGACGGTCGCCAACTATAAGAACGAACATCCCGAAGCGTTTGCCGGGCGACATGGCAAAAAGGCGTTTGCCAACGAGAAACTGATGCAGGTGAAACGTTCCACGCCTACTGCTCCGATGTTTTTCTGGTGCGTCGATGGGTGGGACACGGAATTGCTTTACAAGAGCCGTGCCACCGATCCCCGAACGGGCCGAAGCGTCACCACCTACCACCATCGCCCGACAGTGATCGCCATTATTGATCCTTTCAACTACTACATTGTGGGCTATGCCATCGGAAGGCACGAGTCGCCCGACCTGATCCGCGCCGCCTTCCGTAATGCTTTCGAGCATACGGAAAAACTCTTGGGTGACAGCTTCCAGCCTTGGCAGATCCAGTCGGACAACTACCAGAAGAAACAACTCTTCCCCTTCATGCAAACACTTACGCAGTATTTTACACCCGCTGCCGTAGGCAATGCCAAGGCAAAGCCGATCGAACCTTTCTTCAATCGTTTCAACCGGAAATATTTCCGCCTGATGCCCAATACCAGCGGCCATGGCGTGAAGAGCGGCCGGGCAGTGCAGGTGAGCGACGATTGGATCGAATCGCATAAAAAGAGCTTTCCCGATTACGCCGGTTGCTGCTCGCAGATCGAACAGGTAATCGAACTGGATCGTACCGCCAAACGCGAAGCCTATCTTCAGCGGTGGAATGAACTTGAAGCTGACCGCCGCCGTCCGTTCGACCCGGTACAACGCCTGTTGGCCTTTGGCGAGACCGCCACGCCCCGGAAACTCCGGGGAGACGGGATGCATCTCCAGATGGGCAACGCGCAATTTGTTTATGACAGCTTCGATCCGGAGTTCCGTGCCTTGGGGCACGTTGATTTCTTCCTGCGTTACGATCCGTCAGATATGAGCCGGGTGATTGCCATCGAGAACATCGGCACGCAAAAGGCACCCATCGAGGGAGGCACGCGCTTCGTATTGGAACAAAAATACAGGCAACCGCTTGCCTTGGCCGATCGTAGGGAGGGGGATGCCGAAGAACTGGTCCGGGTACGACAGTTCAACCGGGCAATGGTGGAAGATACGATCGAGAAACGCCGGCAAAGCGGTGAGATCGTCCGCGAGTTTTTCGATGAGAATGCTGAACAGTTGGCCGGAACGCTTACCGCCCATGTCATTACCGACAGCCTCGGCCGGCATAAGGATGTGCGCAATGAGGTGGCAGGCCGCAAGGAGACGGTTACCTTGCCGGTACAACCGGCGGCTTTTTTGGACGATGACGACGATTTCGACTTCGTCACGGGCGATCGGGAGTTTTTAAATGATTTTTAAACAGTATTCAAGATATGAACAGAAACGGATTAATGAAGCACGTAGGCGACTGGATCACACGCCTCGGCTCGCAAAACAAAGTGGCTGAACGGTGCGACATCAGCAGTGCCTCGCTCAGCCAGTGGATGAACGGGAAATACGGCGCGGACACCACCGAGATGGACAAACGCATCGCTGCCGCATTAGGCTATCAGGAAGACGGCTGGCAGGTGGTCACCACCATACGGAACTACCGGAAGATCGAATTCGTCTTCCGTTCCTGCAAGCAGCAAAGCATGTGGATGGCGATATCCAACAAGGCAGGCAGCGGAAAGACGCAGACACTGGAACACCTTTTCAATCAGGATCTGACCGGATCCGTTATCTTCATGCAAGCCGAGGAGTGGAACTCGCGCCAATTCCTGTTGGAACTTGCCGAACGTACCTGTGGCGTACCTCGCAGAGGCTATACCGACATTCCGACCCTTTTGAAGATGATCACCGAATACCTGAACGGCATGGCGGCCGACCATCCGATCCTGATCATCGACGAGGCGGACAAACTGAAGCCTGCCGCCTTCCGCAAACTGATTCCCCTCTACAACCGCACGGAGCATCGTTTGGGCTGCCTGTTGGCCGGTACAGAGAACCTGCACAAGGAGATTGCCCGTGGCGTGCGCAACAACACCAAGGGCTACGATGAGATAGACAGTCGATTGGGCCGCTCGTACATCGAACTGCCCGGCGCGACCGAACAGGACGTACTGGACATCTGCATGGCGAACGGGCTGGACAGTGAGACGGCCTCCCGTATCTGGAGCGAGGTGGAGAAGGTGAAACGCCTCGTGAAGGTACAGAACAAGAAAGGCGACACAAAAGAACGGAACCTCTATTTCTGCGAGGACCTGCGCCGCCTGATGCGCCTTGTGAAACGGGAACAGTTGGCCAACGAATTTGAGAGGATCTGATCGATGGGAAAGGTGTTAGGCGTACAACAGTTCCTCTCCGCCAAGAAGCGGCGGATGGAGTTTACCGGTGCCTGGTACGATCTCTTAGGCCGCCCGGCCCCCTACGGCACATGGATCATTTGGGGACTGAGCGGTAGCGGGAAGACCTCCTTTACCTGCCGTCTGGCGAAATACCTCGCCCGGTTCGGGCGGGTGGCCTACCTGAGTTTGGAGGAGGGCGACAGCCTCTCGCTGCAACGCTCTTTCGAAGACGCGGGAATGATGGAGGTGAACGGCAAGCTGGTATTGCTCGACATGGACATGGGCGAAATGCTGGAACGGCTTGAAAAACCGAAAAGTTGGGACATCGTCATCATCGACTCCCTCCAGTACGCACGTCTCACATACGATGATTATTTGGAAATGGTGAAGAAGTTTCCGAAAAAGCTCTTCGTCTTTGTCAGCCATGCCGATGGCAAGAACCCCAAAGGGGGTACAGCCGACAGCATCCGCTACGACAGCCACTGCAAGATCTATGTAGAAGCCTTCCGTGCTACCGCCAACAGCCGTTTTCTTGACAAAGGGCAACAACAAAAGCCTTTTATCATCTGGGAGGAGAAAGCGTACCTCTATTGGAAAGACAAAATGATGGACAATTAAAGAATTAAAGAGTTAAAGTCATGGCAACAACAAAGAAGCAAACCAAACGCCGCGCCCCCTCGCACGCCCTCTTCTGGACGCTGCTGAAGGAGGTTCCGGGCTACGATCCGCGCTATAAAGACGTGATCAAGGAGGGGCTGGTGCATGAGCACAGCGGCGGTCGCACGACCTCGCTGTCGGAAATGTATGAGAAGTATCCGAAAGAATACTGCCTCATGATCGAGGCGATGAAGGGCAATCATGAGCAAAAGAAAGCCCGCTACGAAGACAGCGCGAACCTCGCTCGCAAACGGGTGATCGCCGCCATCTGCAAGTGGGTGGACAAGTTGGGCTACACCTTCGAGAGCGACCAGGCGAAGATCCGCTACGTGATGGACATCGCCTGCCGCGCCGCCAACTGCGGCAACTTCAATGCGATCCCGGAGAGCCGCCTATCGGCGATCTATAACCTCCATCGCAAGCGCAACAGCGTGGATATTACCGGCAACCCGGAATTGGATTTCCCCGTCTTGCCCTATTGACAATCGGAAATCAGAGATCAACATGGGGAAATATATACCATTACAAGACAAGCTCGACGAGATCGAGGAACAGGGCAAGCGACTGCGCCGCCGTCTGGACTACCTGAAAGGCGAACGCGACTTCCTGGTCGATATGCTGCTCACCCGGCCGACCCGCGACATGGAGGCGCAACGCCGGCTGCTGCGGGAGTGGGACGAGGAGATCGACCGGCTGGAGCGATCCATCGCTTACCTACGGAGTGAGTACAAGAGATACAAAGAGATACAGAACAGACAGATGTGTAACCATCCAAAAACAAAGAAAACATGGAAGAAGTAAAACAGACAATCGAAATGACAGCCCAAGAACGGCAGGAGTATGAAGCGTTCAAGGCGGCGCAAGCCAAGAAGAAAGCCAAGGAACAAGCCAAGCGCGACCGCGAGGCCTACAAGGAACTGGTGGACGAAACGATCGAGGAGGCGATCATAAGGCTGCAAGCTGTCAGTCACCACATCAAGACTGATAAGCAAAATGTATTGAACGACTTCCGCCGCGTGATCGACATGAAGTCGGAGGTCTTGAAACTGAAAAAGGACGGCCAACGCACGGACACCTTTACCAATTCCGCTGGAGACAAGCGTATCACCGTAGGGTATTATGAGACCGACGGTTATCGCGACACGGTGGAGGACGGCATCGCCATCGTGAAGGAGTATATCGAGGGGCTTGCCAATAACGAGGAAACGAAGGCGCTCGTTAAGATGGTACTCCGCCTGTTGGCCCGTAATGCCCAAGGCACGCTGAAGGCGAGCCGTATCGTCCAGCTTCGCAAGATAGCCGAGGAGTCGGGAAACGAGCGTTTCATGGAAGGCGTGCAGATCATCGAGGAGGCCTACCAGCCGGCCATCAGCAAACAGTTCATCCGTGCCGAGGTCAAGAACGATAACGGGGCATGGATAGCGATACCTTTAGGAATGACGGAGGCATGAGGGTAAAGTCCGTCTCCCTCTCCCCCGGCCGCTGGATCTACGTCTGCCCCTGCGGCGCGCGTTACCGGGTGAGCCGGGTCGCGAGGGGCGGCGGGCACCACGCCCTCTATTGTTTCCACTGCAAACAACAAACCGGTAAATATTATAAAATCATGGACGAACGATTGGAATTTGAAGAGAACTTCAACAACAAACTGAACTGCACCTGCTTCACCACGATCCGGCTCCACCACCCGGTACGGAACGCCAT
>ENA-OVFS01001565-OVFS01001565.1-human-gut-metagenome-genome-assembly--contig:-NODE-1565-length-13514-cov-2.818709_pt1 | contig 13514 bp, 9 predicted proteins | sample MGYA00237763_ERZ505405 | MGnify/ENA primary metagenome ERZ505405 (study PRJEB26158, sample SAMN06016401) | human gut metagenome | biome: human gut; feature: ankylosing spondylitis patient; material... | reverse complement strand
AGACGATACGGATAGCCACGTGGATACGCTCGCCCGTTTCTGTAGCGAGGATACGATCGCTTATGTCCGTTGCGAGGATGAGGAAGACGAGCATTATGAGGAATTGAAGGCGATGGAGGAGGAGATCAAGGAGTTTACTAGGGCGAATGGGGAGCCTTATCGTCTGATTCCACTTCCGATGGCCGATAAGGTGGAATGGGAAGGGGAGCGCTTGCCCGCTACCTACGCTAATTTCCTGATCATGAATGGGGCCGTATTGGTTCCGTTCTATGACTCACCGAAAGATGAGATCGCTAAAGCTGCCTTGCGGGAAGCGTTCCCGGACCGTGAGATCGTGGGTATCAATTGCCTTCCGCTTATCAAGCAACACGGTTCCCTGCATTGCGTAACGATGCAGTATCCGGAAAGCTTTATCGAATAACAACTACAACCAATTAAATATGAAAGTAGGATTAATACAACAAAAGAATACCGCTGATAGAGCGGCGAATATAGAGAAGCTAAAGGTAAATATCCGTAAAGCTGCCCGGGAGGGAGCGGAATTGGTCGTCTTGCAAGAACTGCATAACGGCCTGTATTTCTGCCAGACGGAAGATACGAGTATGTTTGACTTGGCGGAGACGATCCCCGGCCCATCGACGGAAACCTTCGGTGCCTTGGCGAAAGAATTGGGTATCGTCTTGGTGCTTTCCCTTTTCGAGAAGCGTGCCCCGGGCCTGTACCATAACACGGCCGTCGTCTTGGAGAAAGACGGTACGATCGCCGGAAAATACCGCAAGATGCACATCCCGGATGACCCCGCTTATTACGAGAAGTTCTATTTTACCCCCGGTGATTTAGGCTTTGAGCCTATTAATACCTCTGTGGGGCGTCTTGGTGTGTTGGTTTGCTGGGATCAATGGTATCCGGAAGCAGCCCGTTTGATGGCTATGCGTGGCGCCGAGATGTTGATCTATCCGACCGCTATCGGCTGGGAAAGTAGCGATACGCAGGAAGAGAAGGACCGTCAGCTGGGTGCGTGGGTGACCATACAGCGGGGACATGCCGTGGCGAACGGACTCCCGGTCATTTCCGTAAATCGTACCGGGCATGAGCCGGACCCTTCGGGACAAACGGGCGGTATCCGGTTTTGGGGAAACAGTTTTGTGGCCGGTCCCCAAGGTGAGCTATTAACCGTATTCCCGAATGACGAGGAGGAGGTACGTGTGATAGAGATCGACAAGACTCGCAGTGAGAACGTGCGTCGTTGGTGGCCTTTCTTCCGGGATCGCCGTATCGATGCGTTTGGTGGTTTGACAGAACGATTTTTAGTATAATGACCGAATACACGCAAGAAGAGGCCGTCTTCCGCATGAACGAAATGGGGAAAGCGGGACGGCCTTTCCTTTTTATCATTGATTATAAACGAGAGCGGATCTACGTGGAGAGGCCGGAAGAGATCGCTCCCTCCGAGTTATTGTACGATTTGAACGGCTTTACGAATACAAATCATGAATGTAACTTGCGGGATTCCTCTCATCTTATATCCGGAGAACCTGTTGAATGGCAACCCTCGTATGTTTCTTTCGAGGAGTATGCCCATTCATTCGAGACCGTTTCCCGGCATATCCATGCGGGTAATTCTTATTTGGTAAACTTGACATGCGCTACTCCGATATATACGAACCTCTCCTTGAAAGATATCTTTTACCATTCCAAGGCGATGTATAAGCTTTGGATGCGGGATCGTTTCGTGGTATTCTCGCCGGAGATATTCGTGCGGACGCGGGATGGTCTCATCTATTCGTATCCCATGAAAGGTACGATCGACGCTACGCTGCCCGATGCCCGGAGACGTATCCTTGATGATCCCAAGGAAGCGGCGGAGCATGCCACGATCGTGGATTTGATCCGGAATGACTTGAGTATCGTAGCCTCCGAGGTTTGTGTTCCCCGGTATCGTTATATCGATGAATTGCGTACGCATAACGGAAGTTTGTTGCAGGTCAGTTCTGAGATAAGAGGCCGGTTGCCGGAGGGACATGTCGGGGAGATTTTGTTCAGCCTCTTGCCTGCCGGCTCCATCACGGGCGCTCCCAAGAAAAAGACCTTGGAGATCATCGCCGAGGCGGAGACCTATGAGCGGGGCTTCTATACGGGGGTGATGGGGTATTTTGACGGCCAAGATTTAGACAGCGCCGTGATGATCCGTTTTATGGAACAAGTCTCTCCCCGTTCGTTTATTTTCAAGAGCGGTGGGGGAATCACCTCTAAAAGTGAGGTGAGATCGGAGTATAACGAAATGAAACAAAAAGTATATGTGCCCATCTATTGAGACCTTATCTGGGAGTCCGTTTGTGGAGACGATCCGTATCGAGAAGGGACGGATACATAACCTTCCTTACCATAATGCCCGGATGAACCGTACCCGCAGGGAGCTATTCGGAGCGAGGGAAGAAATTGATCTCGCGGGTTACATTCATCCGGGGCCTCATCAAGAACGTACCAAATGCCGGGTGGAATATACCCGCGAGGTCTTAAAGGTAGAATACGTTCCTTACCGTATGCGTCCGGTTCATTCCTTGCGATTGGTTACATGCGATGAGATCGATTATTCCTATAAGAGTACGGATCGTCAATGCCTAAATGATTTATTCGCCCAACGAGCGGGACATGACGATATCTTGATAATCCGTGACGGTTTGCTGACCGATACTTCCATTTGTAATGTCGCCCTTTGGAATGGCACCTCTTGGATCACTCCCGCACGCCCTTTGTTATGTGGTACGATGCGTGCTTACTTATTGGATAAAGGCTTGGTACAGGCCGAGGATATCCCGGTAGAGGATCTGCCTAAGTATACCCGGATCCGTCTGTTTAACGCCTTGATCGAGTTCGGTGAAATCGATGAGATCACACGAATATACGTATGACCCTACGCGAGTATCGGCGTGGCCCTGTGCCTCTATAGGTAAGGGGTTACGCCGATATCCGTGTGGCCTCTTACCTATATAGGCATGAATCAAGGTGTTTCCTAGAACAATATATCCACCTCCATATTGCTGATCCATTCTACCGGCCGGCCGGCCACCTTATTGCAAGTGACGGCGAATTTCAAGGGGAGGATAATTCCCAATGGGATGCGTAACCATCCCGGCATATTGAAATTATGGACACCGATCAGGGAACCTAGCTGGATACCGACCGAGGGAGCTACCAAGAAACGGGTCTCGTCATTACGGCGGTCTATACCCATCTCGAAATAACTATACAGGCCGAGGAAACGTTTCGGGGAAACGAATATATCCATGTTATAATTGGCGCCCGCCTTCACGTTCCAGTTCTTGATCGTGTAGGAGGAGGAAGGGGCGTGCATATAATAACCGGAGATCGTAGGGGATACCCAATGAGCGATGTCGCTCGGCTCCATGATCATGCCTTTCCCTTTCCCGAACTTATGCCAATTGATCATGCTGACGTTCAAGCGACCGCCATACGTCATGACACCGTCCCGGTTGCTATGGATCGGCGTACCGATCAGGAACATGAAGGAGTTGGCTACCCTCGACCGGATAAAGTTGCGGGTAAAAGGCTTTTGTACGATCAGCTGTAGCTCATCCTTGCGGTCGGCGACAGAAGCTTCCAAGGGGACGTCATCCAGATCCGTCCCGAAGGGGATCGGGAAATCCTTGATTACCGGGAAACGATCGTAGACGAACTGGGGCAGGTCGTCTCGTTCGGAAGGGATCTCGTTCAAGATATTCTCGCCTGATCCTTCCAAAGCATTCTGGTAAGCTTTCCAGACTTCTACGATAGACTCGCAGGTGGCGGTCACGACTTGGTAGAATACTTTCGTCTCCCGCTCGTAGCTATCGCCTTTCTCCAAGGAATAAGGGTGCTTCTCCGTGACCCGGATATGCCGGTAATCATCGGCCTCGTTGTACTCCATCATGTTTTGGTTCAAACGTTTATCGCCGTAAGCGCTCCAAGTCTCACCCTTTAGGTTGGCAGTCTGTACGGGGATGGTATTGTAGAAATCGTGCAGGCTCTTATTGTTGGATACGGCGGAGGCGGAGAAGCCCCTACGTACCATTTGGTGTCCGGAGGCGAAGGAGTCTTGTAGGAAATGCTCGGCAAAAGCCTCGTACATCGTGGCGTAGAACATAAGGTTGCTCGCCATTTGCGTATCTCCTTTACACATCTCCTTGCCTGCTTCTTGCGCTAGATAGATGGCGAAGATGTGGATGCAGAAATACTTGCTCATGGAGGGCAACTGATTTAATTTATCGAAGACCTTGTTTACTTCCGAGGGGCGTTGAAGGCGGCGGATCAGCTCGGGGTCGATCATCTTCAGATGCTCGTTCAATCCCTTGCCATAGGCGTAGAAGTGGGAGAGGTCCTTGATCGCCAGGATACCGTAAGCCAGATTGATGTCGAGCAGCTCCTTGCTGTTGGCTCCGGTGAGGAACTCGTTCATGGCTTGTGTCTCCAAAGCCAGCGTACGGTTCGTCTTGGAGAAATGGGTCTGCAGGCCTGTCTCCAAGAGCATGGGATTTTCCACATGGTCGCCGGCCAATCCGCAAAGCGTACCGTAGGTTACGATATTCGGCAACTGCGTCAGCTCATTCATGGCGTAGGCGTTCGAGCCGGGCATATGCGACATGTTGAGGATCTGCAGCAAGGCGCTATCGGCGACGGCCTCGTTGGGGAAGATCCCGTTTTCCACCAGATAACGCGGGAGAAGGCTCATGGCACGGTCGCCGATCTTACGATGCTCGGCGAAATCCCATGCGAAGGCCGAACTTGTTATTGCGCTGATACCCATAAGTAGGCATCCGCGGTGAAGAAGTTGTTTAATAGTGTTTCTCTTGTTCATATCTATACTTGTTTATAATTATCTGAATAACTCAAGCGCGAACTTCAACCCGACGCTTTGATACTTGAACTTCTCGAAGCCTAGGAAAAGCGCTATATGAAAAAGGTCGCTACCGATACCATACCCGAGCTCGCTGTAATTCGGCAATACGGGAGTCCATAGCTGGCTGAGGTAGAAACGTTCGGACACGAGGTATTTATGCGCCTTGGGATTGGGCTTGAGGAATCGCAATAGAATGAATGGGCTCTCGTACATGAGGTGCCCTTGAATATATTTGTCGGAGGCATTGCACCAATCCCCACCCAGATTATGAAAGATCCCGCCAAACCGGTCGCCCCAAGGCTCGGGGAAATAACGTTTGGCGAAATAGCTAAAATCGGCGAAGTACATGTTATGCTGGTTAAAAAAGAGTCCACCGCTTAGATTGTAACTCAGTCGTTCGGATAAGCCCAGCCGTACGGTCTGGTTCATGCCGGCCTCCATCCGCCAATAATTTCCCGTACAGCCGAGCAGGTCCGGTATGCTTCGTGCCAGCTCGATCCGGAAGGTCGGGTAATGGGAATGTAGGTACTCTTTCCGGTAACCGTCCATCCAGTAATATTGCCGGGGCGTGTAGGTAAGGCCGATAACCGGGGTGAACTCATTATGATCCTTTAGATCCAATCCGGTATCCTTATTCTTTTTCACGGGCGTACGATAGTGGTATGCGAGTCCGGCCGAGAGCCGGAAGCCGTTCATCAGTTCTATCTGGTTCATCAGCTTGGCATAGTAGTGCTGGAAATACTTCAAGTTGAGATCTTCGAAACGGATTGGGGTATCTTTTAGGATCTCGTTGATCTGGTGGATCACTTCGGAGGAATAGCTTTGGTTGTCATTGGCTATCGTGAGGTTGAGGATGCCTTGACGCTCGGGGTGATACTCCCAGTCGGTTGTTAGCCGTAGGCGTAGCTCTTTCTCCTTGAATAGGAAACCGATCTCGGGGTGGAAGCGTAGCTGACGGTCATGCTCGAATGTCTTACTGATACGTGCTTCTTGCTTATAGGTGATCCCGTTGCTTCCGAAAGATAGCTGGAACGGGTTGAGAAGGCCGGAATACTTCACACGAGTACTCTTGTAATCCCTGTTGACCGTGCTGGTGAGCCGCTCGCCGAGTTGGAGGTAGCGAGTGAGAGCGCTGCTGTCCGCTTCCGTCCTCACCACGTTCGTTCCGGTGGTGTACAAGGCTTTCTCGTCGGTAGTGAGCGGCTTGTCCCTCCGGCTGTTCCAATAAGTGCTGTCTTGGGTAAAGGAGAGTGTGTCGGAGGTGATCGTATAGTATTGGGTTTGATCGAGCGAGTATAATTTCCTGCTCTCATGGTCTTCCTCTACCCAAGAGATTGATTTATAGCGGAAAGCGGCGTGGATGTCGCTCTCTATCCGGTTGCCTAGGGCATGGTAGCAGACTTGCAGGTCAGCCTCTTCCGGGAGGATGAAATGCTTCTCGTCACGGTTGAAACGTATGCTTAGGTTGAACTCGGAGAAAGAGGAGTGCCCTTGTATCTCGATACGGTCGATGGTCCAGAGTTCGTCGGTTACGTACAGGTTTCCGGATAGTAGTTTCTGGCTCCATTGGCGAGGGGTGAAACGGATGTTATACACAGGGATGCCGGAGATCGTGTCCGTGCCTTCCTGCCGAAACGTGTAATATTTGAAAGCATCGGGCGAGAGTGGCATGATCATTCCCTTATTGTAGATCGTGGGGGAGTAGACGTTCAAGTTGACGAACGAGGCTATCTCCTTGTAATGCCTTCCGGCGGCGAGATGGCTGCTGTTGATGGCTACAATCTCGTTGCGATAATGGTTGGGAGCGTCGTAGCGGGTGAGGCCACTCATCTCGAAGAAGGCATCGCGGGGATGACGCTCTATCGGGAAGACCAGATAGGCGTATCGTAGCAGCTTGTTCTTCCGGGGAACGTGCGTACGGCCTTTCACGTAGGTCTCCGCTTCATAGCTCTCGAGGACGTGCTCGTAGATGGGGGCTTGATGGATTACCTGCCGCATGATGGAGTCGGCTCGTGTGACGGGTGTCTTCTCTTGTGCCCGCAGGTCTGAATGGACTAGCGGGCACAGAAGAAGTATGGATAGTAGAATAAGGTGTCCCGTCTCGATCCTCATCCTGTCAATGTATGGCGAAGGTTGGGCATACTAATGCGCAAAGATGGCAGCCGACACATTTTTGCTCGTCTATCACCGGTTTGCGCATAGAGGTGAAACGGATAGCTTGATGTCCACCGTCGTTACAGGAAACGAAACAGCGTCCGCAGCCGAGGCATAGGCTGTTATCTACTGTCGGGCGGTGTATCTGCGTACGTTCCAGTTTCTCGGGGGGTACGATGTTCGGTAAAGCGATACCTATGAGGTCGGATAGGGTTTTATATCCGTTCTCTTGCATGAACAGTCGTAACCCTTCGCATAGATCGTCGATGATCCGGAAGCCGTATTGCATCACGGCGGTACATATCTGTAGGTTCGTGCAGCCTAGTAGCAGGAAATCGAGGGCATCCCGCCAAGTCTCTATACCGCCTATCCCGCTGATAGGCATCTTGCCGGCAGAAGGATCGCTCGCCAGCTCATGTATGAACCGGAGAGCGATAGGGCGCACGGCTTTCCCCGAATAGCCGGACACGCTGCTCAGTCCGCAGACAACGGGCCGGGCCGTAAGCGCTTTCTCATCGATACGGGTGATACATTTGATGGTGTTGATGGCGGCTATCCCGGTGGCTCCTCCTTCGTGGGCGGCGAGCGCCACGGGTGTCATCTGCCCGATATTCGGTGTCATCTTCGCTAGTATCGGCAGATGGGTACCCCGGCGTGTGGCGGCGGTGAACCGGCGTACCAGTTCCGGGCTTTGTCCTACGTCGCTGCCCATCCCTTCTTGCGTCATTTGTGGGCAAGAGAAGTTGCACTCAATGATATCGGCCCCAGCCTGCATGGAATATTGGGCAAGTCGTGTCCACTCATCGTCTGTCCGTCCCATAATGGAGGAGATGATTAATTTGTCAGGATAGCGTTGCTTGAGGCGATAGAGAGTATCGAAATTCTCTTCGACAGAGGCTTCCGACAATTGTTCCATGTTCTTGAATCCGATGAAAGGCACACCATCCACCTCCATTTGGTCGAAGCGGGGGGATACCTCATGGCTCGGATAGAATGATATCGTCTTGAAGCAGATACCGGCCCAACCGGCTTCGAGGGCCCGGACGCACATCTCGTAATTATGGGCTACGGGCGAGGAGGCCAGTATAAAGGGGTTGGCGCAGCGGACACCACAAAAGTCGATCGCCAAGTCCGGAGACGAAGTGAGGGGAGAACTATCCGTCGGGTTTGGCATATCTTGTAATTGCCGTACGATCTGGGTGATGGATATCGCCCGGTCGGTTCGTCCGCGGAGGCAGGCCTTCTCGCAAGGATGCCCGTCGCAATCCTTGCAGGCTTCCATCCGGTAGGCCCGGAGGATAGCTCCCGCTAGGTTGTCCATTTTACAGGCCCGCAGCAAGCGGCCCGGATCTAGTCCGGGCTTGCATGCCTTCGTGCAGACAGGGTCATCGCACAGATAACAGCGATTCGATTCTTCCGTTAGGAGGCGTTTTCTCTGGAGGAGGTTTGTCTTCATGGCTTCTAACTGTATTATCTCACTACTTTCTGTACTTTCCGGTAACGTTCGGTCACGACCTCCACGGTGTACAGGTGTCCGGGCAGGCTGAAGATTGCTTTTCCGGATACCGCTTGCTGGTGACCGGTTAACGTGCCGTTCATGCTGTAGACGTTGACGGTGGCTCCCGGCAGGCAATCTACCGTAAGCATGCCGTCGAGGAAGCGGATAGACAGGGGCTCGTCGGTTGTTACCTCCTCATTGCCAGTGGCGCTCACGTCACCTCGTACATAGGTGATGTTGTTGATGTCCCACGCCAATACGAAGGGTTTGTCGCTGTTTACCATGAAGGGAAAGGTGTCGGTGCCGAAGCTGATCTTCCGTTCGAGTAGCTTGGGGTAGTACTGGTCACGGAGCGTGTTCGACTTCTCGGCAGTGAGCAGATAGAGGGTGGATGAGAAGGACTCGGCTGTCTCTTCCGGCCTGACGTGCTTGTCCGTGCGTCGTATCTTCGAATAGGATGCGCTGATACCCTGCGAGGTTGTCGCTGTGGTCTGGTCTGTCCATTCCCAAGAACTTTGGTTCTCTAGTTGGAAGAAGGGGAATTTCAAATCCATAAGGCTGATGGCACCTTTGGTCTGACTGTCGGAGATTGTGCCGCTGGTTTCCAGCGTCATGTCGATCCGTTCGGAGTTGAGGCTGAAGTTGACGGACTTGCTGACATTTGGCTCGCTGGCGGTCATGGTGAGGATCTCACGGGCCTCCCAGTCTCCAAGTTTGCTTGGATTGTCTATGCGGAAAGGCTCTAGGTCGAGAGGCACTTCTACTTGTTTGATACTCTGCCGTGTCATGTAAGTATAGCTGAATATGGGCATTCGTACACTCTGTCTCCGGGTGGGGGAGAGGTATTCTAGGTCGCAACGGGTCAGAATGGGTACAGAGTAGAGGGCGATGGCCCGGTAGTCTGCTGTGTCGTTTGCTTCGAAGGTAACGGTGATGGACTCGGACTGGCTTGTTACTTCCTCGTGTTGTTTCTGGAAGGAGTATCCGCCGCCGAATGCTGCCGTGAGTTTATCCGTATGCGGTCCGAAGGAGCATTTGAGGTCGCTTTTATAGAGTCGGCTCACGGAGTTGCTGGTGCCCGATCCCATGGTGAAGGCAAGGCTTGAGGCTACGCCGAGGTCGCCGAACCACTCGTTATTATCCACTACCGTTGGAGGTGGTCCTTCGATGATGCCGACGAGGCGCACGAGATTGCGTAGCTCGCTGTTGCCGAACAGGGCCTTCTCGTCGTTGAAGGAACTGCGTCTCTCTACGATCTCGTTGGAGCGGATGGAGGCGATGTAGGCGTGCTTGTACCAATGGTATGGAGTCTGGTTACCTCGCAGCAGGTAGATATATTGCTTGTAGTAGAGCCCTCCGCCGGGAGCTGTCTCGGTGGTAGGATCTGCCGCGGTGGCTACGACCGTGTAGCCGTAGGGCAGGTCGGTGTAGATGGGTGCGTCGGTGGCGAAGCTGTTGCTGCCGGGGTAGAATTTCTTTAGGAAGTGTTCGCCCGTTCCCTTGCCATCATAGGTACAGTAGCTGAAGATCAGGGGATTTGAGGAAGCTTTGTAGCCGCTGGTATTGTCGGCTGCGTAGCCTTCTATATCGGCTTGGATGAGCTTGAGCGAGAAGGTCTTCGAGCGTCCTATGTCGTGATGCGCGTATTCTTCCCAGTTGGAGGGCCATATGTTATCCTTGCCATACTCGCCGCTGTAGCTGAATGCCTCGAAGGTACCGCTCTTGAGTCGGCCTACGATGAGTTTCTCCACGTTCTTTTTCTCGGTGTCGTCGTAGCCGTACCACGAGGTGGCGTCCCAGTGGTCGTCGGGATCGTATTCCATTGATATGCCTGTTGAGCCTTTTAGCTCGATATTATCGTGTCCGGCGTTGCGCACGGTGCCTCCCCAGTCCCAGCCGCTGTTCAGCTCGGGGTCGCCGTATTGGTAGACTTGCAGTTTCTTGTTGGTGCGGCGGTGTAGGATGACGCAGATCTTGTCACGGTAGATGGTGGCGGCGAAGTTGGCGTAAGTTTTCCCGTCATCGAGCATACGAGTTTTCTTGTATTCTCCCTTTTTCATATCCACCTCGCCGATCCATATCTGGCCATTGGTATTATTCTTCCAGAGCACGTAGAAGCGATTGCGGTATACGATGATCTCGGCATCTTGGTATACGCCGAAATCATTGAGAAAGATCATTTTCTTACCGGTGTCGCCAACGGTGGATTGTTCCATTGTCCGGGTCTCGCCGTTCACCTCGAAAGCGATGAGGCGTATGGATGAGGGGCCGTTATTATCTATGTAGACCCCGTAGAGCTTCCCTTGGTAGTATTGTGCGTCGGTGAAGCAGTAATAGGCACCTCCGTCTTTATCTATATTGTGGAATTCTTTCACCTTATACAGTTCGGGATGTTGGCTGATCTGTGCCTTGACGGTGGTGGTAGAGGCACAGATAAGCAAAAATATGGCGATCAGCCGTATCGCTTGTGCTTTGAGTGTCGTTCTCATGTATATATCTGTTTAAGAGGTTTAGAAACTGATATTGAATTGTAACTGTACGGACTGCCTCTTGCCGAAGCTTCCGTTTACTCCGAGCGAGATGTTGTCAGCGAGGAAATAGTTCACCCCGGCCAAAGCGTACAGCTTGTGACGGGCGTGGAAGGTCTCGTCGATACGAGCGGTATAGTCCTCGCCGGCATATGTCTTGGTGAACTCGTACCGGTCTTTCATCGTGTAGTCTTTGTAGAGGATGCCGGCGTAGGGCACGAAATTGCCCAGCGCGTATCCGGCTACTACGGGCACGGCCCACTCTAGGTAACGGCGGTTGAGGCTGAGGTCTCGCAAGGGGATGGTCTTGCCTTGGTAATACACCTCGGTGGTCATGTTATCGCTGTTGGCATAGCGCACGCCGGGTTGGGTAGACATGAAAAAGCGGTCGGTGAAGGCATGGCCGTAACCTAGCCCTCCGCTGTAGATGGGTATCATGTTCTTGCTGAAGATGGTACTGCTTAGGTCGTCATCATCTCGGAAAGTCTCCTCGTGGGTGAAGTTGGTGGTACCGATGCCTGCCCACAGGCTGAGATTGTCCCATACACGATAGGAGAGGCGCAGGGAAATACTGTTCATGATGAGTCGGTGACTTACCGAGTGATTGTCCTCGTCGATTTGTTCGGATGTCCAATTCTCCGGGTTTCCCATCTGCCCATCTTCATCCACGCCAAATGACGTGGTGGAGAGCCAAGGGGTACTGGTATCGTGACTTCCGTTGATCTGTAAGTTGAAACGTTTTTTCCCCGTAGGATATTTGTCTAAGGGGATCAATATATCCGCCTTGGCTTGATAGACAGTAAAAACGGATAAGAGTAGGAGTGTAAAATGTCTCATATCGCTATTTATTTAGTTGAATCATTTACGTTGTTATAATATAGGTTGGCGAAGTACTCGATGGGAGTGTTGCCCGTCACCTCCTTGAATTGGCGGTAGAAAGAGGTACGGGAGGTAAACCCAGCCGTCTTGTATAACTCCTGCGGCTCTTGTGTGAGGCACTTGGAAAATTCCCGTATGAGGTACTCTACCCGATAGATAGCCAGCCAGCGACTGAAGTTCATACCCGTCTGATTGTTCAAGGTAGAGGATAGCCGGGTACGGTTCGTGCAAGCGAGGTTGGCCAACTGGCACAAATTGAACTGTGGATCGAGATAAGGCTTCTTATCCTCCATGATTTGTAAGATGCGGGCATATAGCCTGCGTTCGATTAGGGATGGCTTTTGCTTTTCTTCCATATTGGTACTGTCTTAAGTAACCCGCATAAGAGGGACTTGCGAGGTCAAATATAGACAGTCCCATTTGGTAAATCAAGGGATGAGAAAAGATGCGAACGTATTGAAACTTGATCCGAACGATCTGGTACACCAAAGGCCGTAAAGCCCCTGCATCAAAGGCTAGACACGTACTTTAACAGATTATTTGCCGGTCTCTTTTCGTACGTTTCTGTATTGGTTGGGCGTAAGTCCGGTGACTTGCCGGAACTGCCGGAAGAAGGAGGTTCGGGAGGTGAAGCCTGATTCGGAGGCTAGTGCGGTGATGTCGCTGTCGGGACGTAGGGCGACGAGCGAAAGGAGGTGGTGTACCCTGTATTCAGCCAGCCAACGACTGAAGTTCATTCCCGTCTGCCTATTGAGGGTGGTGGATAGTTGTGTTCGGTTAGTACCCACTAGACGGGAGAGGGTCACAAGGTCGAGATTAGGATTTAAGAAAGGCTTTTGCTCTTTCATAACTGATAGGATTCGTTGATATAGGAGATTATCAGCTTTTGTTGTGACCTCGGTGTTTGCCTCTGAATGATCTGGTAACTTTATTTGTGGCCGGGAGATTAGCGGAAGCGGATCGTGTATTAGCAACCAAGCCGCATGATGGCTTATCAATAAATCGAATAACTGGCGTAGGCGACGGCGATGATTTCTCCACCAAAGGTATCCTCCGGTTAGGATAGCCATGAGCAAAATAATGACTCCGGTAAGGATATACTGGATGAGCCGTGCCTGTTCCGCTTCCGCCTTCTGACTTTTTAAGCGGGTGGATAATAGTTCGTTTTGCAGGCTTTCGCTGATCATCTTTCTGCGTATGTTCATTTGCTCTTGGGCATAATGGGATTGTAGGGAGTCTGCCCGGTTTGCCTGTTGGATGGCTTCCGATTGATTTCCGGTCGCATAATGGCATTCGGACAACATACGTGCCACACGCACCTTATATTCCTCGATATTGTCTTTGTTCCTCAAGAGAGGCGTGGCGACATTATTGAATGAGACTCTGTCTAATTCCTCCAATACGGATAGTGCCTCTTTGTTTTTTCCATGTTTCCGGAGAGAGACGGCGTATTCCATGAAGAGTTGATATTGCAGATAGCTGATCGTGTGTATTTGGTGTTTCGCCTGAAAGTGGCGGATATCGGTAATGCATCGTTGGGTCCATTCCTCCGCTTCGG
>ENA-OVFS01001555-OVFS01001555.1-human-gut-metagenome-genome-assembly--contig:-NODE-1555-length-13593-cov-10.407963_pt1 | contig 13593 bp, 10 predicted proteins | sample MGYA00237763_ERZ505405 | MGnify/ENA primary metagenome ERZ505405 (study PRJEB26158, sample SAMN06016401) | human gut metagenome | biome: human gut; feature: ankylosing spondylitis patient; material... | reverse complement strand
TGACTGGAGTTCAGACGTGTGCTCTTCCGATCTATTAATTTTTCCCGGAAGGGTTTTTCCGGATTTTCGCATATCCGGTTGTGCGTCTGGATATGAGCTTGGGCGTGTATTCAATATTATAAAGACTGATCGGCGCTGAATCTGTCAGCGCCCGCTCCCTTGTATCAATCTTGCGGATAATAATGTCACACGCATCCTGGCCTTTAAGTGCTACAAAATGATCGATGGTCGTGAGAGAAATTCTCCGGATGCTGGAATAAAAAATATTGTCACATCCGATTACCGAGACATCCCTCGGCACATGAATCTTTGCCTCATGAAGTGCATCCAGCGCCCCAATTGCCATCATGTCATTCTGACCGGCAATCGCAGTGAATTCCCTTCCCTCTTCCAAAAGTTCCATGGTAAGCTGGTAGCCCATGGAATATTCTGTATCCATTCGTGGAATTCTTGAGTCAATAGACTCATCTGCTGCCTTTATGATCACATGCTCCTTCAGGCCTTCTTTCTCAAATTCCTTTACAAAACCATTTACACGTTTACTTCTCTGCCATTGTCTTCTGGTCAGAGGCGGCGTGATAAATGCCACATCTCTGTGTCCCAGATCAAGCAGATGCCTGGCCATCATTTTTCCCACTACTGTATTATCCTGATTGATGGCATCTACCGTAGTAGTTTTCTCTTTGTTACTGATGATGACAAGAGGAATCGTCTGCGCCAGCTGTTCCACCTGCTGCTGAAAGTCCGGATTTGGATTGCAGCTGTAGATGATTCCCTGAGGCTGAATGGTATGCATCATGCGAAGGTATTTCTCCTCCAGGCGGGCATCTCTCTGTGTATTGCAGATAAAGACGCCATATCCCTGCTTGTTCGCTACTGCCTCTACTCCCTGAAGGAGCAGCACATAGTATGGACTTGTCAGAGTTGGGCAAAAGACAACGATCAGTTTTTCCTTCTTGCTGTCTTTTTTGTTTTTGCGGCTGGGAAGCTGATAACCCAATTCCCGGGCTGCCTGTTCTACCTTCTCTACTGTCTCTCTGGAAAAAGAAACATTGTATTTCTTATTCAGGACCATCGATACCGTTGCCTGGGATACGCCAGCTTTCTCTGCCACTTCAGAAGAAGTTGCTTTCTTTTTTGACAAAGTTGCTCCTCCTTTTACCAGATTTCAAAAGTTACTTCATCTGCAATAACTTTTAAAGTTCTACGCGTCCCTCGAGAGCACGCAGTAAAGTTACTTCATCAATGTACTCCAGATCACCACCTACAGGAACGCCGCTTGCGATTCTGCTTACTTTGATACCGGTAGGTTTGATCAGTTTGCTGATATACATTGCTGTTGTCTCGCCCTCCAGACTGGAGTTTGTGGCAACGATTACTTCTTTTACATCATCTTTCGTCAGACGCTGCATGAGTTCTTTCAGCTTGATATCATCCGGCCCGATTCCAAGCATAGGTGAGATTGCACCATGAAGTACATGATAAACACCGTCGAATTTGCCGGTTTTCTCATATGCGGCAAGATCTCTGGTATTCTCTACGACCATGATTACGGAATGATCTCGTTTATCATTACTGCAGATCGGGCAGATTTCTCTGTCTGTAAGCGTGTAGCAGCATTTGCAATACTGCACATTCTCTCTGGCATTGATGATCGATGAAGTAAGCTGGTCTACCTGGTCTTTCGGCATGTTCATGATGTGAAATGCCAGCCTCTGTGCTGATTTTGCCCCGATTCCCGGAAGATGGGAAAGCTGCTCGATCAGCTTATTGATATGACTGCTGTAGTATTCCATCAGAATGGAAGGCCCCCGCCAAGGCCGCCAAGGCCGCCTGTCAGTTTGGACATAACGGCTGTGGATTCTTCTTCAACTTTGCGAAGTGCCTCGTTTGTTGCTGCAATGATCAGGTCTTCCAGCATTTCAATATCATCAGGATCTACAACCTCTTCCTGAAGTTTTACTTTTGTAACTTCTCTTTTACCGGAGATGGTTACTTCTACAGCTCCGCCACCTGCTGTAGCTGTGAATTCTTTCTCTTCCAGTGCTTTCTGATTCTCTTCCATCTGGCGCTGCATTTTCTGCGCCTGTTTCATAAGATTATTCATATTTCCCGGCATACCCATTCCCGGGAATCCTCCACGTTTTGCCATTGTGGTATCCTCCTTTATTCTACATATTTTTGATATTACGAATTGTTCCTCAGCTATGCTGCTCCCACAATTCTTCAAATATCATTAATTATTCCAGCGGTTCATCAGGGTCTTCTTCTATAACAACATCCATATGGATGTTATCTTTTATTGCCTGATCCACTGTGATGTTCGCCAGATTCGTATGCTGATGCTGATTTGCTACCAGCATCTGGATTTCTACTGTCTTTCCTGTCTGGGCAATGATGATATCCTGAAGTTCTTTCTTTGCTTCCGGATTATCTACATAAGACTGTCCGAGGAAATCCTGAAACTCCACATAAAGAATCGGCTCTCCTGTTTCTCCATTATATTTTGGAACAGATTTCTGCAGCATCTGTTTAAACATCCCTGTCGTCTGACCTGTGATCACTCTCCAGCCCGCCACGATCTTCTGCAGATCCTCCGGTGCCGCTTTTGCCGGAGCTTTCTTAGCTGCTGTAGCAGTTGCAGCGGTATCCGCTCCTGTCGCAGATGTTCCCTGCTGCACGATCGCCTGCTGCACCGGGCGCTCATCTATCCGCTGTTCCAGCACACGAAGTCTGTCCAGAACAGAATCCAGATTTGTTTCCATCGCAGGACGGCACAATTTGATCAGTGCGATTTCCACAAGAACTCTCTTCTGCGTTGCATATCGTATCTGATTAGAAAGATCTGAAAAGATTCGGATGTAACGCATCAGCGTCTCCGCTTCCAACATCGTGCTCTCTTCTTTCAGAAGCTTCATATTCTCAGATGAAACGTCAATCGCTTCCTCCGGATTCTCAGAAGTCTTTACCAGAAGAAGATTTCTCATATACCATGTAAAATCTCCTACAAACTGGCTCAGTTCCCTGCCACCTACGATCAGTTCCTCCAAGATATGGATAGAACCTGTCACATCCCCCTGAATTACTTTACGCAAAAGTTTACTGAACACTTCAGTATCAACAGCACCCAGAACTTCCAGAACTTTATCATAGGTAAGTTCCTGTCCAAGGTAAAAAGCGATACACTGGTCAAGAAGGCTCAACGCATCTCGCATAGAGCCATCCCCTGCTTTCGCCACATAGCGGACTGCTTTTTCCTCAGCAGTTACACCTTCGACCTTAAGAAGTTCATCCAGTCTGGCTGCGATCGTATCTATGGTAATTCTGTGGAAATCATACCTCTGGCATCTGGATAAAATCGTGATAGGAATCTTGTGCGCCTCTGTTGTTGCAAGGATAAACATAACGTAAGACGGCGGTTCTTCCAGTGTTTTCAGCAGGGCATTGAATGCGCCTGTGGAAAGCATATGAACCTCGTCTATGATGTATACTTTATATTTACCCTCTGTCGGGCGGTAAGAAACCTCTTCTCTGATCTCTCGGATATTGTCTACACCATTGTTTGATGCAGCATCAATCTCGATCACATTCATTGCAGTTCCTGCCTGAATTGCCTTACACATGGCACATTCATTGCATGGGCTGCCATTTACGGGATGTTCACAGTTGACTGCTTTCGCCAGAATTTTGGCTACTGTTGTTTTACCGGTTCCTCTCGTTCCGCAAAACAGATATGCATGGCCAATCCGGTTGTGTTTAATCTGATTTGTCAGGGTGGTCACGATGTGATCCTGGCCTTTGACATCTGCGAAATTATCCGGTCTGAATTTTCTGTAAAGAGCAGTGTAACTCATGAACAAACTCCTATCATATAACTATCTCATATCTTATTATCACAGCCGCCGCGGAAAAATTCCCGCGGCGGTCTTTTTTACACTTTAATATCTTATATGAAAAGGTATCTTTCAGTCAAGTACTGTTTCAATACCGGACATATATTTCATCAGTCGCCAAAGCTGATACCGATCTGTTTGGCAGCAAGTACCAGCTGGTCTTTTGGTGATACCATTTTAAGTTTGCCTGCGCATTCTTCAAGCGGTACACGTTTAATCTTTCCGTTTACCACACCGATCATTACGCCATACTCGCCGTCAATGATTGCCTGTGCTGCGCCTGCACCAATTCTTGTAGAAAGAACACGGTCATATGGACAAGGTTCTCCACCTCTCTGTGTATGTCCGGGAACTGTGACACGTACTTCATTTCCAAGTTCTTTGTAGATCTGATCTGCGATCTCATAGGAAACAGACGGATATTTCTTTGCTCTTGCTTCCAGTTTTTCTTTGTATTTCTTCTTAGGGAGCTGTGCATCTTCTTTGGAGATAGCGCCTTCTGCAACTGCAAGGATTGTGAAACGTTTACCTGCTTTTGCACGTTTCTGGATTGCTTCTGTAACTTTCTTGATATCGTATGGAATCTCCGGAATAAGGATAATGTCTGCACCGCCGGCAACACCTGCATGAAGTGTCAGGCTTCCTACTTTATGACCCATAACTTCTACGATAAATACACGTCCATGTGAGGATGCAGTTGTATGGATGCAGTCAATCGCATTTGTCGCAATGTTTACAGCACTCTGGAATCCAAATGTCATGTCTGTGCCATAAATATCATTATCAATGGTCTTCGGAAGATGGATGATGTTCAGACCTTCTTCTCTCAGAAGGTTGGCTGTTTTCTGTGTACCATTTCCACCAAGGATAACCAGGCAGTCAAGGCAGAGTTTGTAATAGGTCTGCTTCATTGCCTCAACCTTGTCTAGGCCGTTCTCATCCGGAACACGCATCAGTTTAAACGGCTGTCTGGAAGTTCCAAGAATTGTTCCGCCCTGGGTAAGGATTCCGGAGAAATCTTTGGATGTAAGCATACGGTATTTCCCATAGATAAGCCCTTTGTATCCATCGTCAAATCCATAAACCTCTAATTCGTCTACATTATTTGTCAGTCCTTTTACTACTCCTCGCATGGTAGCGTTAAGTGCCTGACAGTCACCGCCGCTGGTAAGCATACCTATTCTTTTGATCATGATCGTATCCTCCATTTCTGTGTTTTAAGAATTGTAACTGTTCAGCGCTCTCACAGTTGGCAGGCTGCTGAACAGTTACTAAGAATTATCAATATCCACTACAAGACACGCCGTATATTCAAGTGTTACCATCCGTAATATTTGTTATAACACCCTAACATATCCATTTCCAGAATAATGATAGTTTATCTTTGTTTATTATATAATATTTACTCTTTTCACACAATAGCGTTGGAAAACTTTTGTGAGTAACCGTTACTGTTCACACACCACTATCCCGAGAGGTATTTTTTGTGAACGAAGGTCACAGAAAAACCGAGACATACAACGCGAATTTATATGATTAGCGTAAATTAAGTTTGTAAAGCGTATTACTGAACGCATAGCAAACATCAAGAAAGCCCTTAGCGCTTTAAAACTCCAAGAACTTTCGTTTTTTAGATATCTTATTTATTATATTTTTCAATCACACAGGTATGTTTTTTTGTTTTTTTATCATAGTTAATCCCCGCCAGCAGCAAATCCCCATGATAATCCTTTAAGGCATCCACATATCCCTTATTCTTGATTTGCGATATTGCGCCTTCTGCCTTCTTATCCCATTTAAGTTCAATTACCGCAGCCGGTTTATCTGCGTATAACCTTCTTGGAATAAAGCAGAGATCTGCAAAACCTTTTCCTGTCGGTAATTCCCGGATAATTGTATAATATTCTCTTGCAAAATAAAACGCCAGACTAATCGTACAACTTAACGCATTTTCATCATTATACTGAAGAATGGAAATTTCCTGATGCGCCTGGTCAATGCCATTTGCTACTGCTTCAGCATTTAGCTGCCAGAGTGCCTCCAGTAAATTTCTGGAAGCTTCAATAGATTGAATCACTTCTTTCCAGTCCATCGTGCTAATTGCATTTACATACTCCTGCGAAACTTCTTTATTAGGAATTGATACGGTTTTATCCGGCCAGTGATAACTTAAATAGCCCAGGTGAACAAGTAAAGTCAAAACATCATCCATTCCCTGAAATGTAGTCATATCATTAGAGAATGTTCCTGTGTTGATCTGTACTTTATCTCCGGCTAGCATTCGTATCACAGAATCTTTCAAGCCGTCAAAATTTAATCGGATATATGCCTTTAACGCTTCATAAGTTTCTGTCTGATTCCAGTAGTTGTCAAAAACACCGCTTAGCATGGCATCTACAACTGATTTTGGACTGTACATAGAATAGGTTTTTCTATTTTCACCTTCCATTGTCACAAGCTCATATCCATCATACCACGCCTGTGCTTCCTGGAAATTTCTTTTGTATTCTAAACAAAGTTCTTTTACCTCATTTTCTGTAAAGCCAAAAAACTCTGCCATTTCCCTGGGATTTAACATTGAATATTCTGTAAACATATTCAATGCAGAATGAGAACCATATTTCTTCACCGGAAGAATACCTGTCATGTATGCCAATGCAACATATTCCTGATCTTTCAGCCATGCCCGTAAAAAATCCAGATATTTCTTCTGTGCATTCGTGTCTTGTTTAAATTCCCTGAAGACGCAGTCCCACTCATCAATCAGAATTACAAATGGGTGTTTTGTACTGGAAAACACATCTTTCATTGCAAAAATCAGATAATCACCATCAATATACTCCGGGTATTGTTTCTTTAATTCACGAAGCAGACGTTTCTGCAGCATAGACAGCATTTCATCCATGTCATGGGTTACACTCAGAAACTCCTGCATATTTATCCGAATTACATCATACTGGTTCAAATGCTTCCGGAAACTTTCCACTTCCCTGATTTTCAGATCAGCAAAAAGTTCTTCCGTATCCTCGCCCCTGCCATAATATGCCGCAAGCATATTGGCTGCCATCGACTTTCCAAATCGTCTTGGACGGCTCACACATACAAATCTCTGTTCCGTCCCTAATACATCATTTGTTTTAGAAATCAGACCGCTTTTATCTACATATATCTTAGAGCGCCGGCAGGTACTAAATAATCCACCCCCTGGATTCAAATAGCTTCCCATTTCATTTTCACCCCTTACATATTTTATTCGACAACTTGATAATTCACCTGTAAACACTGTCTGTCAACATATTCTTATTCTGCAGGCCAGTAAATCAGACTTTGTAAATATTGTAGCGGTATTTTTAAGATGTGTAAAGCCTGTAAATATTCATATAATTTTATCCATAGTTTCTATATTGTTATTGTTCACACGCCACTATCCCGCGAGGCGTTTTGGCATGAATATGCCAAAATCCCGAGACATACCGCGCGAATTTATGCGATTAGCATAAATTCTGTGCATCGCGAAGCGTGTTGCTGGGAACGGAGTGAACAGTAACACGCTATATTCAGAAAATCTCTCACACGAAGGATTTTCTATTGACAAACCCAGTCCCCGCCTATATAATCAAGAGTGCGCAGCCGGGGAGATAGCGGTGCCCTGTACCTGCAATCCGCTACAGCAGGGGTGATGCCAATCTGAGGCTTGTATCCTGTGGAGCTGCCCTCTATAAGTGGCGTTGACGTTTGGGTCTTACGCAACAGGAATCTGTGAACCGTGTCAGGACAGGAATGTAGCAGCACTAAGCAGAAGCTCTTGTGTGCCGTAAGGGTGCCTGGGCTGAGTTAACTGTAGAGGTAACGTCTGTGGGACCATTCCGAAGTGCGGCGCGCAAAAAAGAATATTCATGATGTGAGTCATCATATGAAATAAAAAGCATTCTGGATTTTATCTTTACGATAATCTCCTGAATGCTTTTTTCTTTAATCTTCTACAGCCTGTACGCGGCTTTTGTTTTTGTATTTCTTCATCACATGAAAATAATATGGAACTAATGGTACAAGTGCGGCGATCCAGGCTGCAGGATCAGCCATACAGACTCCTGCAAAAGAAGTATGTCCCGCGATCAGTACAACGATTCCTGCTCTTGCCGCCAGTTCGAATACGCCTCCAAGCATTGGTACAAGTCCGTATCCCATTCCCTGAAGGGTATTTCGATACAAAAAGATACTTCCAAGAAATGGATAAGCCCAGAACACTGTTCTGAAATATGTGACAGATACCTGCACTACATTCTGCTCTGATGGATCTACGAAAAGGTAGGTCAGATATTTTCCAAAGAAAAACATCAGGAGCATGACAAAGATACTCCATCCCCAGATCATCAACTGTGTATAGCGCACGCCCAGTTTCACACGATCCATTTTACCGGCGCCACGATTCTGTCCCACATAGGTTGCAATAGTCGCACCAAAGGATGTAAATACTGTGGCAAAAATATTCTGGATCTTACCGGCAGCAGAGAATCCGGCCATATGTACAGGTCCGTAAATATTGACCGCACTCTGCACAATAATGGTTCCGATTGCTGTAATCGAGAACTGCAATCCCATAGGAATTCCAAGCTTCAGAAGCCTGCCGAAACTGCCCCAGCATATCTCAAAATCCTTCCGCTCCAGATGAAGGATTGGAAATCTTTTTACAATATAAATCAGGCAGCACACTGCCGAAATTCCCTGTGCGATCACTGTGGCATATCCACATCCTTCTACACCCATTCCAAAAACTACGATGAAAACTACATCCAGAATAACATTGATCACAGCCGAAATGATCAGGAAATACAGTGGTGACTTGGAGTCACCCAACGCACGCAGGAAAGCAGCAAGTGCATTGTATGCACCTGTGATAATAAGACCTGCATAAATAATTCCCATATATGCAGTTACATCACCAAATACCTCTTCCGGCGAATTCATCAGATGCAGAATTGGTTTGTTCGCAAGACTGAATCCTATTGTCATGACAATAGAAAATGCAGCCATAAGGTAAATGGACATGGCAACATAATGGCGCATCCTGTCAAACTTTTTCGCTCCGAACATCTGGGCTACAATAATCGCAAACCCACTGCTGAGTCCATTCAGCCAGCCGGTTACAAAAAACATCAGTGAACCGGTGCTTCCGATGGCTGCAAGGGCATTTACTCCGATAAATTTTCCGGCAACGATCGAGTCCGCAATGTTATAAAACTGCTGGAAAAGATTTCCCAGACACATGGGAATCATAAATTTTATGATCAGACTCACCGGATTGCCGATTGTCATATCATTTGTTGTATCTCTTTTCATTCTTTCGCCTCAAACCTCTCCTGTTCTGATTTCTTCGCTGCTTTTTCTTGTTTCTTTTTCTCACGAAGTCTTTTGAAGAAATCAGACAGCATTGTGGAGCATTCTTCTTCCAGAACACCCTGCGTAATTTTTACCTGGTGATTAAAACCATCTACCTGCAGAAGATTCATAACTGAACCCGCACAGCCTGCCTTAGCATTCATACAGCCAATCACAACTTCATCAATTCTGGACTGTACAAGCGCTCCGGAACACATCTGGCATGGTTCCAACGTCACATACATCGTACATCCCTCTAACCGCCAGTCGCCAAGCTTCTTACTGGCTTTTCGGATTGCATTCAACTCTGCATGAGAGAGTGTGTTTTTATCTGTATTTCTTCTATTATATCCGCGTGCAATAATCTTTCCTTCATATACGATCACGCAGCCAATTGGTACTTCTTCCAAAGCCTCCGCTTTCTTTGCCTGCCGGATAGCTTCTTTCATAAAACGTTCCTGATCTGTCAAGCTCTGCCTTCCTTTCCCATTTTTAACATAAAAAAAGCCCGGAGCTTCTTAACCCAAGCAAATTGAAATGTAACTTTATACGTTGAAGCTTACTCAAACTCAAAATATAGCAAGCTTTTTCGTTTGAAATAACGATAGCAAAAATCTATTATAAAATCAACCCATTTGCAAAATTTTTGCAGTCAATCGGATATTCGCAGTTACTGTTCATCGGAATAGGCTGTAAAAATTCGTGAAAAGCTTGCAAAAATTCATGAACTGGACAAACTGAAGGAAATGAGATAAAAAAAGAAAGTGCCGAGAACCTTGATTTCTCTGGCACTTTCGCTGTTTTATGCTAGTCGAAGCGACGGGATTCGAACCCACGACCTCTGCGTCCCGAACGCAGCGCTCTACCAAACTGAGCCACGCTTCGTCAATGCAAGTGATATTATATTAATAAAATCGCAGTTTGTCAATAGATTTTTTCAAATTTTTTTAATTTTTTCGAATATTTTTTTATCATGGTCATATACATTATTGAATCTGGTTTTACGGAGGGAAGATTTTGGCTGGATATCGGCGTTTTATCGCATATGTATATGACTACGAAAATGGTAAGAAAGGCAGTAACTGTGGTTTTATTAAAGTTGAGGTGAAAGATCAGCAATGTTCTGTTGAGGTACATCTGCATTGTCCGGGGCTTCCTGAGGATGTAATGTGCAGAGTTTATGGATTTACGCGAAAGGATGGACTGATCAATGGTATCCTTCTGGATAGCTGTGAGACAGAGAAAGAAATTATCGAATGCCTGATCATAACAGATGCCTTGAATATGAATGAGTCCGGCATAGCGCTTGGAAAGATGGGCGGTATGGTTATTATTACTGATAATGGCGGATTCTTTGGCACTGAATGGGATGACCAGATGATTCGGCCTGAAAATTTCCGCGAATTGAAAGCAGAAACTTCACGTACATCAGATAGTCCTGTCGATGAGATTTCACACACATCAGATGCGCCTATCGATGAATCTTCACCCAATATGGAAAATATAAACTCCGACAATATTGACACAAGTTTAAATGTTTCTGCTCCTGCTAACATTTCTGATTCTTCTTTCACTGCCACTATACAAGAAATCCCAATACCATCCGAAGTTTCTGAAATACATAAAAAATCACCGGATACATTCACAGAAGCCTCAAGATCTGTAAATGCCTCAGAGAATAATACATCTACAGTTTCTCCAAATCACATAAATCATAATAAGCCGAATACTTCTTTTATATCTGTAGATTCTTCCAAGGATGCTATACATGAAGGTGAAAATAGTTCGCCCAAGAAAGTTTCGCCAGTTACAGCCCCAGAGAATTCCAAAGATCATAAAACTTCTTCCGAGTTTTCCCCATTCTCAGATGGCGAAATTGCAACAGCATGGAAGATTCATCTTAACGATCTAAAGCGTTTTCCACGTCAATACTGTGTGTTGCGCAATAACCGTTTTATCCAGTATGGACATTACAATTTCGGTCATTTGCTTTTGGGGCAGAAAAATAATGGGCAATATATTCTGGGTGTTCCGGGCAGTTATAATCAGCAGGAGCGTTTTATGGCAAATATGTTTGGTTTTCCGTATTTCAAAGAAAGCGATTATATAGAAATGTCAAAAGCTCGCGGCGGCTACTGGTATCGTTTAATCGATGCCCCGGATTCCCACCGATAAAATTGTCTTCTGAAGAATTTTCTGAAAGCCCTGAAGTTCTTCAAAAGTGTAACTTTCATATCCAGGTCTCAGGACTCCGTCCGAGTCCTTATAGGCCTGGAGGTAATATTCTTTCGCTCCCTTAAGCCACTCTGCAATTTCTTCAAAATCTTTCTGCGTATGCAGTTCCCGCACAACTGTAGTCCGAAATTCATAGTCCAGTTTTCCATGAAGTAAAAAGTCCGCTGTCTCAAAGATGCTGTCCATGTCTGGTTTCTCAATTCCTGTCAGATTTCTATAATTATCGGGACAGGCCTTAATATCCATCGCCACCTTATCAATCAGTCCTGCCTCTGCCAGATGTTTCACTATCTCCGGACGTGAACCATTCGTGTCCAGTTTGACAGCATATCCCAGTTCTTTTATCTTCACTATAAATTCTTCCAGCCCGTCAGACAGGGTCGGCTCACCGCCTGAGATACAGACACCGTCAAGAATGCCTTTTCTCTTTTGTAAGAATGCCAGAAGTTCTTCCTGGGCATAATCCGGCTGTTCCCCAGGCGCTGTTACCAGCACACTGTTCTGGCAAAATGGACAGCGGAAATTGCAGCCTCCCAGAAATATGGTACTGGCTACTTTTCCCGGATAATCTAATAATGTTGTTTTATTAAAACCACAGATCCTCATTTATTTCCCCCATATAATACACAGAGCCAAAAGATATTTTATCCCTGACTTTATCTTAATAAATCCAATAAAATAGTAACAATTTCATCAATGCAAAAAGAACCCTGTTTGATCAGAGTTCTTTTTGTTGAATATTTTTATAATTAATTCAGCTGATAAACTTCTGCTGACTGGAGTCCAAAGCTTAATGCATCAGAATGATTGTTAAAGAAAATATCTACATGTCCGTAAGGAGTTCCCAGATCTTCTACTGTATAGACGTTTCCGTTGATCAGAAGCTGTGTTCCGAACGGAACGCCTGCCATAGCTACTGTACGTCCTGCTGTCGGAACTGTTCCGCTGGCTGTCAGGTTGCCTGCTGTGCCACAGCACTGTGCGCAGTTGCAATATGCAGTCAGTGTAAAGTTACCGAGGTATTTTCCCTGACTGGAGTCTGCGCTCTCTGAAGATGACTGGCTGTCATCTGATGCAGAACTGTCGGATGTATCTTCACTGCTGTCTGTGCTTTCTTCATAAGAAGAATCACTGTCTTCGCTATAAGAATCTTCTGAAACTGTATCTTCTGACGATTCCTCCTCTGAATATGTATCTCCTGACTCCTCTGTATCATAGGAATCTTCTTCGTAATCTTCAGAATCGGAGTTCTCTTCTTCGCTCTGTTCCTGTGCTGCCGCTGCTTCTGCCTCGGCCTGCGCCTGAGCTGCTTCTCTGGCAGCTTTCTCTTCTTCTGCCTGTTGTACCAGCCGGGCAATGCTGTTGTCCGCATTATTAATCTCTGCTGTCAGTGCTGCTGCCTCTTCCTGGCTGGCGCTGATCTGACTTACATAAGAAGAGATATTATCGCTGGTACTTGCCGCAAGTTCCTGAACCTCCTGCTGCTTGGATGCTCTTTCTGCAAGGAGTTCATCAATAGAAGCTTTCTCCTCTTTTGCAGTAGTTTCCTGATCCTTTATTGTATTCTGGAGGTTCTCGCATTTCTCCAGCATATTTCTGTCATACTGCGAAATCTTTGCAACGTTCTCGGCATTGTTGAGAAACTCTGACAGGTCTTTAGATGACAGCAATGTTGTCAGTGCAGATGTGCCGCCATTCTCATACATATACTGGATACGAAGTTTCATATCGTCATACTGTTTATTTAACGCTTTCTTTGCTTTCTTTAATTCTGTGTGAAGCTGATTCAGTTCATTCTCTTTCTCTCCCGCCTGTATGCTGAGTTCTGAGATTGCGTTGGTCAGATCTTCATACTGTGTATTTAAATCAGACAGATAGTTCTCCAGCTCCTGCTTCTTGCTCTCAAGGCTGTCAATGTTCGCCTGTGCCTGAGCAAGTCCGGCTTCTGCTTCCTGTTTCTGAGCCTGCATATCAGCGATCGCATCTTCTGTTGCATATGCAGTTGTTCCCATGGAAAAAGTAAGCATTGCTGCCAGCAGTAATGAAAAAACTTTTTTCTTCATAAATTAATCACCTTTCTCGTTAA
>ENA-OVFS01001535-OVFS01001535.1-human-gut-metagenome-genome-assembly--contig:-NODE-1535-length-13822-cov-7.980461_pt1 | contig 13822 bp, 9 predicted proteins | sample MGYA00237763_ERZ505405 | MGnify/ENA primary metagenome ERZ505405 (study PRJEB26158, sample SAMN06016401) | human gut metagenome | biome: human gut; feature: ankylosing spondylitis patient; material... | reverse complement strand
GGGTGCCCCGGGCGATCCGGGACCTGCCGGGATGCCCGGACCGGACGCGGCGCCGGCGCCCCCGGTCTCGCCACAGTCGCCGTCGGGCCCGGTCCTGGCCTGACTTATCGATGCGTTGCCGGGTGGCGTCCCCGTATGGGCGGGGATCGCGCCCGGCCCTTTTTTCTTTTTTGATCGGAGGTTGCTGATGGTGGATGCCGACGGCAGGGACGGCGGGGCGAGGGTGCCCACGGCGGCGTTCAGCCGCCTGTCGGCCACGAACGTCTTGTTCGGGTGGACATGGCCGCAGATCGGCGTGGGCCTGGCCGGCCTGGTCATGGTCGTGGGCGGCGCGGCGGCGGGCATGGTGCTGCCGTTGATGCTCGCGGGCGGCGTGGTCATGGCGTACGGGCTGATCCGTTACGAGGGGTTGAGCCTGATGGCGTGGACGTACGTGTGGCTGGCGTGGCGGCGGCGTGTGCGCGACGGGTCGACCCGATGGTCGGCGAGCCCGCTCGCCTCGGGCCGGCCGGCGGGCGTGCTGGGCGTGTGGGGCCAGGTCGGGTCCCGGGCCCAGGTGGTCGAGGGGTCCGGCGTGGAGGTGGTCGGCACCCCGTTCCATGGCGCCTGCTACCTGTTCGACCCGGAACGCCGGCGGGCGACCGCGGTGCTCGCGTTGAAGGTCGAGGAGTGGACGTTGAGCACGGATGCGTCGAAATCGTCGCGTGCGGCCGCCTTGAACGATCTGACCGCCCGTCTGGCGGACACGCCGGGAGTGGTCGAGCTCAAGGAGACCGCGCTCCTGCTGCCGGGAGCCGCGCCCGCTCCGGACCTGCCCGACGATGGCGGGTCGCCGGAGTGGATGCGCCGTGACATGGCGGAATTGTGGGCCCTGCCGGAGGTCATGACCCCGTTGGCGAACGTGAGCTACGTGTCCGTGACCTGCGACGTGGACCGGCTCAAGGGCGTGGACCGCGCCCGGGGCCGGCTCACGGAACGCGATCGGGTCGGGGTCGCGTTGGGCGACCTGGTGAAGATGACCGTCGCCCCGGCCCTGGTCGAATGCGGGGCGCGTCCCGGTTCGGTGCGCTGGTGCGGACTGGACGACCTGCGCACGCTGATCCGGTCGGTTTCGGATCCGGCCGGCAACGCGGACCGTCCTCCGGTCACCCGCGACGAGCCGACGCTGGGCTGGTGCGAGGAGAGCCTCGACGGGGAGAGCGTGACCCTGGAATCGTGCGTGGCGCGCACCTGGTGGGTGACCCAGTGGCCCGACCGGCCCGTGCCGGCGGGCTGGACGCGCGACATCCTGCAGGGCGGCAGGATGATCGCCCTGACCCATATCTGGAGGCCCATGAGCATGGAGAAAAGCGAGAAGGACCTGCGTGACCGCGAGTCCAGCATCCTGCAGCGCGACACGTTGCAGAACCAGCGGAAACTGTCGCGCGACGAACGCCGTGAGCGCCGCGAGCAGCGGCAGCGAGAGGCGGAGCAGGACGCGAACTGGCCCGACACCGACCATCAGGGGTATATCGCCCTGTTCGCCCCGGACCGCGACGCGCTGGCCGTGTTCGAACGCGACCTGCGCGTGCGCGTCGGCAAGTACCATCTGCGCCTGTCCGGCCTGCGCGGCCAGCAGCGGCAGGCGTTGACCGCGGTCCTGCCGCTGGGGTTGTGACCATGGGCGCGCACGGCCAGGAGGACTGGTTCGACGAGGTCATGCCCGGGTTGGACGACGGGCGGCCTGGTGGGAAACGGCGATTCCCATGGCCCGGCCGGCATGGGAAGGACGACGGGGACGAGGCCGAGGCCCGCACCAGGCCCCGTATCGGGGTGCGTGTGGGCGTGGCGACGGTGATCGTCACGGGTCTCATGGTCGGGGCCGGGCTGACTGCGGGCATGGTCTCCGCGAACCGGCGCGAACGGCTGGCCGACGCGTTGGCGGCGTGCGAACGATCCGCCCGGGCATGGTCCGCGGGATCGGCCGAATGGGGCCGTGACCGTGACCGGATCATGGGATCGGTCGACCTCGACGCGCTGCGCGCCACGGACCCCGATATGGCGGGCACCCTCGAACGGCTTTCCTCCGACCCCGTCACGCCGGCCGGCTGCACGGCCGGAGGCGACATGGCAACGCTCGACGCGGACGCGAAACGCATCTCCAAGGCCGCCGACATGCTCGCGAAACGGTCGGAACGGCTGGAAAAGGCCGTGGCGAAGGCCGGACAGACGGTCGGCGACGCCGAATCGTCACGGGCCAGGAGCCGGCTCGAACGGGCCGTGGCCGACGCGCGGGGCCTGCTGGCGGGGAGCACGGCGGACCAGTACAAGGTGCCGTACCTGTACCGTCGGCTCGAACAGCTCACGGAACAGGCGGCGGGGCTGCTCGACGACGGGTCCGCGTCCCCGGAGGACATGGACCGGCTCTTCCAGGGCATCGACTCCATGGTCGCCTCGCTCGCCTCCGGCACGCGATGACGGGCCGCCATACGGTTATCGGCCCGGCGCACGCGTGTACGGACAAACGGATCAGGAAACAGGAAGGAATCGGTCATGCCGTGTCGGTCAGAGCGTTACGGACTCATCGAACGCGCCATCCTCGCGCGATCAATGGGGGCGGGCCGATGATGCACCTCATACTCGTGATCGCCGTCGTTTTCGTTTTCGCCGCGTCCTGTCTGCTGACGTTCGCCCTGTGCCGCGCGGCCACGCGCCGCGACATGCTTGAGGCCCGTTGGCGTGAGGAGTCGGCCGGTTCCGTGGGTGAGGAGAGCCATGAGAGCGCATGAAACGCTTGAGCGTGCCGGGCGTCAGGGCGGCTTCCCGGCCCGTGGTTCCGCTTCGGGCCTGTTGGCGGCCTGCCCGTCGGACGGCAGCCACGACTTCTACCTGTCGATGATGCTCGACGTTCCCGTGCCGCGCGTGCCCATGCTGCGCGCACGTCTGCAAGACTCCCGCCGAGGGGCGCAACGCGCATCCGACGCACAGGAAGCTGGCCGCGTGGTGCAAGTGCAGCGTGGGCACGGTCAAACGCCACTTGTCATGGCTGGAAGGGGGACGTGTGGTGATGGAGCAGCGGTTCCGTCTGCGTGACGGCTCGCCGGTCATGCCGCGCTGGCGCCGTTGACGATATAGGCGCCCTTCGTGGGTGTCGGCGTCGGCGATCATGTGCTTTTTCCGTTCAGGGAGGTTTCGTATGGCTGACAATCCTGCCGGGGTCCGTGCCGGCAAGGCCGGGGCGCCGCATGGGTTGCGGGTCCTGTCCCCGGCCGATCCGGGGTATGTGGAGTGGTGCCGGTCCGGCATGCCCCAGAGGATCCGTCTGCTCAAGCTCGCCGCCAAGAAACGCCGCCGGATCGAGCAGGGCGTGATCTGTCCGAAATGCCATAGGCGCCGGGTCCGTGCCGGCGACACGTTGTGCGCCCAGTGCCGTCACTTGGAGGATCTGCCCCGCTGCCGGGAATGCGGGAGGCGGACGAGCCGTCCCGTGGACGGGTTTTGCGCCCGATGCCTGAAACTGGTCCGGGAACAGGCCAGGCCGATGTGCCCGAAATGCGGCAGGTGCCGGTGCCTCGAGGGCGGGAACATGTGCGGCAGGTGCCGGGCGCACCGTGTGTTGCCATCCTGTTCTCGTTGCGGCGCGCCGCGGCGGAAGGGCTCGCCGGACGGGTTGTGCGGCCGATGCCGGCAGCTCCTTTCGGGGAAGGCGAGGACATGAATCTGGCGGACGTGGCCTTGGAGGCCCTGTACTTGCTGGGTGTACTGATGTGCTGCGCGCTCCTGTCACGTGAGGAGGGCTCGCGCGAGGGTCTGGGTTCGCGTCGCGCCCGCCTGTTCATGCTGGCGTTGGCGGTGGAGGCGATGCAGGCGGGGTTGGGTTCGCTCGCGTTCCGGGAGCCGTGGGGCGCGCCGTTCGCGCCCTGGCAGGCGTTCGACCTGACAGGAGCGGTACTGGCGGACCTGTTCCTCGCATGGGCCCTGCTGCGCGGCGACGGCGGGGCTCCCGGCCCGGACTACCGGTGACGCGTACCGCCGGTCATTCCTCCCGTCCGCGTTCGTGTTCCACCTCGAAGCGGATCTTGAGCCGCGTACGGCCGCGGCGGGCATGGCGTGCGGCGCGGCTTCGCCCGCCGCCGTTTTCCCGGAGGCCGTGGCGGGTGTGGCGTCCCCACGCATGAACGTGGGCCAAGAGTTTTCTCGCGGCCGCCATGACGCGCAGGAGCGACAGCGCCACGAGGCAGCCGATGGCGAGCAGCGCCACCAGGTCGCGGTTCCGGGCGGCGGGCAGGTTCTGGATGATTTCGAGGAGGTCGAGCATGGCCTCGATGGTGTTTGCGATGTGTTCCATGTGCCGCTGTATGCGTCCGACGCCCCTGCTCATGTTCACGTCCGATTCCCGGTCCGATGACGGCCGAGAACGTTATGGTCGTCCACCCGCCGAAATCGGTGCCGCCGCGGGTGATCGCGCCATGAGGAAGGAACATCCTGAATGATTGGCCATATTGGATCGGAGTGTGGGAGGAAGGCCCTGGACTTTCTGGCCGTCGGGCGGTCCCGCCTCACTGCATGTCGGCTGCGCGGCCGGCGGGCTGCATCGTCCGGCTCACACTGGACCAGAACCGGACATGCCGTCGAAACCCCTATAATTGTCATGTCGTCAGAACAAGCCCGGAGAAGGATATGCCATCAATGCTTACAGTCGCGGAGACGGGGAGCTTGTCCGTTCCTCTCGTCTCCAACCACGATGTGGCTTCGCCGTTGAGATATCCCGGCGGCAAAAGCGTGCTGTCCGGGTACGTCGCCTCGCTTATCGATGTTCTCGGCATTCGTGACGTCACGTATGTCGAACCCTATGCCGGGGGTGCCGGTGTCGCTCTGCGTCTGTTGAAGGACCGCAAAGTATCGAAGGTAGTTATCAACGACTACGATCCCGACGTGTTCGCGTTCTGGAACAGCGCTGTCAATGATTCGGCTTCGTTCCTGGAACGATTCGACCGGGCGGAACCCACTATCGAGGAATGGCATAGGCAGAAACGCATCATCGCGGACCCTGCCAGCGAGCTGGACAGGGGGTTCGCGTTCTTCTTCCTCAACAGAACCAACAGATCCGGCGTGCTGAACGGCGGCGTGATCGGAGGATTGAAACAGAACGGTAGATACAAGGTTTCGGCGCGGTACAACAAGGCCTCGCTAAGACGAAAACTTGAATTTCTCGGGGAACACGCCGACTCCATCGAGGTCAGAAACGAGGATGGCAGGGCCGTGGTCGAACGATTCGTCGGATTCCCTGAGGCGTTCATCTATGCGGATCCGCCTTACGTGGAGAAAGGCGGCAGCCTGTATATGAACGCCTTGGACGATGAGAGGCACAGGGAGCTCGGAAATCTGCTGAACAATCATGCCGACTCCCATTGGATGCTCACCTATGACGATACGGCGTTGATACGCGAGCTGTACGGGGAACGGTACGGTGGCCTGTTTCCTTTGCAATACAGCGCCTCCGCCCGGCGCACCGCGAACGAGCTGATGATCTTTTCCGATACACTGGGCAAGGCCGCAGCCCACATGCACTGACGCGAAGGAGAGGACATGGCGAATCCGTTCGGGGAAAAGAATATCGGCCCATGAGAGGGCCAGCAGGTGGAGTACATTCCGCTGGATGATCTGGTCCTGTGGACGGAGAATCCCCGCGATCCGCTGGATGGCGATTACACGAACGACGATGTCATCCGTCGCGCAACCGACGGACGCAACGAGAAGCAATGGCAGTTGTCCAAGCTGTCGAAAGAGATGGGCGACAGATTCGATTTGAGCGAACTGCCCACGGTATGCAGAATCGATGACGGACCGAAGTACAGGGTATACGACGGCAACAGGCGTGTCATTCTGGCGATGCTCCGCAAGGCCGGTCTCACTACTGAGGGCCAGCAACAACTGGTGCCTCCGGATTTCCCAGACCCCATCCCATGCAACGTGTGCGACGAAGAGACCGCGCTGGAGAATGTGGAACGCAAGCACAGAGGTAACGGGAGCTGGAAGCAGTACGAGCGGGACCGTTTCATGTTCGACTACAGGGGAGGCCCGAAAACCGTTCTCATACGGTTGGAGGAGCTCATCAAGGCGGTGACGAAATGGCCCGCCCTGAACATGAGATACGTCGAAGATGACGTCTTCAACAAAAAGCATCTCGAGGAGATGGGTCTTCTTCCCGACGAGCCGGACTTCGGGGTTCCTCTGGAGCTGCTGGAGGAGCTCGTGGAAGCCGTCGCCGACAAACTGGATAATGAGCTGAACACGCGCAACGCGCGAAACGACCCCGCCAGCGTCCTACCGGGCGAACTCATAGACCGTATCAGAGAAGCACGGCACCGCCGACCGGCGGGCGAAAAGGCCGACGGACGGGAAAGGGAACTTCCCTCCGACAATTCCGAGCCTCCATCTCAATCCCATGGTGGTCCTGGCCGGGATGATGTGCTTCGCCCCGATACGTCCGGGACACTCCCCCACACCGATGCATCCGCCAGGAGGCGAAGGGGACGCACCCGTCAGGTCAAGCCGGCATCCATTCCCGTGTTCGGGAACCCTTCGGGTCTACGGCTGCAGACGGGAGACGTCAACAACATGTATCGCACTTTGGAGGAACTGTGGAACATGTATGCGCGCGGAGGCATGCGGAATGCCGCCGCGTTCGTGCCGATCTTTCGCATGGGGCTGCGTCTGCTGATCGATACGGCCGCCATGGAACGATGCGGCGGATTGGACAGATATGTGGGCGAGTATGCCGGGGAAGCGAAAAAACGTCTCAGGCAGGCGGCAAACAGCGCTGATCTCGTTACCTTTATGCGCAACCAGGCGGTGTCGCCGGAAAATCTGCTCCGACTGCTCCAGAACGGCGCACATGCGTATACTTCGACCGGGAACAAGGAACAAGCCCTAGCCATGAGTATCCTGATCGGGGAAATGCTTTCGATCAGCCACGGACGTCCATGATTCGGGGGAACGGCGTTTCATGGGACACAAGACCGTGGCAGCCATTTACCAGCAAATCGCCGTGACGGGCCGAGCTTCTCTATAAACCGGGTCGCGCGTTCACGGACGGTCCGGAATCCGGCCATCGCGCACAGAGTTTTTCACTCCTCATCAAGCCGATACGGGGGCACGTTCGGCGTGCATCATGGCATGAGACGTCACACTCTCATGGGACGGGAAAGAATTTCCGGCCGTCGGAGGACAATCGTTTTCGTATCGGCTTTCCACATGAGAAGGGGGAAACATGGAACATGGGGATGACGGTCGTTCGCGGGATGATGTCATGGACGGCCCCGCATTGCCGCCGGATGAGCCTGGGCGGATACTCGATCCGTTCAGGAAGGCCTTCGCCTGGGCACGCGTGCGTCTGAACCTGTCGGGAGAGCTTTTCGGCACACCGCAGTGTCCTGTCGCGCGGATCCTCGCACCCGTCCTGACCGTTCTGGGAGCTTCGATCCTCGTGTGCGATCTGTTCGAGAGCCCGTGGAGGGAGGTCCTGGCCTTCGCAGCTCTGGCGGCCGCCTTGTTTTCCGTGGGATACAGGCCTCATCCGCTCGACGCGTTGAGGAGGCCCGGCAAGCCCATGCGGTGGTTCCTCTGTCTCGGGTGCGTCCTCGTCCTGCCGGTTGTGACCTTCTATATATCGGCACTGCTGGTTTCCCTCATACCCGACACGTCGGAGAACGCGGGTATCGCCGCGACGGACACGTTCGGCGAGTATGTGGTCATGTTCATCCAGATCATGGGCGAGGCGTGCCTGTCGATTCTTCTGTTCGCGCTGCTGTATAAGGCCCTCAATCGGGCATGGGGCCGGTCGGATCCATGGGTCCGTTCCCTCGTCGCGTGGCTGGTTTCGACCTTTCTGTTCGGCATGCTGCATCTGCCTACGTATAGATGGAATTTTCTGCAATGCTTGGTCATCTTCTTCTCGCTGTTCCCGGGATTCGCCGCGTTCGTCGCGACGCGCAGCTGGACGATTCTGTTCCTTTCCCATTTCCTGTACGACCTGCTCAGCAGGCCCCTGGTGCTGAATGCGTGCCGATACGCCGCCCTTCTGTGGCTCCTGGTCGCCGGCTTGCGTGTACTGGCATTTCGGGAAGGGGAGCGCCAGCCGTCCGGCTTCCCCTCCCGCTCCCCCGATATCGGCGGATTGTCGGGTGGATGGCATGCCGGGCGGCGGGATCGCCGGCCGTGGCATAGGATGTGTTCATGCGGACCGTTCCCCTCTCCCGGAAGGGGTGCCGGCGGTTGGTCCGATGACGGGAAAGGAACGAGGATGAGCGAAGAGGACAAGGTGCCGTCCCCGGACGGCGTGGGCGTGGTGCCCGAACCCGAGCCCGAAACGGTTCGCAGGCGTCCGAAGTGGCTGGCACCCGCGGCCGTGGGTTGCGTGCTGGTGCTGCTCGCCGTGGGCGGTGTGGCCGGCTACCGTATGTGGTCGGCGCGCGAACTGGCCGAGGCGAAGGAGGCTTGCGCCGTGGCGGCCGACGGGGCGCGTGGCGCGGCGAACGACTACAATGCGGTCGTCAACGGCCAGGCCGCCGACGCCTCGGCGGTCACCGTCGACCAGGTGAAGGACGCGAGGACCGTGGACGCGCTGGCCAAGGCGTTGAAGACCACGGCTCCCGAATACGAGGGGTGCTTGGCCGGTTCCAAGGCCGGTCTGGACGAGGCGACGTCGAAGCTCGACAGGCAGGCCGCCTGGTACAAGACCCATGCCGCATCGCTCGGGAAGGCCGTCAAGGCGGTGGAATCCTCGAGGCTCGACAGGACGGTCGAGGACGCGGAGAAGCTGCTCGCCGATTCGAAGGGCAGGGTCGCCGACGAGAAGACCCGTAGCATGTTGGAGCAGGCCATCAAGGACAGGGACGCGGACGCGATCGGCGAGGCCGTGAACGCGGTGGACGGGTCGGTCAAGGCCAAGGCGAAGGCCGACGCCGACGCGAAGGCCAGAAGGGAGGCCGAGGAGAAGGCCCAGGCCGAACAGGAGGCCCAGGCGGCCGCCCAGGCGGCCGCGGCCCAAACGCAGGCGCAGCAGCAGGCCCAGTCCTATGGCGGCGGCTACTCGTACGGCGGCGGCACCGGCTACACCGGAGGCGGCTACACCGGCGGCGGCTACACGGGAGGAGGCACGTACACGCCGCCCGCGACCGGAGGCGGCAACGGTGGGGGTTCCGCCTCCAGCGGACCAATCAGCGGAGGACACGGATGTACTACTGATTGTCCTCCACCATCAAGCGACGGTCTGATTCATCATTAACGACTATCAATAAAGTCCATAAGGGTCTTGCTCGAATTTCGGGCAAGACCCTTTTTATTTCCAAGTTCTCTTTTCCCTGTGTTTTTCCTGTGATATCGGTGTGGTTTCCCGGGGTACGCGGGTGGGGGTCGCGGAGTCCGGCCTGTGGGGCCGGTTCCGTGAGGGGCGGGAGAGGCCCGTCCTGTTGATCAACACAGGGAGGAGACCCTTATGGGTTTTCGTCATGATAGGGCGTCGGCCGGGCGGAGTCATGAACCGCTCGCGCGTGGCGCGCATGGGGCGAGGCCGGCACGCACGGTGCTTGCCGGCCTGGTGGCCGTGGCCACGCTGGCCACGGGCGGCCTGGTGGCGTCGACCGCGTATGCGGGCGGCGCGGGAGACAACCGTCCGGGCGGCGCGACCGGCGGCCTTCCCGCGGGCATGTTCTGGCAGTACAAGGACGACGCGTCCGGCAGCTTCGGTCCGGCCGCGAACGCCGACGGCTCGCCGCGCATCGCGTCGGTGGAGGCCGCGTACAAGCGTGCCGGCGTGAGTGTGGTGAACGACGGCGTGTACGACGGGCCGGGGGCGATCCGCGATACGTTGCGGGGCGCGCTGTCGAAGTGCGTGGCCGGGTTCCGTCAGCGTCATCCGGGCGAGGGCGACGGCGACTGCCGTGTCGTGGGCGTGGGCTCGGTCGCCGGCCAGCAGGGCGGCAGATGGGTGTACAACGGGTCCGGCGGCTATTCGGCGTCCGAATGGCACTCGTCCTGGGACTCGCAGATCAAACCGTATACATATAACTATGCCGGCACACAAAGCTACCGTACCTCAGATGGCTTTGATGATGATCCGTCGAACAGCGTGGACAAGATCGCGTATTCGAACGTGGCTGCGGCCGGCGCGACGCCGAACCTGATCATCATCGTGCTGGACAAGTACCAGCCGAAGCCGCCGGAGACGCCTCCGGCCCCGCCGACGAAGAAGGTGGAGCAGGGCACGAGCGCTGATGGCATGTCGAACGAGACGGTGATCTCGACGGGCACTGGCGTGGGCGGCAAGAGGATGGTCGTCCAGGATGCGATCGATCCGAACGGCATGGCGTACAAGGTCACGGGCCAGAAGGTCACGGACACGACCACCGGCCAGGACGTGTCCGCGAAGTTCACGTTCAACACGGCGGACGGGCAGCCGGCCCCGAACGATGTGGCCACGGCCACGTGGAAGGGCGGCGACCTGCCGGAAAGGCACACATTCGAGTACCGTCTGACCATCACGGTCTCGCTGCCTTCCACGTCGAAGGTCACGGACACGCCGTCCGTCACGTGGAACGACAAGGGCACGGGCAAGGCCGACGGCCACGGGTTCCCGACCTGGCGGCCGAACCCGGACAAGAGCTGGATCCTGTACCGTGACGGCAAGTGGCAAGCCGTGGTCGATCCGGGCGAGACGAACAGGACCGGCGCGGACGACATGAAGTTCCTCGACGGGGACACGGTCGGCTCCGCGGTGAACGGCACCGTGGACCCCGGTCTGAAGGAGGCTCCCTCCAAGCTGGAGCTGACCGACGACTGGGCGGCCGCCGACTATCTGGTCGACCCGCAGGACGCGTCGAAGATCCGCGTGTTCGCGGCCGAGGCCGAGCCCGACCGCACCGACACGGTCGACGGCGCCACGGTGAAGCACTACACGCAGACCAGCGTCGCGGACATCGCGAACAAGGGCACCGACGTGACCGACATGTTCGACATCAAGGTCGAGGGCACCGTGGCGACCGCCACCGCGAAACCGGACTATTTGAAGACCCTGAAGGGCATGAGGAAGGGCCTGCAGCTGACCCTGCTCGTCCCGTTCACCGTGAACTTCGCGGACGGCAAGGGCGCGGCCCGGGTGCGCGAGGACTTCGGCAGGAAGCCGGGCGACGAGGTCACGTTCTGCACCTCGCCGGACGGCAAGGAGCTGACCAACAAGGGCAGCCAGACCGTGAACGGGCAGACCGAGCCGACCAACAAGCCGAAGATCTGCGGCTACGTGCCTCCGGTGAAGAAGGACGTGATCGCGGAATCCTCGCAGGGCGGCGGCCAGGAGAGCGTGGACGGCAAGGTCGTCCACCCGGGCCAGAAGGTCGAGTACCAGCTGACCACCGAGCCGAAGCTGCCCGCCGACCTGGCCACCATGGTCACGAGCGTGGCGTTCACGGACTCCTATGACGAGAACCTCGTGCCGGACAAGCAGACCGTCGAGATGATGGACCTGAACACCGGCAAGGTCGTGCCGAAGTCCAAGTACGCGACCAGGTGGGATGAAGGCAGGCACCTGTTCCAGCTGACCGTGAAGGACCAGTCGCTGATCGGCCAGTGGCGCGCCTCCTCCAGCCCGCGCGTCCAGATCCGCTTCGAGGGCACCGTCAGGGAGGATGCCCCCGCCGACCACAAGATCGGCAACAAGTGGGTGCTGACCCTGAACAACAGCCTGACCCCGTCGAACGAGGTGTTCAACCTGCCGCCCGTCTTCAACCCCTCGAAGAAGGACACCCAGTCCAAGGAGCAGGGCGACCCGACCGTCTCGATCGACGGCAAGACGATGCTGCTGGGCGACACCGGCCACTACACGATCGACCTCGACGCCACGCAGAAGGACCAGGCCTACAAGGTATGGCGATTGGGCCTGACGGATGATTTCGATGACGAGTACGTGAGCATCGACCCGTCGAGGATCGAGATCACGGGCGACGACGGCAAGGACTACACCAACGCGTTCAACATCCAGGTGAGGGACGGCGTCGCCTACGCGTACGCGAAGACCGTGGACACCGAGATCCCCGCGACCGGCGAGACCGTGAAGGGCGACCCGCAGCCCGCGGACCTGAAGGCCTACGCCGGGAAGTCCGACAAGGACCACGACCCGTTGAAGGACCCGGCCATCGACCAGTCGCTGCTCGGCCAGCACTACGCGGTCACCCTGCCCTACACGGTGGTCAAGGTCACCGACGGCTACGTGGTGAAGAACACCGCGGTCCAGATCGTCAACAACGTGAGGAAGAAGACCAACACCGTCTCCAACCCGTTGAAGCCGATCAACCCGAAGAAGGACGTGACCGTGAAGGTCGGCGGCCAGAGCGTCGACGGCAAGAGCGTGTATTTGAACAGCACGTTCCTCTACCAGCTGGATTCCAGCATCCTGCCCGCGGACCGCGCCTACCAGAAGATCGCGAACTGGGGCATCACCGACCAGCTCGACCCGGCGTACGACAAGGCGACCGGCCAGTGGGCCGTGTACGCGGCCCGCGACCTGTACCGGGGCGGCGAGGCCATCGCCAGGAAGGGCGAGAGAATCGCCGGCAGCGGCTTCGACAGCTCGAGGCTCGGCGGCGACATGTTCACCGCGAACATCGACCCCTCCACCGGCCTCGTGGACATCCAGGCCACCCAGGCGTACCTGGACCTCGTGTCCGCGGACGACGCGCACGAGCAGGGCTGGCGCGCCTACGTCCAGGCCACGCGAGTGAAGGTCACCGACCGCCACGAGAACGTGTTCACCGAGCACGTGAACGGCAAGGACCTGACCAGCAACATCGTGTGGACCCGCACCCCTGACCTGACCCCGGGCATCAAGCTCGAGAAGTGGGACAGGAGGAGCGGCTGGCCGAAGGGCGACCGCGACGACTCCAAGGACGCGCTCGACGGCGCGAAGGACGGCGACGTGATCGTGTTCACGATCACCAACACAAGCAAGGACGAGGACGGGCACGGCGCATGGTTCAAGGCCAGCGACCTGAAGCTCGAGGACCACACCATCGTCGGCGACGGCGAGGTGAAGGACCTCAAGTACCCGGACAACTGGTCCACGCTGGTCCTCAAGCCCGGCCAGAGCGTCGAGGTGACCGGCACGCTCACCGGATTCACCAAGGACAGGCACACCGACCGCGCCAAGGTCACCGGCACCCCGTTGGTCGAATGCCCCGTGGTGGACAAGGACCCGTTCGGCGACGCCTCCGGCAAGCCGTCCACAGGCGGCGAAGCCGGCGACGGCGACGGTCCCAGGCAGGTGACCGTCGGCAATCGCACGCTGTGCGAGGACACGCCAGTCGAGTCCAACACCGACGACTGGAACGGCCGCCGGTCGCTGCTGGGCGAGACCGGTTCCGCGATCCTGCCCGTCGGCGTGGGCGCGCTGCTCATGGCCAGCATCGGCGCCGCCGTCGTGATGGTCCGCCGCCGCAAGTCGGCGCATGACGACACGGACGCGGCCCTCATGCCGCGCCACGCCGCCTGACCCGACGGGGCCCGTCCCATGCGCGTCGCCGCGTGGAGGGCCCTTTTCCCGGGGCCGGCATCCCGACCGGGACGCCGGCCCCTCATCCATGCAACGACATCGATCACTCCCCTCCCTGTCGGGGAGGGGGCGGGCGCGGCATGCGGCCGCGCCCATAGGAGAAGGACACGATATGAGGAACATCATCCGCATCGGCGCCGGCACGGACGGCCGGAACCGGTTCGTCGCGATCGCGTTGGGCGTCGCCCTGGCGGCCGGACCGGCCGCCATGCTGCCCGCGGCGGCGCTGGCCGCGCCGGC
>ENA-OVFS01001516-OVFS01001516.1-human-gut-metagenome-genome-assembly--contig:-NODE-1516-length-14013-cov-3.434446_pt1 | contig 14013 bp, 6 predicted proteins | sample MGYA00237763_ERZ505405 | MGnify/ENA primary metagenome ERZ505405 (study PRJEB26158, sample SAMN06016401) | human gut metagenome | biome: human gut; feature: ankylosing spondylitis patient; material... | reverse complement strand
CGCAAACGTCCAGTTTAAACCTTATATAATAAGGAAGAAACAGGTTGAGCAGTGCGTAGAAATACGCACTCCTGCCTGTTATTTTTTGTGCAAAAATTTATACAGAAAGGAGATACATATATGTTGTCATTTGAATATAATGGACAATCTACAAAAACAATCTTAGATACGCCACTGATGGTCGTGCAGTTTGATGTGACAAATGACATCACAGGATTTTCACGAGAGATTGTTAAAGGTGAAAAAACAATGTTACGTCAGGAGACAAATCATTATGGTGCAATGTATTCTGATGAGAGCACATATGAATTTTACCTCGTAAAAGAAAATGGACATGGATTTACAAATTCAGAGCAGAGAAAGATCAATAAGTGGCTGACTTCTCCTACTCTTGTAAAGCCATTAACAGGAATTGCAGATGATAAAGAAACTGTTATTTACAGGGGAATCTTTCAGAATATCGGATGGAAGATGATCACATGCAAACTTGGACAACTTGATGCGGTTCAATGCAGTTTCGTTTGTGACACCCCATTTATATGGAAACACTATGAGATTTCTGGCGAAGTTGCAACAAGTAATAAATTCTCAACAAACATCTTTGTAGATAGTGACGATACGGAGTATGAGATTTATCCAAAAGTAACAATTACTTCTCAAACAAGTCAAACGGTAACAATCGAAGTGCGTGATGAAAACTCTATGTCAGTGTTGTGTAGACCTACTTTACCAGTGTGTATTGATTGCAAGCATTGTATGGTGACAGACGGCACAGTAACGGGACTAACTAATTTTGAAGATATTGGATGGGCTGATGTTGGAAATATTTCATGGCTTAAACTTCATGATGGATACAATGTTGTAAGTATTACAGGTGCGTGTACTTATAAAATTGAGTTTGATGTGCCACAGAAACGGATCGGTGATCTGTTATGATTAAACACAATGCAAAAATTTATTTATGTCGTCCTGACAGAACTGTTATTTGTTCTTTAAATGGAGTACAGATTAAAAGCGTTGAATATGAACAGCAATTAAAAGATTTCAACCATCTTACATTTAATGTAGACAGATATATAGATGTTGATGGCGAATACATTGAATCTGCTGGCTATGAGAAATTAAAAGACCACATGACAATTTATCTTGAAGGACTTGACTATTTTCAGCTTCAAGAACCTTCTTTGCAAAATGATAATGGTAGATACGAATACAAGGCATGTGAAGCATATTCTGATGAGAAAACTTTTGAAGATAAGGATATGAAAGGTTTATCTTTTAACAAAGGTACAAAAGACTCTATGGAAATGCAGGCTACAAATAACGTAGACGATATGGGTTATGCGAAAGAATATATCACGTTTTGCAACGATAGAAACCATGAATTATCATTGATGCATCTGGTGTTAGAAAAAACTCCAGGAGTGCCAGGATGGAGTGTCGGTTATATCGATCCTGCAATAAAGAACGAAAAATATTCGTTTGAGGCAGATAATACTAACGCTTATGCGTTCCTTAACACAACAGTAGCCAATGTTGTAAAATGCGTATTTTATTTCGATACAATCAATAGAACAGTAAGTGCATATGCTAAAGAAAACATAGGAAAAGACACGAATATCTTCATTGGATGGCGTAACGCACTTAATATGCTCAAAATGACTCCGCAAACAGATACAATGTATAATGCTCTGACAATTCAAGGAGATGAAGAGTTAGATATTACGAGAGTCAATTATGGTCGAAGTCAGATTTATAATCTTGACTACTATTTAACCACAAACTACTTCCCTCAAAAAACTATTGACAAGGTTAAAGTATGGCAAAAGTGGCAAATTGATAACCATGCTAAATACATTCAGAATGGAAAGAAGTCTGCGGAATATCAAGCAAAGATAGATGAAATTTACTATCGTGTACCAAATGATGGTATTCAGATTGCTCAATATAAAACAATGAATCAAGAAACTCTTGAGAAAACTCTAAAAATGTATAAACAGATGCTGACAACTATTCAGGTTAGTGTTGATACAAGAGATGATCATGAGAAAGATTCAAACGGAAATTATACAAAATGGGATAAACCAGATGATATTCAGAATCGTGTATACAAACCTTGGACTACTTCTTCTGGCGAGGTTGATCATGAAAAATATCTCGCTTTGCTAAAAGAAAGCAATAAAGGATATTATACGTATCAAGAATTAAGAGATTATATTATTCCGAATATCAAGGTAGCAATTCAAAACTTACATTTAGCCGATGATAAGAAGATTGATTATAATGATGAATTTGAATCAAATTGGGATTTATATGGAATCAAAGAACTTGAAGGTAAGCGTGATGAATATAAGAAACAGATTATGGATATTCTCGCTGCATATCAAAAAGATTGGAAAGACCTTACTGATGAAGAGATTAGTAAAGCTGGTGTAAAAGATGAAAAAACTTACAATGTATTCCATAAGAATTTTATTAAGTACAAAAATTGGCTTGGAGATGAAAATACAGAAGGTTCACTTCTATATAAATTAAAAGAGTTAAATGCACAGGTTGACGAACTTGAAACTCAGAAGAAAACATATGACGATGTAATGACAGATATGAATACTCATTCTGAACTTAATGATCCGCAATTTGGATTGACAGATAAGGAATATACTGCCGTCATGAACATTGTTCGTATGGGAGATTATACAAACAATAATATCTTTACTACTTCTCTTGATGACGCAATCACATCTTACGAGCATTGTGAAGAATTATATCAAAATGGATTAAAACGTATCTCTGAAACTTCTCAACCACAATATCAGATTGAGACTTCTCTCGATAACATTCTTTCATTAAATGAATATGCAGACATAGATTCAGATAATAAACAAGGCTGGCACAATCAGTTTATGGTCGGTAACTTTATTCGAGTTGGCTTGCGAGATGATTATGCAGTTAAGTTAAGATTATTGACAGTTGCATATAATCCTTGCACAAAAAGTTCGGAAATTAGTGTGACGTATACTAATATGATCACGAGTCTAACAGGTAGGGACGATTTCTCTTATCTGTTTGACGATACTGCTGCTTCGCAGAAAAATAGTATTTCTGTCGGAACAGGCGACTCTAAAGATTCTGTTGAGTATATGACTAATATGCTTCAGAGAATGACGAACAGTTCTTTGTTTGGAAATGCAGTGAACAATAGTGTACAAAATGTATTAAGCGATCAAGGAACAATTAACAAATTGTTTGGAGATTATCTGAATTATAAAGTAATTAATGTCGGGAATATCACAGGTGACAAGGCGGAGTTTAATGAGTTGTTTAGCAAATATATTAACTCAGAATATATTGCTGCTAATTCGGCTGATATTAAAAAGTTAAATACAAACGTTGCCAATATCAACTCTGCAATCATTGGCACTTCTTCAACAGAAACAGGTATCGTATTCAACCTATCCTCAGCCAATGCAAAGTTTGACAGTGCATGGATCATTAATGGTATCGCAGGCAAAATGACAATTGGAGACTTAGCCGCAGGCGATATTACAATCTCTGACACAATGCGAATCTTATCTGAGAACGGCAACTTTATAATGAACGGGTCTGCCATGCAATTCTTAGATACTGAAGGCAATGTCGGAATCCAGATCGGTTATGACACAAATAAAAATCCTAGCATTATTATCAAGGACGATAAAGGTGCAACGATCATGACAAGTCAAGGCATTACCAAAGATGCGATTGCTGATGGATTGATTGTAAATAATATGCTTGGAGATAAATCTATATCTAAGGATAAGCTGAACTTTCCTATGGTTGAAGCGAACGCACAAGGCGGAGTTGATATTACACAGATTTATGATGGTAAAGGCGGTTTGTGGGGAGTTGAGTATACGAAAACTATGAGATCTATCAACAGTAGTTTAGACCAACTAACAGAAGACATTGCAAATCTTAACACTGCAATTGACTCTGTATCTCTTACAGGGCAACAAGTCTTTACCGAAACCGACACAGGTATTTCTCCTACTTCTATTACTCTAACTGCAACGGTAAATAATGGTGCAGAAATCAGCAAATGGTACGTTGATGGAACCGAAAGCACTTCTTATGTTTCTTCAGATAAATCACAAATTACAATCCCAAGTTCTTATATGACGAACAAAAAAACAGTGGTTATTAAAGTGGAATGTACTGATACGTCTAAGTATGATGTTATGACCTTATATAAAGTTACAGATGGAGCTTCTGCTTACACTGTTGTCGCAAATAGTAGCAACGGAACTACTTTTGAGTACAACAATACTGTTTATACACAGACTTTATGTACTTGTAAGGTGTTAAAAGGCAGCAAGGAAGTTACGGCAAAGAGCTATGTTTGGTATAGACAAACTAACGGAGAAACAACATGGAAACAAATAGGAACTGGTGCTAATTTAACAGTTTCTTTAAAAGACAAACAAAATCAAAAATTGAAATGCTCAGTGGAAATCTGAGTGTAACTTGAAACAATAACAACTAATTCTGGAGGTGAATAACGAATTGGTATTAGAAAGTAATACATTAGATCTTTTATTTGTAAAAGATGGAGAACAAGGTACAGATGGTAAAATGCTGTATACTTGGATTAAATACGCAAAAGATGATAAAGGTACCGATATGACCGATGATCCGCAGAGTGCAGTTTATATTGGTATTTCTTATAATAACGAAAGCAACGTAGAATCTGATGATCCTACACAGTATGCATGGACTAAGATTCAGGGTGCTGATGGTAAAAAGGGTGAAGACGCTTATACGATCGTATTAGAGAATGAGAATATTTCTTTTGCCACGGATGAAAATAGAAATCCATTATCAGAACAGGCTTATACTTCCAGAATTACTGTTATGAAGGGAGCTACACCTGTCACTGATTTTGGTATTGGAGATATTGCTAAAACACAAGGAATTGCTATCGCTAAAGGTGACGATGGAATTTCTATTAGTGTCGTAAATGGAAATGCTTTACCTGCCGATTCTGGAGAAATCACTGTGCCTATTTCTGTAGGTGGTACGGTGTTTAAGAAAGTGCTGACTTGGACTTGTGCCAAGAAAGGCGAACAAGGTGTTAAAGGTGATAAAGGTGACACTGGGCAAAAGGGTCAAGATGGTACTTCCGTAAAAATCACATCTAAATCAGTTACATATCAAACGTCAACTTCTGGCACAACAGCACCTACAGGAACGTGGTCAACTACTGTTCCTACGGTTAATAATGGGCAATATCTCTGGACTAAAACTACAGTACAATACTCAGATGGTAATAAGACTGAAGCGTATTCTGTATCTTACAAAGGTACAAACGGTACGAACGGAACTTCTGTAACTGTAAGTAAAACGGAAATCACTTATCAAGTTAGTACAAGCGGAACTACTGCTCCTACAGGTACGTGGAGTACAACAATGCCAAGTTGTGACCAAGGACAGTATTTATGGACTAAGACTTATGTTAAGTATTCTGATGGGAAAGATACTACTTCTTATAGTGTAAGTTACAAAGGGGTTGATGGGGAGAAGTTTGCATTTAATATGCTGAGAGAAACCAATCAAGGTAGTAAGCACTGGGTTAATATGGGAGCATCTGGCAAATATTCTGTAGAATCTATTACTACGGAGGACAGTATAAATGCTGTAAAATTAATATGTACAAAACCAATTGCGTCTAATGAATGGCAATTTTGCGAGTTTTCAGATTATGAGATGCTTAAGAGTTTAAAAGCATCAACTACTTATACTTTATCTTACGATATTAAAACAAATAGATCAGGGAAAATTTTACACAATATCAAAACTGGTGGTGGACAAAAACCGTTCTTTGCGAATGATATTAGTTGTAAAGTTTTAGGGAATGAAACATGGGAGCACGTTTCATTAAAAATGACAAGCGGTACAACATTGCCAAACTTAGATAGACAGGTAATATATATGTTTGATAACGCCCTTTCAAAAGTTGGTTATTCAATCATCAAAAATCTCAAACTTACAGAAGGTATAGTAGACACACCTTGGGCACCTCATCCAGAAGATCTTGAAGGTCGTGGAGTCTCTGAAACAGTTCAATACTACCTAGCAACATCTCAAGCCTCTGGAGTAACTTCTTCTACTTCTGGATGGAGTACAGATATTACAACTCAAAAACTAACTGCGGACAAAAAATATTTATGGAATTGTTATCAGACTAAATATTCAGACGGTACGAGTGAACCTATTAGCACACCCAAAGTTATTGGTGTATACGGGGATAAGGGAAATGGTATCGTGGCAAGTGTCCAAAGACCTAATAAGACCGAATTTTGGTGGAACCAAGTTGGTGCAGTAGGTCATAAAGATACATTTGATGATTCATCTAATACTCGTAACAATTGTAGAGTTGGAGATATTTTTACAGTTATGGGAACGTCCACAGAGGGTAATTCGCATACGGTCTATTATAAGAGCGCAACTGATAGCGGAGATTTAGCAGGAGAATGTATTAATCATGTTATTGCTGAAAGTGGGGCTGATGCCAAAAACCTCTCTATCACACCTTCATCTCAATATTTCAAAAGCACAGATGGTGGCAAAACATTTGCACCAAATACAATCACAATCAAACCTACTATTCAAGGAGAAATCAATTTCGGTAAATGGCAGTATTCTATTGATGGTGGTGTTAGCTTCGCTGATGCTGTGAGTGGACAGAAAGGCTTGACGATCAGTAATAATGTGCTGACTGTTAACAAAGATAGCAGTTTATATAGTGACGCTGTTACTATGGTTACTTTCAGAGCTGTTGCAAGTGATAGTAGTTTTTATGACACTTGTAGTATTGCTAAGTTGTATGATGTTACGGATATTGGTGATGGTAGGAATTTATTGTGGAATAGTAATTTTGCTAAGACCGATGAAGCTATTAGGGCAAGTGCTTATACTACATGGGGATTTTGCTTAAGAGGAAATACATATACTGCAACAATTGATACATCTGTTAAACATAATGATTTTAATACATTAAAAGTTGTTGGTACTAAAGCTGGTGAAAACGGTGGACAAGATTTAATATACAGGATTAAAGGGCTGAATTTAAATGAAATAAAATTCACAGAAACAGGTGCAAAATACACTTTATCTTTTTATGCAAAAGCTTCTGTCGATTGTAATTTTAGTGTACGATACGCCTATGATCCATACGCAAAAGATACTAATGCTGCGTTAGGTACAGATTGGAAAAGATATGAAATTCAAATGCATCCGACCACAACTTCATATCAAACTGCTTTAATATTTAAAATGGATGCTGCTTCTACAGTCTATTTTTCTGAATTTAAGCTTGAAAAAGGTTCTTCCGCAACTGGTTATTCTACTGCACCAGAAGATGTTCAAACAGCGATTTTATCTACAAAAAACAGTATAGATTCTGTTAGCAGTAAGGTAGATACCAACACAAAATCAATTCAGGACAAAGTTTCCAAGACTACTTATGAAAGAGAGTTAACACTTGTTAAAGGCGATTTATCTAAAGCAAATGAGGGGTTAAATAAGTGGAGATATGAGATTTATCCTAAGAGTTTGTTTGATAGTGCGGATCAGGGGAAAAGTACGATTGATATTTTTGCAAAGAATTTGAACTTAGTGCCTAGCCAGACCGTGTTGTTAGATGATGCTAGTTTGAGCACAGGTATGGGTTATGGAGATAATCACATTGCTTATGCATTAACTTTTGTGAAAATGAGTGCTAAGAAAGATGTTACAACAAAGATGTTTAATGATGATGGAGCTTCTTTGTATGTTAATGGGGGATTGATTATTACTCGTCCAAGTGAGTACACTAATGGAGAAGAAATTACATTCACTCTTGCACAAGGTTGGAATTGTATTGAGGTTGTTGTTAATGAGGGCGGTGGTGATGAAGGATTCCGCTTCTCTACTACTCTTTCTAAGTTGTCCGAATGTCAGATGATGAACTGTTATTATGGTACACCTGTTGCAAGACAAAGTAGAATTACAAATCAGTTGGTTGATGTTACTAAGAATTTGAATGGAGTTACATCAACTGTACAAGATGTTATGACCGCGGTTGGAAATTCTGGAAATATTACTGAATTTAAAAACAATTATAGTAAGTGGAAACAAAGTGTAGATAAGATTGAGACTCGTGTTGGAGAAAAGTATGTTACTAATGAGAAGTTCAATGGATTGGAAATTGGTGGTAGGAATCTATTAACAAAAGACGATTGTAATATGTCTAAATGGCAAAATTTATATCCAGCCCATTGTAAAATTACAAGCAATGATTACTTAAATCATGTAGATTATGTTCCTACTGGCAACGAATGGGAAATTGTTTATACGAAAATCTCAGTTACGAAAGGACAAAAATATATTTTGTCTTTTGATTATAAGATTAATAAAGCCTACAACTACCTAAGTGGACAAAAATATGGTGTATATTTATCAACGTCTGTGCCAACAAACGCAGCACCTGCAAACATTATTACAAATGGACAATATGTTATAGAAAATACGGTTACGAACATCAAACGTGGTATGATCACTTTTACTGCCGCTGTCGATACGCTTTATATTGTAATTAATGGCGGTTGCATAGATGATAACCAGACTGGATTAAGTTTTGAGTTTAATAAATGGAAGCTTGAAAAAGGCAACAAAGCAACAGACTGGACTCCAGCACCTGAAGACAATGAGATCAACGGGCAGAATTTAGTGAGTAACTTACCTGATAATTGGGAACAGGGCGGCTTCGATGACGGAAAGACAAATATTGGATGTGATTATGCAACAAATAAGACAAGCATGACAACTCGTATTCGATGTGCAGAATTGATTCCAGTGTCTGGTCAAGTTACAATATCAAACGCTTATGCAAATTCACAAAAACCTATTCAATATTGGATCACAGCTTTTGACGTTAACAAAAAATGGTTAGGGAAAGACTATGTAAGTACAGCATGGACAAACTTCCCTGCCACTGTTGACATGAAAGACGCCAAATATTTAGCCATTATATTAAGATATAATGATGAATCAGCAATCACACCTTCCGACATCTCAAAAATCTGCTTAAAAATCGAACGTGGTACTTCTGCTACACCATTCACATTAGCACCTGAAGATGTGAACGGAAAAATTGTAAATGTAGAAACTATTGCTAATCAGACCGCTAAGAAGTTTGAGTGGATTGTTAAGGGCGGAGATAAATCATCTAGCATGGTGCTTACAGATGATTTTTTGAATATCGTTGCTAATAATATTAATCTGACTGGGAAAGTTACTTTTAATAGTTTTGATAGTGCTGCGCAAAAGAAAATTAATGACATTGATACGAAAGCGGGAAACGCATCTACTGCTGCAAGCACCGCACAAGCATCTGCGAACAATGCAAAAGCTGCCGCTGATAAGGCTCAGAGCAGTGTTGATAGATTAGAAATTGGTGGTAGGAACTTGGTAAGGTTAGGCGGGCTATCAGGTAATGGTGCAACTTCTTTTTCTTACGATAAAACAACAGACACATACACCATAGTATCACCCGTTGTCTCAACAGTATGGGGAATTGGGGCTGCCGTAAAATATGACGATAACCATAAAGTATTAATACCATATGGGAAAACATACATATTATCTTTTGAAGTTAAAGTGCCACAGGCATTATCTATCAATATTGATATAAACAACTATGCTGTTTCCGGAAGTTCCTGGGCAGGAAATGATAATGATGCTGGTTCTGCGAGAGGTCAGTCTTCTTATAGTATTCCTGCAAACACATGGACAAAAGTATGGGTCAGATGGGCAAACACTAATACTAAGAATACAAATAAGGTTGATTTATATGATAATTCTAGTATTGGATTAGTAACTAAAGATTGTACTTCTGCTGTTACATGGCAAATCAGACATGTAAAAGGTGAATTGGGCAACAAACCTACAGATTGGACTCCAGCTCCTGAAGATGTATCTCAGGATGCAACTAATAAAGCAAGTCAAGCTTTAACAGATGCCAAAAACTACTCTTCTAATGCAGTTAACTGGGTAACTAGCAATGGTTCATCAACAACGAGTCTTAATTCAATGGTCAAAAAATGGACAGATGGGGCAGTAAGCGATACAACGCAGATCAATGGTGGATGGATTAAAGCAAATACTATTACTGCTAGTAAGATAGCATTAGCTGACTTTACAAACTATTCTCAGCTAACCAGAGATACAGCAGCTACATATGGATTTGCAGTGACTGATGATACAGATGGTACATGGTTTAGTACGCAAGGCATTAGGCGAGATCAGTTTATTTCTGAAATATTCCCTTGCAATGGCGGTGAAAGTTATCTTATCGAATATGATATTTCCACCAATGCAAAGGGAGCAAACAATTCAACCGACACTAAAAATTATATTGGTGTAGCCATTGGTGTTTATGGATATACAGGAACTGTTGGCTCTAATGGACTTCCAAACAAAGCAACAAAGATTTGGTATGCGACTAGAGTAACTGGATCTGAAGCTGCTGCAGTAACACACGTAAAAACTACAATTACTACTTCTACAGCTACAAAACAATTCCGAATATTTTTACAATCAAACGGATACTATTTTGAAGGCACAACAAAGATTAGAAACCTATCTGTTCGTAGAATGTATGGCGGAACACTTATTGTAGATGGCTCTATCACAGCAGACAAAATTGCAACAGATGCCATTAAATCTCGTAACTACATCTCTTCTGGTGGTACACAAGGGTCATTTTTGAATCTGAGCGATGGTAGTTTTCAGAGTCCTAATTTAAGTTGGGATGCAAATGGTAATTTGATTGCCAAGAATGCGAACCTGAGTGGTGAGATTACAGCTACGAATGGTAGTATTGCGGGATGGACTATAATTAGCAATAAGATGTATACGACAGGATCTGGTAAATATACAGGTATTGGTAAGTACGGAAGTGCTTATGCTTTCTGGGCGGGTGCAACAAGCAATGATAACGGAAATAGTGCCGTATTTAAGGTTGGTCACACTGGTAAATTAACTGCCACAGATGCAGATATTACGGGAACAATTACTGCTACGAATGGTAAGATTGGTCGCTATGATATTACGTCAACATATCTGATGACAAACAGCGGAAGTAATGCATCTGGTATTGGTGGAAATCAGGCTTTCTGGGCTGGTGCTGAAGATAGCAATTCTGCTCCTTTTAGAGTTGGGTATGATGGAGTTTTGTGGGCAGAAAATGCCGCCATAAGAGGAAGTATCGAAACTGGAAATTTAGGAGATGAAGGAGATACTGTCTCTATAATAAACGGACATATAGGAATACAAGGTACGTCAAATAATGTTGAAATTTATTCAACTGGATTTAAATTTGGTATTGATGGGGACTATTATTTAATGTCAGTTTCAGAAGGAGTCAAATGCTATCGAAATTTGTATGCAACAGATTTTGTAGCGGACGGTTGGCTTTATTGCTCAGAAGTGCATAGTTCTGGTGCAGTTGTCATTGGTGCTGATAGCGAATCTTTTTATTGGGCGCATGGGTACCAAATTGCACGTGGAACATCGTGGGGAGGTGTATGTGTCGGTGATGATAGTCAACAATTGCGACTTTATGGTTCGTCTATCTGGGCATCACACAGCATTTCTACTTCAGACGAAAATCTTAAAGAAAACTTTACTACTCTTGATCAATATGAAAATTTCTATATGAATCTAAATCCTATAGGGTTCAATTACATTGGAGATTATGATGGTAAGAAAACTCATTTTGGATTTGGTGCTCATAAAACAGAAGACGTCTTAGAATCCGAGGGTTATGATGCTGATAAATTTGCTGTAGTAACACATAGACCTCTTGTACAGGAAGATATTGAAAAGCGTTTTGGCAAAGATGTTGAGGTCGATATTGAAACGGAATATGGTGTTTCTTATACAGAATTTATTGCATTAAATACCCATATGATTCAAAAGACACGAAGAGAACTTACCAAAGTCAAACAAGAAAAAGCCGACCTAGAAGTTCGATTACAAGCAATCGAAGCAAAGCTTGGACTTTAAGAACGGATAAAAACAACTAAATAAAACATAAATTTGATCGTACATAGAGCAGTTTTCGGACTGCTCTTTTTGTATGCTCAAAAACAGAAAGAAAGGTGAAATACATATGGTATACACAGTTAAATTAGATAGCTCTGACGACAAAGTATTTAATCTTATGCAGTTTAATTCTATGACTTTTGACATGGAATGTAAACTTGTCGTTTGCACAGATGATCTAAAAACGGTTAAATCAGCATTTACAAACTTTAAAACATTAGACATTTACAGAGATGATGTGCAGATTGCAACTTACACATGCTTTAACAATTATAAAGAAATCTCTTTACAACAGGGATTATATAACAACACAAATGGAGAATGGGAAGATGCACTGATTGTATCTCTTACAAGAGCGAATATTGTAGAACAAGTGCAACGACTTGATGAAAAAGTTAATCAAATCGTAGATATTAATACATTAACTCTTGATGAATACAAGAACTATTTACAGGAGAAAAACAAAGCTGCTCTTGCTGAGTTCTTAGCAGATCAGAGCGTAGAATTCAATGGTAAGCCTTATGGAGTATCTGAAGAAGATCAGAATGAAATGGCTCTGAACTTTATGCAATATCAAGCTCTTACTACTGCTGGTCAGCAAGTAACTCTTGAATGGCATAGTAAGAAGAGTGCGTGTGAAACATTCACTGCTGAGGAATTTGTGCAATTAACAGCAATGATCAAAGCATTTATCTATCCTTATTTCCAACAGATGAATGTAACAAAAGCGCAAATTTTCAGTTCTACTAGCAAAGAAGAATTGGACAAGATTGAAATTAAATATGAAGTAATTCCTGTGCAGTCAACAGAACCTACTACTCCTTCAGAGGGAAAAGATTTAGTTACGACTGATAAGACGGATGAGACAGGAAAAGATTCAGTTACGACTGAAGAATAATTAGTTTAACAGAGAAAAGGAGAAAATTAATATGGAAATGACAAATATGCAGGCAGATATGATCTTAGGACAGTTAAATACAATTTATGCATTCCTTATGAAAAACAGTGAATTAGTACCATGTACTTTAAGTGCTGGGCTTGCCAAGAATATTAGAAAGATTCAAGAAGAGCTGAAGGAATATTTTGAAGAAAAACGCAAACTCTTACAGAAATATGATATCACTACTGATGCCCAGATCAATAGCACAGAGAACGGACAGAAATTCTTAGCAGAGTTTAATCCTTTAAGCATGGAAAACTCAGGGGTTGAGTTCCATAAGATGAGAATGACTTTTAGCGAAGTTTGTGATGTTATTGAGAATTGTCAAGGAATTCTTGAGGGAGACATCATGATTTTACAGCTTATTTGTAAAGATGAAAGTGAGAACGAAGATCAAAAAGAAGGTGAATAAATGTTGCATGTAAAGAAATCATGTAAATATCTTATCTTATTCCTTATTGGAGCATTTGCTTATTGTGGAATTGAAATCATCTGGCGAGGATACACACATTGGACAATGGGAATGTTAGGCGGTACTTGCTTCATTCTTATTGGGCTGATAAATAACAGTCGCTTCTTCTACCATCTTATGCCATTTCGTGAGCAGATGGTTCTCGGAGGATTGATTGTTACTGTAATGGAATTCATAGCAGGTTGTATTTTAAATTTATGGTTAGGTTTAGGCATTTGGGATTACTCTCAGATGCCTTTTAATCTGTGTGGGCAGATTTGCTTACCTTATACAATTTTATGGATTTTACTGAGTGCAGTATGCATTGTTGTAGATGATTCGCTGAGATATTTATTATTTGGAGAAGAAAAACCAGAATATGTTTGGTAAAGACTTAAAGGAGTGATTTTTATAAAATAATCGAGGTAATTACATGATAGAAAATTGGAATATTATAATTAATTTTTTATCTCAACATGGGGCTGCATTGACAGTGTTT
>ENA-OVFS01001487-OVFS01001487.1-human-gut-metagenome-genome-assembly--contig:-NODE-1487-length-14339-cov-3.613694_pt1 | contig 14339 bp, 10 predicted proteins | sample MGYA00237763_ERZ505405 | MGnify/ENA primary metagenome ERZ505405 (study PRJEB26158, sample SAMN06016401) | human gut metagenome | biome: human gut; feature: ankylosing spondylitis patient; material... | reverse complement strand
CGCTTCCATGCCTTGTAGAGGAATTGGGCGGAGTAGTAATACTTGAAAAACAAGTGGGCTAAACTATAGACGCCTTACCGCCTCGCGGCGGCGGGTTTTCCATAGCTCGCCCCCGAACCGTACTTACACCTCTCGATGTATACGGCTCTCTATTTATCCACCCTACGAATTTGTGATTGTTTTGTAGCAGTCCTCGCACACAATCAGCGTCTTGCGGCGCTTTTTCAACATAAATTGTTCCCAGGGCTCGTTGCCGGAAAGACTTTTCAGGTTCTTCACCTGGTAAATCATAACCGGGAGTTCATTTTTACAGCACAGCTCACAGTATCCGGTCATAAATCTGGCAATGACTTCCTTGGGTCGGATGGAGTATCTATAGTCCGGCGTTGTGTCCATGTCTAATTTAGACGGCGCACTTTTCCGGAAACCGTTATGGTAGAACTCGGCCCGTTTTATCCCGTGTTTTGTTTCGTATTCTATGCCAAATATGCGGTCTCTCGTATATTTCTTCTTGACTTTCGCTGCGGAGCACCGCATTTTCCTTGCGATAGTCTTATACATGCTGTACTCCATGACATAGCAAAACTTGTTCAGGACAGATACATTCCGTGCCAGACGATAATAGTTGTAGATACCCCGGATTTCTCCGTTGAATTGTGCGAGGATTTCAATAGGTTCTTTGTTTTGCAAGCCGTTCCTTGCCACAGGCATCCAAATTTCTTTCCCCGTGCCATCCTTTTGTATATTAAGCGCCCTATACTCTTGCAGTTTACCCATCCATTTTTCCTTTGGAAGCAGGAGGACAACGCGCCCATTATAGGCTCGCTTTACGCCGCCCTTTGTCTTTTTGACCGCCTGATTCTTGCTGATGGTGATGTCGTATCCCAGGAATCTTGCCTTGTCATGTCCGTGGGTAATCAGGGTTTTCTCAGGCGACATGGTGAGGTTCAATTCCTGTTTCAGAAATTCACTGACGGCGGTCTTGATTTGTTCGGCGTCCGCTTTATTTCCAATCACGCCAATTAGAAAATCATCGGCGTAACGGACATATAGAACTCTGCGATAGTTGGGGTCCATTGGCTCCCGACTGGGGGTAGATAGCAGGATTGCCTGTAATTTCTTCTGCATGACTTTGGCGTCTTTCCGTTCTTCTTCGCTCATGGTGTTCCATTTTTTGGCGTTTCGTTCTCTGGTTCGCGCATAGTGGTGGTTGGCATTGACATAGTCGTTGCTGAACCGCCGCTTGTCGCCCTTGCCGAATTGCGCCCGGAGCTTTTCCATGAACAGGTCCAGCTCGTTCATATAGATATTCGCCAAGAGTGGACTTACCCCGGAGCCCTGCGGCGTGCCACTGTAGGTCTGGTGCTTCATCCAGTCCTCCAGATACCCGGCCCGGAGCAGCTTCCAAATCAGGTCTATGAAAGCCTCGTCCTTTATCCTTCGTTTCAGAATGTTGACCAGGATGTGGTGGTCGATGTTGTCGAAACACCCTTTGATGTCGCCCTCCACAAACCAGCTGACGCCGGTGAAGGTTTTCTGTATCTGCGACAGGGCGGTATGACAGCTTTTTCCGGGCCGAAAACCATGAGATGTGCTTTGAAAGGTCGGTTCATAGATGCTTTCTAAAATCATGCGAACGGCTTCTTGTACCAGTTTGTCGTCTGCCGCCGGGATACCCAGCGGGCGCAGCCCGTTTCCACTTTTCTTGGGGATGTACTGCCTCCTGGCGGGGTGGGGTTGATAACTGCGGTCCCGCAGTTTTTTAATCAGGGACTCAATTCGCTTCAGGCTCATACCGCTGAGGGTAGCGCCATCTGCTCCAGCCGTCGTACTCCCCTTGTTCGCATATAGGTTCTGATAGGCCAGAAGGTAGAGCTGAGGGTTATACAGGTTGCGGTAAAGACGCTCATACTGGTAATGCGCTTTCTGCGCGTGCTTTCGTAGGGTTTCCAATACTGTCTGTGGACTTCTCATAGTGCCTCACGCACCTTTCCTTTTCAGTATCAGGGGATAAACTGCCACCCTTCGCCATGTGGACGCCATTAACGCCCTCGGACTACTATGGTGGCTCCGTGACCGTGCCGGATATTCAGGCCCAGGCCATAGCTGTTTCCAGCGTTCCGGTTTAGGTCATCTCCGGTTAGAACTATGCAAATTGGCCTGTTCTGCTGTCGGATGCGACTTCCGTCATTTCCCGCTGACTGCGGGCGGCTGATATGGATGTGTACGCATTTGGCGATTTACCTTCACCACTTGCCCATATCACACGGCGCATATAGTCATCTTTTCGCCGTGGCGGACGATAACGCTCCTCTGACTATCGTTCAGGCAGTTTGGCTTTCATCCTCATGCAGAACTTTTCATCTTGGCACTCAGTCGCAGCGTGATGACTGGCTGACTTATGCCTTTTCCGGCGTGCTGTGTTCCCCTTGGGATTTCTCTTGCGGGTAAGCCGGATGATGACAGGGTTTCAGATTTCACATTTTCCCTTCCACTTGCCAAAGGTGGAATTTGCATAGTCCCGCGCTGCCTGCGTTGCTTCAGGCGGCTTCCGGACGCACGTACACCTCATCCACGAATACCCAGGTGTATTTTCCGGCCAGGCGGTTGGTGGCTACCCGGTTTTGAATGGTCTCCATGGTGACGTTGAGGGCGGTGGGCTTCAACTGGTCCCCCATCTCGTAGAGGTCAAAAACAATGATCCGGCTGTCTATGTCCACGTTGGTCTCATGGGCAAACATATTTAAGGAGCCCTCCACGAACAGCTCGGAGGCCAGGGCCAGCTCCTGGGCCTCCCGTTCCGGCTGGCGCTTGATCTCGTTCCTCCAGTCGGAGAGGATGGGCTGGCGGGCCTTGCCGCCGCTCTTGATGAAGTCGTGGTACACGCTGGCGGTGCAGCGGTCAATGATGGATTTATGGAAAGCCCCCAACTGGCCCTCTCCCATCTGCTGTTCGCAAATGCTCATCAGCAGTTCGGACTTGAGCGCCACCGGGTTTTCTCCCATGCCGTAGCCTCTGGCGATCTCCAGGGGATTGATATGGTGGCGGCTGTTTGGGGAGATCTCCAGGACGATTCCCCGGAGGGCCCGCACCAGGTCCCCATACTCGCGCTCGGCGTCGATGATGATAATATCATCATTGGTAGACAGGGCGATAAAGGTGATAAACTCCTTCATGGTGAAGGACTTGCCGGAGCCGGAGACACCCAGGATAAAGCCGTGGGGGTTGAGGAGATTTTTGCGGTTACAGATCAGGAGGTTTTTGCTGACGGCGTTGACGCCGCAGTAAATGCCCCCCATGTCCTGGATTTCCTGGACGCGGAAGGGCATCAGGGAGGCCGCGGCCTCGGTGGTCAGCGTGCGGGTCACGTCGATGGAGCGCAGGCCATAGGGCAGGGCGGTGTTAAAGCCGTCCTCCTGCTGGTATCTGAGAATGGAGAAGTCACACAGGGACTTGGAGAGCAGGGTCTCCGTGTCGGCGTCGAGCTGTTCCAGTGTGTCGGCCATGTGCAGCAGGGTCACATTGGCATAGACCATGCGCTGGTCCCTGGTGCTCAGATCGTCCAGAAATTCCTTGGTCTCCGCCCTCTGCTGTTCCAGCTCATAGGGGACCACGGCGGTAAAGTTGTTCCGGGCGTTCTGCCGCTGCTGCCACCGGGTAATATCGCTCTCAATGCCCATGATCTGAGACTGCACATCCCGCACCGCTTCGTCGGTGGGGACCGGGAGCAGGTCGATGGACAGCACCAGCGTCCGGGTGAAGTCGGCCATGCTGGTAATCATGTCGTCCTTGATGTAACTGGAATACTTCCGCATGAACAGCACCCGTCCCACTTTGCCGCCCAGTTCAAAGTGGTCGGAGAGAAACTTCATGCCGTCAGGGGCGATGTAGTCTTTGAAGCTGTGCCCCAGGCGCATGGAGGCGTTCAGGTCAAACTTGTAAAACTGTTCCTCGCCGGGCCGGAAGAAGTCGTGGAGGATGCGTAGGCGCTCATAGGTGTCCAAGGCTTTCGCGCCGCTGTCCAGACGCCCCAGGTTTTTCGAGAGGTCGGCGTCTACCCGGTGGAAAAATGCCCTGGCCTCCTCCGCGTTCTTACGGGCCACGGAGACGGTGATGTACTTGTCCTGGATGAGGTTGTTGCTGGCCGCCGCCTTTTCCGTGAGCACCCGGTTGTATTCCCGGCGGTACAGGTCCAGGTCATCCCCGCACTCGCGCATGAGGACGCTGTGCTGAAAGTCGGAGCTGTTGAGGCGGCGGTTGTGAATGGTGATCTTGGTCACGGCGTCGGTGGGCAGGCTGTTGAGGACGCCGCAGTAGGATGTGAACATATCCCGCTGGTCCTCGTAGGAGGCCAGGGAGTAGTTGATGTCGGCAAAGCGCCAGGTCTGGCTGAATCTGCCGTTGACCTGCCAGATCCCATCCTGCCAAACCCGCTGGATGGGGATGGACTGCTGTACGCTGCGGGGGATCTTAAACGGGACACGCTCGCCCCGGTTGGCCGCGGCAAGAGTTTTACGCATGGCGGCGCGCCCCCTTTCTGACTGGGGCCGCATAGGCCGGGAAAAGGGAGAGAAATTGCTTTTTCATAGGGACCTCCTTCAAAATGGACAGAAAAGGGCCATGACGGTCCGGCACCCAAATCTGCCGCGCATCACACCCCTTTCCGCTGAAATCAATCATCGCTGCTGCGACTGAATTGGAACACGATGGAGGGAGCCGCCAAAAGTCCCCTCAAATTGAGGGGACTTTCAGCCGTTCCCGGCGCTCAGGGTTTCTTTCCTGCTCCCCATATCTTTCTCTGCTCCGGCATGGCCTGGAGGTAGATATTCTCCGCCCGGTACACACGGGGCCCGGCGCACAGGACCTGGGACTTGAGAAACGCCCAGACAAACCGCTCAAAGGTCAGGCCGTTGTAGCGGAAAAAGCCGGTCACAGCGATGGGGGCGGCTGCCAGGATGCACAGCCAACTGGCGGCCTCCTGGCCCACAACGCCTTTGAACATGAGGTAACCCCCAACCGCCGCGCCCACGGCCAGGGCGGAACAGAGAAATTGCCGGGTGGACAGGCCGAAAAAGATCGTCTCCCGGTGCTGGTGGACTTCCTTTGGAATTTTGATCTCCATATTGCTATCACCTCGAAAATGGATTTTTTTGACACGTTTTTTGAAATATGAGATAATATTTGTAGGAAAAACCATACATTTCAAAACAAATAGAGGAGGATTTTTATGTTTCGGAATCTGACGCTGGCACAGCAAATGTTCTTTTTCGTCCTGGCCGTGTTCCTGATCCTGCTGGTATTCCGCATCCTGGTAAAACTGAAACTGGCGCCCGTGCTGGTCTACGCCGCCTGCGCGAACCTGATCTTCCCCGAATGGGTGGCGGAGCAGAAGGCGCTGTACTGGGCCATCCTGGCCGGTCTGGTGCTGGTGACGATCTTCCGCTGGGTCGGCCCCAGGCTGACCGCGCACATGGAGGAGCAGCGGATCATGCGGGAGATCGTGGAGCAGAGCCGGGCGGCGGAGGCCATGGGGTATCGGAATGACCAGATTAGTTTTGAGGTCAAGGAAGGCACTCCGCAAATCAAAATCAGGCAGTAAAGCAACAGGGGGATGGGCCGCAGGCCCGTCCCCCTGGCTTCTGCCGAAAGTCCCCTCAATTTGAGGGGACTTTTTTATAGGCCGGCCAATTCCTTTACAATGCGCTCGGCGCCCTTTACCAGGCCAACCAGCACCAGCATATTGAAAATAGTCTCCGCGATGTACTGCCAGGCCATGACCACGGGGGTCAAGTTGGTGTCCAGAACCGGGGAACCGCTGGACATGAAGGCGGAAAAAATGAGGCAGGCCAGGACGATCACGGCCCCCTCCATGCACACGCCGATATAGGACTTGATGAACTGCTTCCCCGCGAAACTGGTCCCTTCTCCGGCGAAGGTCGCCAGAGGGATCGGGGCCAGGGCAGTAAAAATGTAGAGGCGGAAAAAGCGGCCATAGACCGTCATAATGAGGATGAAGGACATCACCGTGATAAACAGGTTGCCCAGCATGGCTACCAGCCAGAGGGGGATGCTGGCTAAAAAGCCGACGTTTTCAATGGCGTCCACCATCTCCTGGGGTATCGTCACACCGGCGGCAACCATGCCGCCCATGCCGCTCATCACAGACTGGACAATGCCGCCGCAGATGGAAAAAACCACGGTCATGATCTCCATGGCGGAGCTCACCGCCACCTTGGCGGCAATAAAGCGGATGAAATGGCGCAGGGCGTATTCCGGCCTTTGCAAGTCCCGGAAACTGGCTGCGGACTGGAAGATTCCCATGGCGAAAAACAGCACCAGAAGGCCGTAGCCCACGGCCTTCAGCCCCTCATTGATGCCGACAATGGCGTTCCATATATCGCCGCCCCGGAAATCCTGGGGTGTGGTGGTAATCAGGGACCATATCTCGGTCAGTTTGTCGTTCCAAATCTCAAAGGCGGATTGCATAGCCTGTACCACCCAGTTATCGCTCAAATCAATCACCTCGCAAAAAAGAAAACGCATATTCCGCCGTAATTTCGGCTGGAATATGCGTTTCAAGCAGTTTTTATATGCGTCAGGGCTGAAGCCCAAATATTTGATAGATATAATCTTTTCTCGCGTCTTTCAGATGGTAGATATATACGGTCTCGCCCTGTATTTTGTAAACAAGCACATACTGGTCGATAAACAGGGCGCGAAACCCGTATTTGCCCATCAGCGTTTCACGTTTCAGGACGCCTGATTCCGGGAAACTTGACAACTGCCGCGCTGCCTTCAAAATCTTGTCCGCAAATGCGCGGGCGTATTTTGTCCCCACCTGGCCGCGGTAGAACTGGAGAATATCCCGATATTCATTCCGCGCCTCATACAGCCATTCAACCTTCACCCAGCACTTCCTCTGTCAGGGCCTCCACTTCTTCCATGGAACAGGTTTTCGTACCGGCAACCAGATTCTGCTCCCGGCGCAGCATTTCGGCCAGCAGATTCAGTTCCGCCTCCCGCTTCTCCCACAATTCAATCGGAAGAAACACCATTTCACCGTCCCCATTCCGTGTCAGGAAAATCGGCTCCTGGCGCTCCTGGGACAACTTTACCATTCCGTCATAGTCATTCCGCAAAGCGGTAGCGGATTTAATCACCATGCTTGCACGCCTCCGTTCGGTTATTATTCTTACTGAATTATACCGTAATTATTACCCTGCTGTCAATTCAAAAAAGTCCCCTCAATTTGAGGGGACTTTTGATCCGCCGCCCGCCGTTATACCACGCCGATAGCGGACAAAATCTCCTTGGAAAAAGCGATAAGCAAACCGCCGAATACGCAGAGGATGCCCTGGGTGCGCTGGGAGGCGTCGTGAGACTGGATGGACATACCCAGTTGGACGATGCCCCAGCCCAGCACGATCACGCCGATGGCCTTAATGCACGAAAAAATGAAGTCGCTGAGGTTGTTGACAATGGTAAGGGGATCGGTGTCGGCGGCCAGGGCCGGGCAGGCCAGGGCGGCGCACAGGGCCAACACGAGGACGCTGGAGAAATAGAGACGGCGGGCCCTTCCGGTCCGCCGCTGAGAAAGGGTATTCGGCTGGGGGTGTTTCTTGTTCAACATAAAAATCAACCTCTCTTATTCCAGAATTTCAATGTAATCCAAACTCTCAAAAGGCACGGACAGGTCGGCCTGGGCGTAAGTCAGTCCGGGGTGGTGAACGTAGGGCGCGGCCCCGCCGTCCTCCGTCAGTTTGATATAGGGGTGTTTGAGAATGTCATACTTCTTGTCCATCACAGGGCGTTCCCCCCGGATGAACAGCAGGGCGTAGTCGTTGTCCAGGGTCCGCACCTCGTCGGGGGTCATCAACTCCCGACCCGTCTGCTGGTAGCTGACGGAACTGGAGCCGTGGGAGCCGCGGGACACGCTGCGGTTGCGGGTGTCCAGGGTCTCCTTGCCCAGCAGCTCGGAGATATACTTGTGGGTGGACGGCTCATTTCCGCCCAGATACACCAGCGTGTCGGCGTTGCCCAAAAGCCCTTCCCAGTCATCCTTGAACAGGGCCTTGAGGGCGGAAATGTTTTGGAGTACAATGGTAGACATGATGTTGCGGGAGCGCATGGTGGCCTGGAGCTTGCCAAAGTCATCCGGCAGGGAGACGTTGCAGAACTCGTCCATCATCAGGCGGACCGGGACGGGCAGGGCCCCCTGGTGTACCTTGTCGGCCTGGTAGTAGAGGGCCTGAAAGGCGCAGGTGTAGAGCATCCCCACCAGGTAATTAAAGGTGCCGTCGTTGTCGGGGATGATGGCGAACACGGCCTGCTTGCGCTCCCCCATGAGGCCCAGCTCCATATCGTCCCGCGAAGTGATGCGGGTGATCTGAGGCAGGATGAAAGCGGAAAGCCGGACAGCGGCGCTCAATAAAATACTCTTGGCTGTTTTTCCGGCGGCCTGCTTGAAAATCTTATACTCCCGCACGGCCACATGATCCGGTTCTTCCTCCTCTAACGCCTCAAAGAGCATATCCAGGGGGGATTGAAAATCATCATCGTCCTCCCTGGCCCCGCCGTTTTCGATCATATACATGACCATCTCCAGATTTTGTTCCTCCGGCGGGGCTTCATGGAGCAGATACAGGATGAGAGCGGTGTCCAGGGCGATCTCGGATTTCTCCCAAAACGGGTCGTTGTTGGTGGAATTTTTCGGTGTGGTGTTCTTAATCAGATTGTTCACCAGTTTCATAGCGTCCTTGTCGTCCTTCAGGTATGGGAATGGGTTGAAGGCGTCGGAGCGGTCGGTGTCAATGAGGTCAAACACCTTGATAACATAGCCCTTTTCGATGAGCAGCGGGGCCACGGCCCGCATTGTCTCTCCCTTGGGGTCCGTGACCAGAAAACTGCAATTCGCCTGCATGAGATTGGGCTTGCAGAAAAACCTTGTCTTGCCCGCGCCGGAGCCGCCGATGACGATTTGCAGGAGGTTGCGGCGGTGTACCTTTCCATTGAGGCCCATGCGGACATTTTGTGTGAGGATGGTATTCTGGAAGGGTGCCTTGTCCCGGTACTTGCGGTCGAGCAGCTTGGGACTGCCCCACTTGGCGGAGCCGTGTTCCTCACCGGGCCTCCTGTTCTCCCTGGTGGAGCAGTAGAGCACCACGGAGAAGCCGTAGATCAGCAGGGCTCCCAGCATGAATTTGGGGGTGTGAGGCGTCCAGCGGATGGCAAAGGGCCGCTCCAGCAGTTCGCTGAAACGGCCCATGAGGTCAAAGACAGTCATACCCTCCTCATAGCCGGAGGCCAGGAGGGCCGCCAGATAGAGGACAGGCAGGGTGAGCGCCGCCCACAGGAGAGGGCTTACGGTGTTGTTTCTACGCATAGAGCCGCCCCCTCACCGCTCCGGTCCAGGCGGCCGGTCCCGGCTGGCCGGGGGGTGTTCCGGGTCTTGCTCCCCCAGGGCGTGGAAAATGGCGTTACGGTTATACCGGACTTCCTCCTGGGTCGCCCCTCCCATCGTAATAGAAGCATCCTCCAGGCCCTCGATCCGGCTGTTAGGCAATCGTGTGATCCGGCCATAGGTACAGCCATCCAGACGGGCCCCGTTGAAGTTCAGCCGCCCCACGGAACAGTCAACCGTGTTGCAGCGGGTCATACGACTGCGGAGAAAGGCCGCGGAATGGATGGAGCAGTCCCGGAAATGCGTGTTTGCCAGTGTGGAATCCGGGAATAAAGTAAATTCGATCCGGCAGGAGTGGAACTCACAGCCATATAACCTCGTATCCCAAAATTTCACCCCATACAGGCGGCATACATGAAAAGAGCAGTCGGAGAAATGAGAAAAGTTACAGTTGGCATTGTCCGGCATACAATAGAGTGTCACATGGTCAAAATAGCTTTCCTGGAAGAAATTACGCGGAAAACCTGATTTCGCTGCCCGATCATAGATCTGTTGGTCAATGACCTTCATGGGCCGGTCCATCTCCAGTTCTATGGTCTTGTACTCGAATTGCTTATGGCTGGTCCTGGTATAGGGGACGGTCAGCAGGGCCTTTTGCGTTTGAAAGTCCCGGATAGACTGGCGGAGCACCGCCACTTTCCCGGCATAGGCCCCTCTATCCGCTTTTGCCGCCCAATCCAGCAGGGGTTCCAGCGGCATATCGTTCCGGCCCTGGATATAGTCGTTTACATTCCGTACACGGCGGGCCCGGTTGCTGCCGTTGTACTGGATGGGGTCAATGTCCTCCAGCAGGTCAGCGATATTCTTGCTGATCTCATGGCTGCTTAAAACGGCTTGATAGTCTGGCATACGTTCCTCCTTCAAAAGGGGAGCGCCAAAACTCCCCTCAAATTGAGGGAAGTTTTGACGCTCCAGGATTGCAGCTTAGTAGCCCGTTCTGGGCAGGGGCTCCGGCTTGCCGTACACAGTCGTTACCCAGCGGCTGACGGCCTGGACCCACTGGCCGTTATAGACGCCGCCCGCGTCCGCCACATTGGTAAAGGAGCCGGAGGGCAGGCTGCCCACGGCGGTACAATAGAGATAGGGGGTCTCCACCTGGGCAAAGCCCGCGGGGGCCTGGCCGAACACGAACATAACCTCGGTCACGCGCTCATTCGTGGCAAGGCCCAGAGCCGCGGCGCTGGCTGCCAGGATATAATTCTTGCTGGTGGAGAGGTTATCGGCCAGAGTGCGGTACTCCCCGCCGTTCACACGATAGGTGATCTTATAGGTGCCGGGGAAGTTATACGTGCCGGTGACAACAGTGTCCAGCCGCACCTGGGCGGGGATGGTATCCCTCCAATAGAAACTGTCCAGCCGGACATTGGAAGTATTGGCGATGCCGGAGAAGGTGTAGCGCACCGGCTGGCCGCCCATGATCTCCTTGGGGCCGGTCTTGGTGATGGACACGCCGGTGGTCAGGCTCTTGTTTGTCACTTCAAAGCGCACGATCTGGCCCTCGTATTCCAGATAGGCGGTCAGCTCGGTTTCGTTGACACCGTAATGCTCCGGGGCCTTGACCTCCCGGATGGTATAGCGGGAGAGGGGGAGCTGTTTGGACACGGCCAGCCCCCGGCTGTCAGAGCGAATGGTATCAACCAGATTGCCCGCCTTGTCGTAAATCTCGAACACGGCCCCCTCCAGGAGTGTTCCGGCGGGCAGGCCGGTGGTGGGGTTGTAGTCGGCGGACCGCTTGATAATTTGGATCTGGCCGGTGATGGGGGTATTCTCCCATTCGATTTCAGTCACTTCCCCCGCCTTGACATAGACGGTTTTCAGTTCGGTGTCCGGGATATAGCCCTCGTGCTCCAACTCCCGGAGATAGTAGCGGCCGCCCTCGGTCAGGCCGTCAATGTAGACATGGCCCCTCTGGTCGCTCACATACTCCCCGATGGGGGTATGCCGGGCGTTATACAACAGGAAATGGACGCCGGAAATACCGCTTCCGTCCGCAGACGAAACCTTGCGAATGAGTATCCCGGAGAAGGGCGCATTGGTCACGGTCTTACGGGTGGTTTCTCCATCCTTCACTGTGAAATAGATGGGGGTGTCATCCAGCTTGAAGCCTTTGGCACTCTCGGTTTCCACGGCGTAGTAATCGCCGCTCTCCAGGGGCAGATATACCCTTCCACTCCGCCCGGTGGTCACGGTGTCCACCAGGGCGTCATCCGACACCCGGCGGATATCGAAGGTGGTGTTGGGGATGCGCTCTGTCTTGTCCGCCGAACTGACCTTGATGAGCTCCACACCGCCCACCGGCGTGTTGTAGAACCAGAGTTCTTGCGTATCATCCGGGTTGACCACCACGGTCTGACTCTGTGTGTCCGGGTCGATGGTATATCCGGGGATGCTCTCTACCTCAGTCACAACCACTGTGCCGGTGATGCCGGAGAGGACGATCTGGCCCTCCGCATTGGTCCAATACAGGCCATTGGAGGACAGCTTGCCGCCCTCGTCCGGGAGATAGGTGCCGTCCGCGCAGGTGATCTTGAACTGTACTCCCTCCAGCGGGGCCTTATCCTTGCTGGACAGCTTGTGGATGATGAGGTTCCCCATAGGCTGGTTGCGGAACTCCACCGTGACGGTCTGGCCCTCTTTTACCTGAACCGTCTGGGGGGTGTCGTCCAGCAGGTAGCCCGGTTTGGCCCTGGTCTCCTTGATGACCAGTGTGGTGCCGGGCTCCACACCTTTCACCAGGAAGGTCCCGGTGGAGTCCGTCACAAATTTGCCGTTGGCGTCGCCCACCACGGAGCCGTCCGATTTCGTCACCAGGAACTCCACATCGCTCAGGGGGGTATTGTCTGCTGCCGATACCTTCTTGACCAGGACGGCCCCCTTGGGGGCGTTGGAGAAATAGAGGGTCATAATGTCCTGGTCCTCGCCGGAGAGATAGAAAGACTGGGGCGCGGCGTCAATGACATGGCCGCTGTCACTCTCCAGCTCCTCGCAGATGTAGTAGCCCTTTTTGAGCCCCGTGACGGTGAAGGAGCCGTTGGCGGAGGTCACATAGGTCCCCACTACCGTTCCACCGGAGCCGCTGACCTCGCCGCCCAGGTATTTCAGTTGGAAACGGCAGCCGGAAATTCCGGCCCCCGTCACACTGTCCTGCTTGTAGACCACCAGGGCCGACAGGGGCGTGTTGGATATGGTGACGGTCTTGTTCTCGCCGCCCTTGACATAGACCTCCGTAACCGGGTCCTCCGGGGCCTGATAGCCAGGGGCGGGCTTGGTCTCCTCGATTTTCAGCCAGCCGTCCTCGATGCCCTCCAGGATGATCTGGCCTGCTTCATCCGTCTGGAAGGTCCCCAGGTCCCGCAGCTCTCCGGTGTCCGTTTTGTTGCTGGCCCAGGTGATATGGAACTCGGCATACTGGATCGGGTCATGGGTGATAGAATTTTCCTTCTGTACGGTGACGGTGGGCCGCTTGTGGTTTTCAAAATACACATCCCGGTCCCGGTTGGGATAGAGGGTCATGAGCTGGGGCTCCGCATCCAGCAGATAGGGAGACGGCACCGATTTTTCGGATACCTCATACACCGCGGGCAGGAGGTTGGGAACCGTGGCGGAGCCGTCCGGCCCGGTGGTCACTTCGGCCACAGAATGCCCGTCCGCACCTTTCACCAGGAATACCGTCCCCTCAATGGGCGCGCCACTATCTGCGTCCCGTTTCCAGATGGTCAGATTGGGTCGCTTATCGTTTTCCAGCACGATGGTGCCGTCTTTGCCGGGAAACAGTTCCACATGGTATTCCTTGGGGTCCAGGATGTGGTCGGACAACGTATCTGTTTCCCGCAGGGAATAGACCCCAGGCTGTAAGCCGTCCCAAACGATGGTCCCCGTAGAAGATGTGGTCTGATCCATATAGCGGCTGCCGTCCTCAATGCGGGTCAGGCTGTAGGTCACCCCAGCCAGCGGAGACCCATCCGCACTGATCTTGGTGAGATGGAGGGAAGGCAGCTTGGAATTGGTAAATACGAATTGGGCCGTTTCATTCCCATCCAGATGTATGATGCGCTGTGCTTCGTCAATCACATATCCCGGACACTCCAGTTCGGTTACGACATAAGCGCCCACGGGGAGTTTGGAGAGGTCGATGGTCCCGTCCTCCGAGGTGGTGTACTCCTCCGGTCCCCAGGAACCATCCACCGCCTCAATTCGGAAGCGGGCGTTGGCGATGGGCTTGCTCAAATCGGCGCTGTCCACCTTGATGAGATGGATGCCGGGCAGGCGGTCATTGAAGAAAACCAGTTCTTTGATGCCGTCCCCGGCCTTCAGCTCCACTTCCTGGGGTGTGGTGTCTAGCACATGGCCGTCCCCGCCGGTGTCCCGTTCCTCCACGCGGTAGGTGCCGGGTTCACAGTCTGTCAGCAGGATCTCACCGAACTGGTCCGTTCGGAAGATGCCCAGACTCTCGGCGTCCCGGAAGATCTCAAAGGAGACGCCGGGCATGAGCTCCATGCTGCCCCGCTCATATTTGATGATCCGCAAGCCGGGGAGTTCCTTATTGATGAAGGTGGCGGTGGATTCCTCGCCGGATACTACGGCCACGGTCTGCACCGTGTCTGTATCCGCCACCCAGCCGTCAATACCCGCCAGCTCCCGGACCTCCCAGCCGCCGGGGGCCAGCTTGTCAAAGACAATGACGCCATTGCGGGTCTGGCCCGTCCGGGTCTCGCCGGTCTCGATGTGCTTGATCTGGATGGTGACGCCGGAGAGGGCGTCGCCGGTGTCGCTCCACTTCTCCACCCGCAGGGAGCCGTAGGGTGCGTTCCAGAAGGTCAGGGTGGCAGTCTTGTTGTACTCCACATCGGCGTGCTGGGTGGTCTCCTCCGGGAGCAGG
>ENA-OVFS01001486-OVFS01001486.1-human-gut-metagenome-genome-assembly--contig:-NODE-1486-length-14348-cov-6.872315_pt1 | contig 14348 bp, 15 predicted proteins | sample MGYA00237763_ERZ505405 | MGnify/ENA primary metagenome ERZ505405 (study PRJEB26158, sample SAMN06016401) | human gut metagenome | biome: human gut; feature: ankylosing spondylitis patient; material... | reverse complement strand
GAGGAACGCAAGGAAGACGAAAACCGTCGCATTATGGGAAAGGCGCTGGAAGGTGTTGCGGCGGAAACCGTGCAACGCTTTGGTTCTGCCATCAAGGAACATTTAGCGGCCTATGCGGGTGATAGAGAGAAACCTGCTGATGAGAATTCCAGACCTCCTAAGACCTTGAAGTCCATTGCTAAGATGGAGACTAGCAATGAATTCAAAAAGCAGAATCTAGCTCAGCAAGCGGGTTTTAGTGCCGAGGTTGAGGCGGTAGCCAGGAAGAACGCCGATAACATCATTGCTGGCAACGATACGCGATTCAAACGATATGATGACGTGAAGCATCCAGATGGACGGCAAGTGTCGAACGACCCCATCGTGGACATTGTCGAAGTGGATGACTTGGGCAAACCAATCATCGGCTCTGAGGCTCAAATGAAGTTCGTCGGCAGTAGCCCGAAAAAGCTTCTTGATAAGTTGAAAAGCAAGAAATATGCAAAATATCGTGATGCAGACGTCAGCATGGTTATTCCGGATGATTATTACGATGTACTGATGGGTGATGGGCCTGACGGCATCAACGAACAGATACGAAAACTTCAGGGCGAGCTGGATGGAGGTCGGCTTGCCGGCAAGAATTCTGAGGCTATTCAGCAGCAAATCGATGATCTGAAACAGATTAAGAAAAGCCTGCGGAAAAGTGGACTCACCAAGCGAGAAGCGTTGTATGCGCGAGAACATCCCAGACGCATGGTGGCGAAAGATGTAGCCAGAGTTGCCAATAAAGCCGGTCTGCAGCAGGCAAGGAATGGTGCGCTGATTGGTGGTGGTGTTTCTCTGATTCGAAATATGGTTGCCTGCATTAATGGCTCTATTGAGCCAGCGGAGGCAGCGAGAAACGTCGGCGTCGATGCAGGCTTGGCTGCGGCGTTCGGCTATGTCACCGCTTTTTCCGGCGCTGCCATTAAGGGTGCCATGCAAAACGCGTCGAGCGAGTATCTGCGTAGTCTATCGAGAACGAACGTTGCAGCTACGATGGTCTCCACTGTAACGGATGTTTCCAAGGTGGTTGCACTGTATTGCCGCGGCGAGATTACTGGAGCTGTTTGTATAGAGCGCCTCGGCCAGCAGGGAATGGGGCAGCTCGGAGGAGTGATGGGCGTTGCCGTGGCGATGGCCGCAGTACCTGCAGATGGTGCTTTTATGGCTGCGATGGTTGGTATGGCTGGAAGCACCTTGGGATATGCTGCAGCTGTTGCCGTATATGAGGAATTATCCACTGCTCTGCATGACTATGAGCTGGCGAAAGAGGAGCGTATTCGTGTGGAACGCGAATGTGCGGAAGCGGTGGAGCTCATCCGCCAATATAGGCGTGATATGTCTAGGGATGTCGAGAATTATCTGGCGACTCATGATGAATTGTTTAATAGAGCATTCGATGCAATGGATCAAGCGTTGATTTCCAATGATATTGATGGATATTTGACCGGAAACGCCGAAATTCAAGAATCCTTGGGATACTTGCCAAGGTTTCGGACTCAGCAGGAGTTTGATGATTTGATGGCGTCAGACGACAATTTCGTTTTATAAGGAGGAGCCAGTTAATGAAGTACATCAAAACACGTGATGCATTACAAGCATTTTATTATCTGATTGCTGTCGATGGATCAGTCCGTGACGACGAACGCGCACTATTCGATCATATAGGTGACAATTTGGATGCAAAGCACTTCCATGATTATCGCAAAGAGATTATCGATTCGTGCGATGAGCGTATAAACCAGTGCCACGATTCCGATGATCGCTACGACGTAATTGTTGAGGGTGTTGATGCAGTCTTGTCGCATCGAACGGATAAAAGAGCTGCAGGAATTGCACCAAGGCTGCTTCTGTGGAATATGTTGTCAGTTGCCTTCGCCGATGGGGAATATGATGCAGTAGAAAGCAGACTCATCAGACATATTGCCCGGACGATGATTGCCGATCGTTCCATATACCCCGAAATGGAACATCTTATGCGCGCGGCGTATGACGTGCGAGGCGAGCTCGACTGGATCAGCAATTCCGAACTGCCATATAGTGAAGTTCGCCCCATGGTGGATCAGCTGGAAGAGCGCGTGAATGTTCTCCAAAACGCTGCCGTGTTGCTGATTGAAGACGAGACGGCAGCGCCAGCCCCGGAAGTCATGGTTCCAGAGAAGGACGTGTTTGATCAGACCAAGGATGCCGTTGACTCGGTGGTCGCTCCGGTTGTGGATCAGGTTCAGCAGGGTGCTCAGGGAGCCGCGGATGCGGTGAAGCATACGTTTGACAATAATGTTGCTCCTGTTCTCAACCAAGTTGGCGATGCGCTGAAGCCGGTGAATGATGCAGTGCTGAAACCGGTAGGCAACGCAGCCAATGAGGTTGCGAAACGTGCGGGTGACGCAGCCAATGAGGCTGCAAAACGTGCGGGCGATGCGGCCAATGCTGTACAAGGTTTCTTCGGTGGCCTCTTTGGACGCAAATAAGAGAAACCCAGGAAGGAATTCACTATGCCATTTTTTGTTGTTCCACTATTCATCGGAATGGCCGCTGCTGCCGGTACCGCAGGCGTGGGTATGGCTGCCAAAGGTAGTCTTGATCAGCACACGGCGAATCAGCTTAACGACAATTCCGGAGCACGCATTCGATGGGCAGCTAATAACCTCGAAAAGCTTCGTAGGCAATGTTCAGATTCCCTGAATGCCTTGGGCAAAGAGAAAGTCATTATTTTGGATGGGAGCGTTCAGCGCTTCCTTGATGCTTTTCAACAGCTGAAAAATGTTGATTTCACCGCGTCCGAAGGGCTTGATGAGCTCAATAAACTGCGCATAGACAAAGCGGCTTTTGCTGAGCTCAAAACCATGGGAAACATAGCTTCGTCTTTGCTGGAAGGCGGTGTGACCGGGGCGGCCAGCGGTGCATTGGCTGCGTTTGGTGCATATAGTGCCGCGTCGGCACTCGCCACGGCTTCCACAGGAACTGCGATCAGTGCATTAAGTGGTGTGGCTGCTTCCAACGCCACGTTGGCGTTCTTCGGGGGAGGGTCCTTGGCCGCAGGTGGCTTGGGCATGGCCGGTGGTGCCGCTGTACTTGGAGGTTTAGTCGCAGGTCCTGCATTGCTGGTCATGGGCGTTATCATCGGTGCTAAGGGTGGTAAAAACCTTGAGGAAGCGAAGACCCAGTCTGCTGAGGCAAGCAAATATTGTGAGCAGATGATGGCCGGTGCGGACCAGTGCGTTGCCATTCGTAGACGCAGCTATATGTTCCACGCTTTGCTTGCCCGTCTTGATGCTAAATTCCTGCCTTCAATTCTTGAAATGGAAAATATCATAAAGACCGAGGGAACGGATTATTCGCAATTCCGTCAGGAAAGTAAGAAGACTATTGCCGCAGCTGCGTCCACTGCAGCATCAATCAAGGCCGTGCTAGATACTCCTCTGCTGGCCGAGGATGGGTCACTTACTTTGGAGTCGGAGAAGCTGATGAAGAACAGTGGCATGTGATGGGATGAGGATTCCGGAGCTGGACTGATGGTTCTGTGGCTTCTTCCGTTGATTTTGGGATATGGTGAGAATCCGTTGCCCGAGATGACGAGTCTTGCGGAAGCTCATGGCATTCGACTATTTAGTCTGCCGACTGTCGGACGAGACGTGGATGCTTTCAGTTTTATGTTCGATGGTGTGCCGTATGTGGCGGTAGATACCAGTAAGACTGCAGAACGTGTCCGTTTCGATATTGCTCATGAAATTGGGCATCTGATGATGCATGAAATGGTGTCTGAAGATGTGGCTATTCCGTCTTTGTCGACATTCAGACCTTGCGACTTTCGACCATGAGGGCTTCTCATACCCGAATCCGAGCTTAAGAAAAGCCATCACGGAAAAACGTGATGGCTATGCGTTTTAATCACCATTCAGGTAAGCTGTCTCCCGACCAAGGGTGCCATTCAGGCAACTTGCTGTTGGAAGCATCGGCAATTAGAGCAAATTCATGAAGTTCATGAGGAAGCAATATCGGAGTCTGGCTAGTTGGCTTCAGCAGTAAATCCCATCGGTCTTTGTAATCGCCGAAAACCGAAACATCCATACGGGCTTGTTCAGGCCCGCAATTTCGATTTCGCTTAGCAGTGGGATCGGTCAGCCATCTCATATGTCCCAACCATGCTCCAGCAGATACATGATTCCGAGGAACAATATAGCTGGACAGGGTCTGCTCGTTTTCATTCCATCCGACCAAGACGAACCATTCATACAAGCTACGTTGAGAGCCGATCTTGGCAGGGTTTAACGCCCATCTTTCATTGCGGGAAGTTTTGACCTGCACGCTAATTTGCGTGACATCAAAAGGAGCGTGGCTTCTCTCCGCAAGTATGTCCGTTCGTTCCAGACCGTCTCTCGTTAGTGCTGGAGCCCAACCATTCATCGCCAACTTACAGCACGTCCAAAATTCTCCGACCGACTTTACTGCTTTAGTATCTGAAACCATAGCGTCCTCCTTGACTGCAAACAGCTACCTCATATTAGAATTTAGTCCCAATCTTCAACAAATGTAAAGTTGCAACAGTACATGACCATGTTTGCTGTTCTGATGGAGGTGAGAGGCTTCTAGACAAAATGGGAGGTAACTTAAACCTCTTCGAGAACCTTCAGACCTGCGGTTTATCCTAAGGCAGCAAACTCATTGTGGAACAGGTCCATATGGCTTACATTCGTTTCCCCATCGCTTTTCCCTCTTCCGGAACGGGATTATGCTACAATTTTCGTGTCAAATGTAGCTATCTTCAATCGATCTTCGAGCAGCAGCTTATGGAGAAGATTCCTTCCGTGCGCTTCGGGTACGATGGTCTTTCCGTATTCTGTCATCAATCGAATGATTGCATCGTAGTTGGCAGGATACGACAACGTACCGAAGAAGGTCAGTTTAGTTTCTCCGCCGTATAAGTCTATTTGGTCAAATAGCGACTGGAAGTAAGAGTAATCAGCTTCTCCCAAGGAATGGCCGAAAAACTTGACTTCAGCTATGTCGCTGCCATTGCTTTGTGCGTCGAATATTGAGCGACCTGCCATTTCCCCTGTCAAATACTGTCTCCGTAATTTCAACACCCTGGCGGTTTTTGTAAATTGATAGACGCCAGGCTCATCCATATGAGCCTGGCCATCAATGCCAAATATGACGTGATAATCATAGCCTCCGTGGCTTTCATCTGAGAAGCGATCAACGTCACCATGCACGTTGCGGTGATAGTAAATGGACTCTTCTCGCGGGCTCTGAAGCAGCGGAGTCGTGTAGTTGAAGGATAGAATGACGTTCGATTGCTCATCAAGTGGAATGTCAGTTCCGGTTTCCGCCATTGCTTTATAGATGTTTCTGCTGCTAGAATCATATGAGGGATTACCCTGGACTCGTATCAGGTATCGAGTGAAGGCGTCTTCAATAACGTGAAGTTCTTTCGCGAAAAAGTCAAGCAGTTTCACCCGGAGAATTTCCACTGGATCTTCTGAACCTTCGTCATCCAAATCCGCTGAAGTGTTGAAGTAATTAAGTACAGAAAAATCGATGTTACTCGAATGCTCATTAACATACTTCTGAATTTTTAGATATGCGTTGACCACCGCATCAGGACGTGATGGCTTCACTGAGAGGATGGTCCAGTAATTTAGAGCATCGTTAAGGCTGATGCTGCCTTTCCCGATGACCCACTCTTTGATTGCGCTTTCCACGTCTTTCCAATCATCGAGTTTTTTCGATGTATCATGCCAAGCAATGAAAAGGTAGTCCCACACGCAGGGGTCCTCGACATTCACTTGATAGGTGACTCTTGGCATAATCGCCTTCTTGAAGCTTTCCCGATACTTCGTGTACCTATCTCGGAAGAAAGCAGAATAAGACGACGGGATATGCTGTGCCAAATCAAACCCGTTACCCAAAACTATGATCTGCGAATACGTCAACTGAGGCCTTTCCTCTGGAGTTCAAAACAAGCTTACATCTCCTTGAGCTCTTGCGCAGGGATGGCGGTATCGAACAGACTGATCTGTGTGTCCTGTTCGTACTTGTCGATGCTGGTGGAGAAGAGATGGATTGTCCTCATAATGCTTGAACTTATACATGGTGTCGTTCATTATGTTGACTCTATACATGAGTGTGGTTCTGTTATCTTACGCCGGCATATTCAATTGTACATATCTACATGTTACAGTTTTTTTATTGCATTACTTCGAGGTTTGAATTTTGTGGTTCTCAGATATACATGAAAAAGTCGATAACTTTTTGCGAAGATGCGTATAGGTGCATGACATTTGCCGATGTGAGTTGAATGAGAAAGGTGAGTGTCGGACATGACAACAATTGGGCCTTTCGCTGTTTGTGATGGGTGGCTGTGGTGTGAGGTGTTGCCAGTCGGATGGGGTTGGAGGCATGGATGTATTGCTTCAATGTTTGTTGGGCGGGTTCGGCAGTGTTTTTCCGCGGTGTGGGCTGATGGTTTTCCCCGGTGCCGTCATCGTTTCCCGGTGATGTGAGAGGCATCGGTGCCGCCGCCTGTATATTCCCGAGTTGCGATTCGAATTGGATTCGGCCGGTTGCCGCCGGCCGGTGCTCGGGAAGGAAAGGATCATGGCGATACCGATGCCCATTGTGCAAGATATCAGGAGACTCGATGTTTTTAGTCAAGTCGGTGTTTCGTTCGGGGACCCCAACTTGACAAAACACACAATTCACGGCCATCATCGGCCTCCTTTCACAGAGGCGGCCCACCATCGGACCGCTTCATTGAAAGACGCTACGGGAAACAGCATGCCGGTACCAACAAGACACTACAGCCGGTACCACTTACAAGAGACCCCGTTACCAAACCAGATTATTATTCACTTTGGCATCGGCGAGAGTGAGCGACTGCCCGATACTGGCTCCATGATGATGTTCGTGATGCGCAAACATGTTCTTCAACGAATCGAACAATCCCCATAATGTCCTCCTTCGGACGTTATCTTCATCCCACAAACGGGAACAGAGCTCTCGGCCGTAATGTCGACGGGCTTCATCCGCAATAATCAATAACATTCATGCCATCAGATACTTAACTATTCATTGTTGCATCAATGTTCACGGGCGGATAGATGTCGATTCTCGTATTCTTCGAAGTCATTGCGCACGGCTTCAGCGGGATATTTGCTTTTGGTTTTTGCGAGTTTGCTCATGATGATGTCATCCATGTTCACACCAAGCTTATCGGCCATCATGATGCAATATGTGAGCACATCCGCTAGTTCCTCCTTAACATGTTCTTCTGCGATATAAGGAGATTGCGGTGCCCATTGATAGCATTCCAGTAATTCCGCTGCTTCGATGCTGATAGACTTCGCTAGGTTTTCAGGCGTGTGATACTGGGCCCAACCTCGCGCCGACACAAAATCTCGAATTGCCCAAATAGTGCTGTCACTGATCATGCTTAACATTCTAAAACTCACAGTGAACCACAACATGACTATGAACAGTGAATGAAAAAATGTTCTTATGGTGTTTGTGAAGAAGAGTAATTGAGCGGGAAATGTACATAACAGGAATTTGAGCCCTACTTAGCCAGCCTCTGTTCGTCATCCGCAGCTTCCCATAATGCTTTCTGCAATTCAGGATCTACTGCAAACAGATATAATCCGTGAACGCCACGCTTAAGCAACACGTTCAGTTGCTTGCGAATGCATTCGCGTTTGAACTCTTCTTGCGCTTCATCATCAATGTCTCCACGGTCGCTCGTAACGCCAGGATCACAACTGTTTTCAGGAAGGAATACAAGACGTCCAGTATGGCGATCATAAGATACCGATGGGCCAATGAGGACACCCGCATAGTTCAAATCGAATCCTTGAATAGTGAAATATGAACCAATTTCGTTGCGAGTTTGATTGGAACTGGACCATGCTTCCTTACCAGTGGATTTAGTCATGACACAATCAGTGTTGTCTTTGGAACGATTCCAAGGCTTAGAAAAGATGTCCTGCCCGTCTTCCGTTGCATATTCTCCATTGTTCCAAACTGGTATGCTCCATGTTTCCACGGATTCTTTGCTGGACACATGATGAGAACGATCCTTGACGAGTACAACGTTTCCTGTTTTATTTTTGACATCAAAATGCCAGTCAAACGTTGCGAGGACGCGGCAGAGATCCCTTGGCTTGACTGCCGCGGCGGACTTATATTTGCCGGTTCGTTTTCCGCGATTCGAGGATGCTCCAAAATTATGTTGTTCCTGCGTGCGCAGCAACGACTCACCCTTGTTGCGTATTGCGTCGAATAGCACTTCGGGGGATCGACAAACCTTGATTTCATAAGGCGTATGTTCGCTGGTGGTAATCGTATCGTCGTCTTCAAAATAGACGTCGAAACGTGTTCGTTTGTCGTGTGGGATTGAACGGGATGCCCCGTTGGCATCTGTCAATGTATACGGCTGATTCTCCGCAATGTTGTCAAGCCAAGATAACGTGTCTTGTCCTGCGTCAATGCGAAATTGCTGATGCAATATGATTTTTTCCACTTCGTATCGATCTTCAATCTCATGTGAAGCCCCGGCATCGATATGTCTATTTGAATAGGAGCTGCGTAGTGTTAGCGGTTCCAACTGCTGCAGCGCGTCTGAGACCGTGACATCGTGGGACTTTCTGCCCATGGAAGCCAGTAGTCGTAACGTTTCTGGATTCCACCACTGCTTACGTTGCATGATTTGTTCGGAATCGAAGACGGCGATTACTACTTTGGATCGACGCAATATCTCATGTAATTGATTTTCGATGCCGCTCTGTACTTTCTGTGTGAATAACAAGTGTGCTTCATCGATTAATACGACGTCGGCACGAGCATCTTCGTCGAACGTCGTGTAATCCCAGCCGGTTTGAGCTTTTGCTGAACGCTCATTAATGAATCGAGCAGGGCGGGAGACGCATTGACCATATTTTTTCTGCAATCCATGTTTAAGTGCCATGTCGTCGTAAACGTGCATTTGGTCTTCATTGTTTACGAGCAAAAAAACCTTTTGATGTAACGAATCAGTAGGAGAGTCGTCGTCATTGTTGAATTGCGTCGATAATTCATAGAACAACGTGCTCAATAGAATTGATTTGCCAGTGCCAGCAGCTCCTTCAACCAGAATCAGCCTTGTATCATCCGGTGAATTCCACTGGTGTAGCAGTCGCTCTACCTCACTGGTGATATCTTGCAAAGCTCTGCGTTGCTCCGAGCCTAGTTTATGGAATGGGGAAACTTTGTATAGGGATGATTGCCATATTTCCAATTCTGGTGGGAAAATGCTGTTATCGTCCGTATTCACCAAACGACTCCATACTTTGGAAACTATTGCATCTCGGTATTCCGAAGTGTAATACGAATCCTGCGGGTTGCCTCGACCATTGAGACATTCAACTCCGTCAATCGACTTCATATAATCTATTAGCTTATTCTCGATATCGAGAGTAAGAGACTTATTGAAATGACGCTCCCATATTACGTACTGGTTCACGTCCGTTTTGTCGGATTGTACTGCAGCGGTGATTCTCTGATCTGCTTTGTGTTCCGAATCTAAATAATGCTTCAAATGTTGGATAGGGACTATTGCGTCGGACTGGGCATCCTCATTGTCAGCGACAATCTCTAAATCCTCAGCTCTATCGGGAACATTTTTTTGATTCGTTAACACATGTTGGACGGTGCGGTCGATGATGTGTTGAGTCTCTCCCACATAGACGCACCACGGGCGTATGGCGGCATTGTCCTCGCTAGTGTTGGCGAACCATACGATGTACACAGTCGGCCAATCAAGAAAATGGCTCTTATCCTTACGCAGGCGATTCTCCAAGTGACGCAAAAAATGTTCGTCAAGAATCGACTGTGGTGTAATCCACGCGGAGGGGTCAGTTGAGAGGGACGTAAGGAACACTTTCCGGTAGTTATCTGTTGCAGATCCAGAGCTATTTGCAGCATGAGGATTGACATATGGAACTTTGACGATGCGCAGAGAAAGATGTTCCTTCGTAGTTGCCATGCTTGAATAATAACGCGGTGTATTGACTGCAATTAGGCAGAAAGCGTCTTTTAATTCTTAAAACATATTTACTGACTATATGAAATTCATAGGTTGTGCGCTGCAAAACGGCCTTCTATAGTCCGAAGCATGACGAACTACAACGAAGCTCAGCAGTAATCAGCCGAACAATCCATTAACGGCAACCGGCAAGTGGCGTCCATCAATACCGACCAGAATACCGACCACGATTCACCCTTCGACGAAACTGCCAAGCGGCTTCATCACAAGCTCTTCCCCGATATGGAAATACCGTCACAGGGGAGTGACAAGCAATGCAACATCTGTGTCGGAGACCTCATCAACCTATTCATTGGCTCATGCCCTAAGGGAAATCGTCAATCGCAAATTGACCAGATAGCGCAAGATCTCCGCAGCGAGTACGACAAGCCTGCGCCCACCTCTGAAGACAACGCGCAATACGCGGACACCATTGACTGGCTCAACGACGACGAGACTTTTGGCGATGAGCGAACCATAGCATCGGCCATCCTCCCGATGTTGTTCTATGCGGAAGCCATGCAGATGTTCAACACAAAGCTTGATTACTGGGCTTACCTCATCACCCGTTATGTCAAAGGCAAGGGATTCCTCATGGATGAGCATTTGGCCAAGGTCTGGGTTTGCAGCCAGCTGACCAATATCGCCAAAGTCGGTGGCACCTCGCAGCCTAACGTCAAGACCAAGTGGCCGCATATTCATGATTATGCTGACTCGTGCAAGGCGCTGAAAAAACCGGCGAGGCGTAGGATGTCATTATTGATAACCGTGCGTGCGTATTTGCGCCTGCTAGCGATGAGAGCTATCGCAAACGTGCTGAGTAGATAATCTACGGCCATAATGTGGCGAAACTAATAGGTCGATGACATTTGACGTTGTTTGGTTCGCGAGGTGCCTCATTTGAAAATGAGCGCGAAGCCCGGAGTGGTGCCTCACCGGTGGTGAGCGCGAAATCCTAGTCCTCGTCGACTTGCGGGGTTTCGCGGCTCTTCGCATTTTGGTGTGTATGGCGTGTGGTTAGAGGTGGGTTTGGATGGCTTGTCTGAAGCCTCCGGTGTGGAGCAGTCTTCTGGTGATGTAGTTGTCGAGGTTGCGGAAGCCGAAGGCGATGCCCCTGAGGGTCTCGAGCCTGCCGTTGATGGCCTCGGTGGGGCCGTTCGCGCCGTTGGGGTGTATTGCTTCAATGTTTGTTGGGCGGGTTCGGCAGTGTTTTTCCGCAGTGTGGGCTGATGGTTTTCCCCGGTGCCGTCATCGTTTCCCGGTGATGTGAGAGGCATCGGTGCCGCCGCCTGTATATTCCCGAGTTGCGATTCGAATTGGATTCGGCCGGTTGCCGCCGGCCGGTGCTCGGGAAGGAAAGGATCATGGCGATACCGATGCCCATTGTGCAAGATATCAGGAGACTCGACCGGCAGGGGCTGTCGCGTGCGCAGATAGCGCGGCGTCTTCATGTGGATCGCGGGACGGTCGCGAAGTACGCGGATATGGAGGATTGTGCCGAGGACGCCACCGACGACGGCATCGACGCGATGGGCAATCCCTCCGCCGGCACCATCGTCTACGCCGGCCCGCTGGAGGATGGCCTGACCGACGAGCGACTCTCCGACCTGTTCGGCATGCCGATCGAAGTGCAGCACACCCACGGCCGCTGGTCAGCCTACGCAGTATGACCCCCGGCCCACGCCCCGTTGCCGGAGGCTGACCGAGCCGGATCGTGAGTCGGCTCATGCTCCCGCCAGCGAGGGCGTGAACCGACGAACCATTCCTCTAGGCGAATGGTCGGGACAGCATAGCCGAAGTACGCTGTCCCAGCTGACTCCATCCCTCACTCGTAGCTGATGACCAGACGGCCGACCACGTCGCCGCGCTCCAGCCGTTCAATCGCCTCCGGCACCTCGTCGAACGAGACGGTCGTGGTGACCGGCGTGAGCTTGCCGGTGCGCATCAGCTCGTAGACGCCTCGGATGTCATCGGGCGTGCCGCCGTTGGATCCGCGCAGATCGCACTGGTTGACGATGAGCGACTTGGCATCGATGGTGGTTTCCAGCCGGCCCATGCCGACGAGCACCACCACGCCGCCCAGCCTGATCACGTCCACCGCGTCGGCGGTGGTGTCGCCGAATCCGGCGAAGTCGACGATCACATCGAAGAATCCCTTCGGATAGTCCGTGATGGACCGGCGCGCGTCCACCGCACCCAGTTCCTTGGCCAGCGGCCAGATATCCTCCTTGATCTCCGCCACATGCACCTCGGCGCCCAGCAGATGGGCCACGCGGGCGCCGATCTGGCCCAACCCGCCCAATCCGATGATGCCGACCCTGTCGCCGGCCTTCACGCCGCCACGGCGCACCACGGCCGCGTACGAGGTCATGCCCGCATCGGTGGCCGCGGCGCCGTTGACGAAATCCACCTCGTCGGGAATGCGCACCAGCGCCTGCGTGCCCACCACGATCTTCGGGCCGAATCCGCCGTCGAAGGAGGACCCGGGGCAGCCGGCCGGCGTGGTCGGGCATATCGCCACGCGGTCGCCCACCTGAAAATCGTCCACGCCCTCGCCGACTTGGCTGATCACGCCGGCATCCTCGTGGCCGAGCGTGACCGGCACCTGCGCCAGCATCGTCATCCAGCCCGGATCGGTGAGAATGCCCACATCGGTGTGGCAGATGCCGGCCGCCTTCACGTCGACGACGACCTGCCCCGGTCCGGCGGTCGGCTCGGGCAGCTCGGCGAGCTGCAACGGTTCATTGGTGCCGGTGAATCTCCATGACTTCATCATGACTCCTTAACTTCAAGGCGCATCGTCGCGCCATTCGGCCGAGCCCCTCGTCCCGGGCACGGACTGCGCCGTTGGGAATACGGCGACACCCTCTATCGTAGGGCAGCCGGGCGAACGACCCACGCGGCCCGTTGTCTATTTAGAAGTGCAACATCCTTTAAAAAGGATGTTGCACTTCTAAATAGACAACGGGATGTTTGGGTCGCACTATCTGCCCAAAAGCATGATGTGTTCAGCTCCGCTCACGAATGAAATCGAAAATCACGTCGAAGACCTGCTGGCTCCAAAAATCGTACTCATGTTCGGCGCCGTCGACTAGCACCAGCTGCGCGTCCACGCCGTGCTCGGCCAGCCGGTCGCGCATCTTGACGGATTGATGGTAGGGGACCACGGTGTCGGCGGTGCCGTGCAACAGGAGCATCGGTGGATACTGCTGGTCATCCCGCACCTGCAGGTAGGGGCTCATGTCAGCCGCGCGCTGACGGACCTCGGCATTGATGCCGGTCTCATGGGTCGCACCCACCACGGCCGCGAACGGGCCGAAATAATACAGCCGGAATGGATTGGTCTCATCGTCGAATGCGTCGACTGCTTCAAGCATGTCGGTGGGCGGGAAGCAGCTGACCACGTACTTCACCGCATCGCTCTCATCGGCATTGGTGCCGTCCTCATACCGCGGATCGTCGGCGGTCAACCCCACCAGCAGCGACGTGTTGCCGCCGGACGACGTGCCCCAGATACCGAGATGGTCGGGGTCCACGTGCCATTGGCGCGCGTTTGCCCTGAGATAGCGGATGGCTGCTTTGACGTCCTCGAGATATGCGGGGAACACGTCGCGGGGATCGCTCGAGGCATCGCGATGATTCACCGTGGCCACCACAAAGCCTTCGCGGGCCAAAGCCGAGAGCTGCGGGATCTCGTAGTCGCGATGCGGCGTGGTCCAGGCGCTGCCTTGCACGAATACCACGGTGGGGTAGCGGCGGTCATCGTCATCGCCGGTGGATTGTGGTGAGATGATATCCATCACCAGGTTATCGGCCCCGGTCTCGTACGCCACGTTGCGGGTCAGCGTGGCCAATCCGGCAAGCGTGGGATTGTGCGGGATATGGATGACATTGTTTGCGCCGGCATTGGCATCGGTGACTTTGGCTGAATCGGTAGTGTTCATGGAATCCCCCTAGCTCTGTTGCTATAGAGGTCATCATACAAGAAATAGGCATGATTACGGCACAACGATGTCTCGGTCACAGCGAAGACATGAAGACGCGAAGACGCGCCCGGCAGCGCGCGCTGCCTGCCTGCGAGTTGCCTTCAAGTGCACTTCAAGCGATAAGGTGACATAAGCCGCGGCAATGGAGATTGCTGCCCGGCAACGAGGCGGACAGTGCCCGTTCGCCGATTCACGATAACAGAAATGAGACACTATGAAGACTCAGCCTGAGTTCTAAATAGAAGTGCAACACCTTGTCTAAGGTTGGAAGTGTTCAGTTT
>ENA-OVFS01001472-OVFS01001472.1-human-gut-metagenome-genome-assembly--contig:-NODE-1472-length-14479-cov-2.825014_pt1 | contig 14479 bp, 10 predicted proteins | sample MGYA00237763_ERZ505405 | MGnify/ENA primary metagenome ERZ505405 (study PRJEB26158, sample SAMN06016401) | human gut metagenome | biome: human gut; feature: ankylosing spondylitis patient; material... | reverse complement strand
AAGGTGAACATTTGATTTTTTCAAACCATACCGCGGTTGCTTGGCATCTTGCCAGACAACCGCTTTTTTGTATCCATACCTTTTAAACAAGGTATCTTAGTTTCATAGAGAAAGTATCCTAAGTTCATTGGCGAAGTATCTTAGGTGTATGGGGCGATGAAACTAAGATACTTTTATAACTCATGCGCCTATCCCCACTGAGTTTCTACTACCCGTCTATATATTTATAGATATTAACTATTTGACAACTGTCTAACAACATCTTATTTTTGTCAAGAAGTTAAAAACAATTGTTGTTTCTAAACAGTTTTATTTAAAGATTACTTTATCTAAAATTCTTTATTGCGACATAAAAACTAAAGTTATGGAAGACAAAAAACTAACTGCCGCCAACGGGCGCCCTGTTGCGGACAATCAGAACGTACAAACAGTGGGGCCACGTGGCCCGATGGTATTACAAGACCCTTGGTTCATTGAGAAGCTAGCGCACTTCGACCGTGAAGTGATCCCAGAAAGACGCATGCACGCCAAAGGTTCCGGCGCATTCGGTACCTTTACCGTTACACATGATATCACAAAGTATACGAAAGCGGCTATTTTCAGCGAGGTAGGCAAGAAAACTGACTGCTTTGTCCGTTTCTCCACCGTAGCCGGAGAGCGCGGAGCAGCCGACGCAGAGCGTGATATCCGTGGATTCGCCATGAAATTCTACACAGAGGAGGGTAACTGGGACTTGGTAGGTAACAACACCCCCGTATTCTTCTTGCGTGATCCCCTAAAGTTCCCGGACTTGAATCATGCGGTCAAACGTGACCCGAAAACGAATCTACGAAGCGAGGATAACAACTGGGATTTCTGGACTTTGCTTCCCGAGGCCCTGCATCAAGTAACGATTACGATGAGTTCTCGCGGCATTCCTTACTCTTATCGACATATGCATGGTTTCGGTAGCCATACGTACAGTTTTATCAACAATAAGAACGAACGTATCTGGGTGAAGTTCCATCTCAGAACCCTGCAAGGTATCAAGAACTTGAGTGACGAGGAAGCGGCTGCGATCATCGCCAAGGATCGTGAATCCCATCAGCGTGATTTGTTCGAGAGTATCGAGCGTGGGGACTTCCCGAAATGGAAATTCCAAATCCAATTGATGACTGAGGAGCAGGCCGAGACCTATCCGATCAACCCGTTCGACCTCACGAAAGTATGGCCGCATAAGGACTTCCCGTTAATGGATGTCGGTATCCTCGAGTTGAACCGTAATCCGGAGAATTATTTCCAAGACGTGGAGCAAGCCGCATTCAACCCGATGAATACTGTCGAAGGTATCGGCTTCTCCCCAGACAAGATGTTACAAGGTCGTCTATTCTCTTATGGCGACGCCCAGCGTTACCGCCTTGGCGTGAACCTAGAGCAGATCCCGGTGAACAAGCCCCGCTGTCCGTTCCATGCCTATCACCGTGACGGAGCGATGCGTGTAGACGGAAACTATGGAGCCGCAAAGGGTTACGAACCTAACAGCTTCGGCGAATGGAAAGACTCTCCCGAGAAGAAGGAACCGCCTTTGAAAGTACACGGGGATGTTTATAATTACAACGAGCGTGAGTATGATGATGATTATTACAGCCAACCGGGTGCCTTATTCCGTTTGATGCCGCCGGAAGAGCAACAGTTGTTATTCGGAAATACCGCCCGTGCGATGGGTAACGCCCAACTGTTCATCAAGCAACGCCACGTACGCAATTGCTACAAGGCAGACCCTGCTTACGGTAAGGGAGTAGCTGAAGCTCTAGGAATCAGCTTGGAAGAGGCCTTGAAAGAAGACCGATAAAGTAGTAAGGCTACGATAGAAAGCGATAAAAGAGGGATAACCCCAGTAATCCTATGGATGAACAGGTTATCTCATTCTTTTTTAGTAGGATAAGAGAGGATATGCCATGAGACCCCGATACTGATAAGCCCTAACAAAGCTTTCACCCACCAATAGCCGACTAGCAAAAGGGAAGTAATGATCGTAGATAGCCACATGATAGCGATCGTGATAATCTTGGAACGCAAAGGAATAGCCTTATCTTCCACAAAGCCCTTAATATGCGGCCCGAAATAACGATTGCTCATCACCCGGTTATAAAGTCTCTCCGAGCTACGGACATAAAACCAACAAGTCAGTAACCAAAAAGGAGTGGTCGGGAGCAAAGGGACAAAGATGCCGATCGCTCCCAATATGAGAAAAAACGTTCCTAACGTAATGTATATGATACGTCTCGTCCCGTTCATCAGCCAACCGTATATTCTGCGATTTGCTTGAAACCGTTCAAGAAGTCCGTTATATTCATCCGTTTCTTTCCGGCAAGTTGCAAGGAATGCAATCGAAGGAAACCATCCTTCACGGCCACATCGATATACGATTTATGATCTGTATGGATAGAACCTACCGGGAAGTTATGCGTTGCCGGACGCTTCTTCGTCTGGTAAACCTTCAAGACCATACGTTTGCCATCCGCTGAGATCAATTCCGTCCAAGCGGCAGGATAAGGAGAAAGCCCACGGACGAAATCATAGATCTTCTTCACCGGTTGGTTCCAGTCGATATGACAGGTATCTTTGAAGATCTTCGGGGCCGGACGCAACTCGGCGGCATCCTTATAGAACTCCTCTTGAGGGATAGCGTCTGTTTTTCCATCCAACAGTAAGTCCACGGTCTCGGTAACCAACCCCGCCCCCATCGCCATCAAGGCATCGTGAACGGTTTCTACATCGTCGGTATCAGCAATCGGCAGATGTTTCTGACGGATGATCTTACCCGTATCAATCTCATGCGTAAGAAAGAAAGTAGTCACGCCGGTCTCCGTATCACCATTGATAACCGCCCAGTTGATCGGAGCGGCGCCCCGGTATTGCGGAAGCAAGGAGGCATGCAGATTAAAAGTTCCCAGACGGGGCATATTCCAGACCACCTCCGGCAGCATACGAAACGCCACCACGATCTGCAAATCCGCCCGCAAGGCACGCAGTTCCTCTAAAAATGCCTCATCCTTCAATTTCTCTGGCTGCAAGACCGGAAGACCCACCGATACGGCATATTGCTTCACAGCACTCGGCTGAAGTACGCTACCATGACGGCCCATTGGCTTATCCGGCATCGTAATGACACCTACCACATTATATCCACCTTCTACCAAGGCACGCAGGCTCTCCACGGCGAAATCGGGAGTGCCCATATATACGATTCGTAAATCCTCTTTCTTCATATACAATAAATTGGATCTGTTTTTAACAAGTTAGTCCCCGGAAAAGTTATCGACCAATACCTCCCGATAGGAATTAAATATCTTCGATTTCGACATAAAGCCGATATAATGGCCATTCTCATCGACCACCGGAAGATTCCACGCTTTCGTATCATCAAACGTCTGCATGATCTGATCCATCGGCGTGTTGATTACGATCTTGGCCGGGGCGGAAACCATGAACTTCGATACATGGAAACGATTATACAACTCCGGACGGAACATGATATTCCGGATATTATCCAGCAAGACGATACCCAGCAACACGCCCCGCTCGTCCACGACAGGAAAGGTGTTACGTCCGCTTCGAGAAATGACCTTTACCATATCGCCCAACGTCATCTCCGGAGACACCATCTGGAAATCTTTCTCGATCACGCTATCCGCCCGTAGCAAGGTAAGCACCGCCCTATCCTTATGGTGCGTCAGCAACTCGCCTTTCTGTGCCAAACGCATGGAGTAGATACTATGAGGCTCAAACATAAGGATCGTGATATAGGAACTGATCGAGACGATCATCAAGGGGAGGAACAAATCATACCCACCCGTCAGCTCGGCGATCAAGAAAACACCGGTCAAAGGAGCGTGCATCACCCCGGACATAATGCCCGCCATACCCAGCAAAGCGAAATTCTTCTCTGAGATATACATCGTGAACGGGAAATAATTAGACGTATGCGCAAAGATAAAACCGGCGATACAGCCCAGATACAAACTAGGAGCGAAGATACCACCGCAACCCCCTCCGGCATTCGTGGCGCTGGAAGCGAATACCTTCGTAAGCAAGATCAAGGTCAAGAAGATCAAGACCCCGAAATACGTATCGTTCAGATCGTAAAACAAACTCTTGTCCATGATATGCGAGAACTGCCCGTTCAGCAACGAGCCGATCGTATCATAGCCCTCACCATATAGCGGGGGGAACAAGAATATCAAGATACTCAGCATCACGCCGCCCAACATGAACTTCTTCCAATACGTACCCAACTTCCGGTACATCCCTTCCACCTTGTTCATCACACGGGTAAAATAAAGGGATACCAATCCGCAAAAAACACCCAGCAAGAGCACGTAAGGAATACGCTCGATCTCGAATGCCTCGGTCTGAGAAAACTTAAACATGGCCTCGGTACCGGTAAAGATATAAGACATCGTAGCCGCCGTCACCGACGAGATCAGCAAAGGAAGCACGGAAGTCATCGTAAGGTCCAGCATCAATACCTCAATCACGAACACCAACCCGGCGATAGGCGCCTTGAAGATACCGGCGATCGCTCCGGCGGCACCACATCCCACGAGCAACATCAACGTCTTCTGCTCCATCCTGAACACCCGTCCCAGATTAGAACCGATAGCCGCCCCTGTCAATACGATAGGAGCCTCCGCCCCGACCGATCCACCAAAGCCGATCGTCACGGAACTGGCTACGATAGACGTCCATGTATTATGCGGCTTGATACGGCTCTTTCGTTGCGAGATGGCATACAAGATCTTCGTCACCCCATGGCCGATATCGTCACGCACGATATATTTCACGAACAAGCCGGCCAACAAGATACCGATCACCGGATAAAGCAAATAGAGATAGTTCACGCCGTCAGCACTGAAATTACCCGTCAATACATGTTGTATGAAATGGATCAATTGTTTCAATATGATAGCGGCCGCAGCTGTGCAAATTCCCACGATAAAGCTGATAATAAGGATAAAATGCTTCTCCTTGATGCGCTTTTCCCGCCATAACAACAATTTATAGAATAACCCTTCGTTAGCCATTTTAAATACCTTTACCTGTAAACACTGTTTTAACTGTATAAATGAGAATCGTTATGTCCAGAATCAAGGACATATTCTCATAGTATAATATATCATATTCCAAGCGCTCGATCATCTCATCCACGCTGCCGGCATATCCATATTTCACCATACCCAACGAGGTGATTCCCGGACGTACGTTATGCAGCAGATAGTAGAAGGGGGCTTTCCTCACGATCCGCTCGATGAAATATTTACGTTCCGGACGGGGGCCAACTAGCGACATATCCCCTTTCAGCACGTTCCAGAACTGCGGTAACTCGTCCAAGCGGTATTTCCGCATCACCCGTCCGAAGGGAGTGATACGGGAATCGTCCTCGGAAGAGAGCAACGGACCTTCTTCCTCGGCGTTCGTATACATCGTACGAAACTTATAGATCATGAAAGGCTCGCCCATGTATCCGATCCGTTCCTGACTGAAAAACACCGGGCCGGGGGAATCCCGCTTCACCCGCCAAGCGATATACAGGAACAAGGGAGATAAGAGCACCAAGAAAATCAGAGATAACATCTTATCCATAAAGAGCTTTACATTCTGCTCGATGGGCAAGAAGTTGTTATCCGTCACGTCCACCAGCGGAACGCCCTTTATCGCCTTGATCTTTACTTGCGATAATGAACTGGATTTATCCGCCAATATCTTGATCGGCCGTTTATAGCAATATAACGAATACAGGATATCCATCAAACGGCTATTATCCACCGTCTCCAAGGCGACAACCAGCTCATCCACCTTTTTCTCCTCTACAATCACCGGCAAAGATTCCAGCCTACCGATCACACGATCTCCGGCGACCCCGCCTTTTTTTTCCGTACCATCGGAGACAAAACCGACGATATTATAACCCAACCCATACAGGTCGTCGGCAATACACGCCGCCTTCTTCCCCGCCCCAATCATCAATACGTTCAACGCCCATTCCCTGCACTTTATCTTCCGTAACCCGGCCTGCGTAATCAATAACCGGGGAATATACGTCAAGACAAACTGTAATCCCCATAAAGAGAAAAACATATCATAATACACATGATAGGAACGGGGCAAGTCATTCAGCACTAAGGCAAAAAACAAGATCACGACACCGATCGACACGCTCCCAAGGGTAGAGAACAACTCAGTAAGCCTCGACTTACCGAACGGTTTATTATAATAACCGGAAAACCAATATAATACGAACCAGAAAAACGGGATCAATAGCTGCCCCTTCAACGAGGGGATATGCAGCAAAAAGGCCCCGACGGTATCAAACCCTTCATACACCGCCACCTCCTCATAGCGTATCAGGTTAAATAATAACCAGACTACCGACGACGCTATAAAATCCGAGACAATATATTTTCCGGCTTGTACGCTTTTCTTCATCCTTATCTAATTACCTGCACAAGCCCACCGGCTCCTAGCTTGATAATGCCGGACGGAGCGGCCTTGCTCATATCGTCCTGACGATAACTCACGATATAATCCACACCCTCCTTGATCACCTCCGATACCTCGCTGAAATTAGCGGGAGAAGGCTCGCCGCTTACGTTGGCGGAAGTAGAGACCAAAGGTTTGCGGAAGCGCTCGCACAATTTCTTGGAGAACTCCTCGTTCGTGATGCGGATACCCACGCTACCATCGGCTCCCAATAGATTTGTCGCCAAGTTCTTGGCACTTGAGTAAATGATGGTCAACGGCTTATCAGACACGCTAATCAAATCCCAAGCGATATCGGGAACATCCGACACGTACCTATCCAATTTAGCCTCGCTGTCCATCAAGACCAACATAGCCTTATTGTCTGCCCTTCGCTTTAGCTCGTACACTCTTTGTACGGCTTTTTCATTGGTAGCGTCGCAACCAATTCCCCAGATAGTGTCTGTAGGATAAAGTATTATGCCGCCTGCGGCCATTACTTCGCAAGCTTTTTTAATATCTTCCGTCATTGTATTTTATAATATTTAGGCAAATGTACGAATCATTCTCCTACTTCAAAAAAATAATAACAAAAAAACTATTTTCTTTAAGCCATACCGGATATACCATATTTAATTCCTAACTTTACGGGTTGAAATATATTGCGGAAATCTCGCCTTTGTCATACGGTAGATTAAGGATGACAAGGTATCCGTAGTATCAGGCAAGCAAAAAAGAAAAAAACAATATATAATGATTAACAAATGGAACTTTCAAACCCCATCAGAAGAAGAGTTACATAAGAGAGACCAATTGGTGGCTGAATTAGGATTCAGCCCGGTGATCTGTCTCTTGCTCGTTCAACGAGGTATCACTTCGATCGAAGAGGCGAAGAAATTCTTTAAACCCAGCTTGAACGATTTGCACGACCCGTTCCTTATGCCGGATATGGATAAGGCGGTGAGGCGCTTGAACAAAGCCTTGGGGAATAAAGAAAAGATTTTGATCTACGGCGATTACGACGTGGATGGAACGACAGCGGTATCGCTCGTCTTCAAGTATTTAAGACCTTACTCGTCTACCTTGGATTTCTATATCCCGGACCGGTACGACGAGGGGTACGGTATCTCTTACAAGGGTATCGATTATGCCGCCGAGAACGGCGTGTCGCTGGTTATCTCGCTGGATTGCGGTATCAAAGCGATCGAGAAGATCGAGTACGCCAAGGAGAAAGGCATCGACTTTATTATTTGCGACCACCATATGCCGGACGCCACTTTGCCGGACGCTGTCGCCGTATTGGATGCCAAGCGCTCGGATTCTATCTATCCGTATGAGCATTTATCGGGTTGCGGAGTGGGATTCAAATTCATGCAGGCGTTCGCCAAGAGCAATAATTTCCCGTTCTCGGATCTGGAGAAGTTGTTGGAACTGACGGCGGTCAGTATCGCCTCGGATATCGTCCCGATTACGGGAGAGAACCGTATCCTCGCCTATTACGGGCTGAAGCAATTGAACAGCAACCCCAGCCTCGGGCTGAAAGGGATCATCGATATCTGCGGATTGACCGGAAAGGAGATCACGATCAGTGATATCGTATTCAAGATTGGTCCCCGTATCAACGCTTCCGGCCGTATGATGAACGGGAAGGAGGCGGTGGAACTGCTACTGTCCAAGGATAGCGCCAGTGCCCGGGAGAAGAGCGAGAGCATCAACCAATATAATGAGGAACGCCGGGAATTGGACAAGAAGATCACCGACGAGGCGAACGCTGTCATCGACGAAGTAGAGAACATGGATGACCGGAAGGCGATCGTGGTGTATAACCCGGGATGGCACAAAGGCGTGATTGGTATCGTAGCGTCCCGTTTGACCGAGAAGTATTACCGTCCGGCGGTCGTTCTTACCAAATCGTCCGAGTTGATCACCGGATCGGCACGCTCCGTAACGGGTTTCGATATTTACAAGGCGATAGAGAGTTGCCGGGATTTATTGGAGAATTTCGGGGGACATACCTACGCCGCCGGGCTTTCCCTTCGGGAGGAGAACCTAGAGGCATTCACCGAGCGTTTCTTGAAGATCGCATCCGAAGAGATCATACCGGAACAGATGATCCCACAGATCGATATCGACGCTATCTTGGATTTGAAAGAGATCAACCAGAAGTTCGTGAACGACCTAAAGAAGATGAGCCCGTTCGGGCCGGACAACCAGAAGCCTGTATTCTGCTCGCTTGGCGTAAAGGACTACGGTACCAGTAAGCTCGTGGGTAAGGAACTGGAGCATCTCAAGCTAGAATTGATCGACGGAAACTCAAGCACCCCCATGCACGCCATCGCTTTCGGCATGCACAGGCACAACGACCATATCAAGGGTATGAAGCCTTTCAACATCTGCTACACGGTGGAGGAGAATACCTACAACGGCAACACCTCTATCCAGCTGATGATCAAAGACATCAAACCCGACGATATATGAGGAGGACAGGTGGACGTCTACCATAAGATATTAGAGAAGTATTGGGGATACCCTGCTTTTCGCCCCTTGCAGGAGGATATTATCCATTCCGTCTGTGCCGGAAAAGATACGCTTGGGCTGATGCCTACAGGTGGTGGTAAATCCATCACCTTTCAGGTGCCGGCCTTGGCGATGGAGGGGATTTGCATCGTCGTCACTCCCTTGATCGCCTTGATGAAAGACCAAGTGGAGAACTTACGCCGGGTCGGCATCAAGGCTACGGCTATTTATTCGGGCATGAGCCGGCAAGAGATTATCACGCAACTGGAGAATTGCATCTTCGGGGGGTATAAGTTTTTGTATGTCTCCCCGGAGCGGCTTAGTACGGATATTTTCCGGATCAAGATGGAGGCCATGCAAGTTTGTTTGCTAGTGATCGACGAGAGTCACTGTATCTCGCAATGGGGATATGATTTCCGTCCTTCTTACCTCAATATCGCTGAGATCCGGGACTTATTGCCGGGTGTTCCGGTATTGGCCTTGACCGCCACGGCTACCCCGGAAGTGGTGAATGACATACAAGAGCGTCTGCGGTTCAAGGAGAAGAACGTATTTCAAAAGAGCTTCGCCCGCAAAAATCTGGCTTATATTGTCCGGAAGACGGAAGATAAGTTAAATACACTCGTTTATATATTGGGAAAAGTTCCGGGTACGGCCATCGTATATGTCCGCAATCGGAAACGCACCAAGGAGATCGCCGTCATGCTGCAACAGGCGGGTATCTCCGCCGATTTCTTCCATGCCGGGTTAAACCGTGACGAGAAAGAACTGCGTCAGGCCCGTTGGAAAAACAACGAGTGCCGGGTAATCGTATCGACCAACGCTTTTGGTATGGGTATCGATAAGCCGGACGTGCGATTGGTCGTGCATATGGATATGCCGGGATCGTTGGAGGAATATTATCAAGAGGCCGGACGCGGGGGGCGTGATGAGAAGAAAGCCTTCGCCGTGGCTCTTTGTTCCTCCACGGATAGCGCCAAGCTAAAGAAACGGCTGGCGGATGAGTTTCCGGACAAGGAGTTTATCTACCGGGTCTATGAGGCGTTGGGTAATTATTACCAGATCGCCGTAGGGTACGGGCTAGATACGGTACACGATTTCTCGTTAACGGATTTTTGTTCCGCTTATAAGTTCTCTTTATTGCAAGCGCATCATGCCTTGAAGATCCTTGGGCTATCGGGCTATATCGAGTATACGGAGGAGGTGGACAACGCTTCCCGCCTGATGTTCACGGCTACCCGTGACGAGCTTTACAGGTATTTAAGTGAGAACAAGCGAACGGATGAGGTGATTCAGACGATCTTGCGTTCTTACACCGGGTTATTTGCGGATTATGTTTATATAGATGAGAGCGTAATCGCTACCCGTGCGAGAGTAACGCCTCACGAGGTGTATGAGACCTTGGTAGGTTTATCCAGATACCGGATCGTAAACTACATCCCGCATAAGAAAACCCCGTTGATTATCTATACCCAAACCCGGGAGGAACAGCGATATCTTTCCATACCCCGCTCGGCGTATGAGGAACGCAAGGAGCGTTTCGGGAAACGGATCGAGAAGGTGCTGGAATATATCAACGAGGAGCGGGTATGCCGTAGCCGCATGCTCCTATCCTATTTCGGCGAGGAAGATTCCGCCCCTTGTGGCTGTTGCGACGTATGCCTATCGAAGCATGAATCACAGCTTATGAATTGGGAATTCAGCGCTATCCGGGAAAGTCTCGTAAAGGTATTGGCCGGGGAATCCCCTATCCCCGTGAAAGAACTTATTGAGAAATTACCTTTCCCTCAAGAGAAAAGCCTCACGGCCATCCGCTTTCTGGCGGATCAAGATCCCCGATTCACATTAAGCGACGGCTATCTATCGCACGAGGATTCAGCAAAATAGCACGATGCCCATCGTAAGCTCCTTAGAATGCCCATTGTTAGCTTGCTAGAATGCCCATCATAAGGAGCTTACAATGGGCATTCTAATAAACCAAGTATCACCGCTTATAATTACTCCGATTAGATACTTGTTTTTCCGTCGGGAAATCAGTGGGAACCTTTTGGGTTACCTTGCCGGTAGCGGCCCATTCCGCACCTCTTAACAAGGTGATCTGGAAGCCGGCGCATTGCATAGCCGGACAATTCTCTACCGTTTCCCCCGCATGCCCTAGCATCGTATGGAATATACGGGCATTCCCATAATCAACCGTAAAGATCAACGGCTCCTCACGGCCGGAGCCTCCGGTCTCCTTGTCCGAATAAGCGGTATACAAGCAATCCTTTATATTTCCCGGGCCACGCATACGATCATATAACTCATCCTGCGCATGTTTCCATTTATTCGGCAGCCCCTTCATGATCGGATGATCATGGTTCCGGGCATTCAGCACATACTCATGTTGCTTGCCATGAGAGCCACCCACGCCCGCCGAGCTATCCTTTATCAACTTACCATCGCTCCAATATACATAGGGTCCCGCTTTCTCATCCCGGTTCTCCCAACCACCCAAGGCACAAATCTTATTGTATTCCGGCCAGTTCACGAAGGCGTTATCAGCGGCATGATAGACCACGACACCACCACCTCCTCGCACATATTCCAAGAAACGACGGTTTGTCTCTTCCGGCCAAGCATCCCCATTATAATCCAGCACCACCAGCTCGTAAGGACTGAAATCCAAGACAAAGCCGGACATATCCTTCCCCGCCTCCGGAGAGACCGCGAAATCCACGGAGAAGCGTCCCGAGTTCTCCAATATCTGTTTAAGCACCACATGGCTCACCTGCCAATTATGGTTATTCTGCCCCGTTATTAATAACGTCTTGATCGGCTTACGGGCCGACATGCCACATACAACCAGTAAAGCGGCCAAAAGGAAAACGATCTTCCTACAAAATACATGTCTCATGGTATGAATCAGATTTAAGTAAACAATTGATTATCCGTCTTTATTTATTCATAACAAAGGGAAGCGGCACCGAATAGCCCCGGATTCTCCAGCTTAGAGAAACGTATCTTCAAGTTCTTGATAGAGTTCGGATAAGCGAAATCCTTCAAGTCCTCATACATGCTCTCCTCAAACAACTCATGGGCGGAGGTCACCGAGCCTCCGAAGACGATCATCTCCGGATCTACCGTCAATACCACGATCTTGATAGCGGCGGCCACATGTACGCCCAACTGCCGGTAAGCCTCCAGCGCCTGCTCGTCCTTCCGCATCGCACGGGTGTACATCTCCTTCCCATCCACGCCCCATACGTTCATGAAATAGGAACCGCTACAGAAATATTCCAAGATCTGTCCTTGGTAGGGAATCATGCCAAATTCTCCCGAGCCACAATTAGCGTCGGCCAACAGCTTGCCATTCTGGATAATTCCACCCCCCAAGCCCGTACCCAAGGTGAGGCCCACGAAGTTATCAACCGTCTTTCCGTCGCCAAAGATACGCTCACCCAGAGCGAAGCAATTCGCGTCGTTATCCACATAAACCGGCACGGAGAAGCGAGCCTCCAAGATCTCCTTCAAATGTACCTCCTCCCAATGCGGGATATTCACCACGTTATATACGATCCCCTTCTCACGATCCACCACGCTCGGCACACCGATACCGATAGCTACCACGCCCTCGTCCCACACGGAACGGATCACCTCTATCAAAGCCTCCAATGTCTACCCGCAATCCGCGGCGTCCTGGGGAGTCGGGGGGTTCCCCTGAGCCACTAATCGATCCCCTGCGATACGGCCGGCACGCATATTCGTCCCCCCTAAATCCACTCCGATATAAGCGTTTTTCTTGACTACACTCATTCTTTTCACGATATTAATTAGATTATACTCCCACAAAACTAACAAAAAAGGCAATGCTACGAATAACATTGCCTTTTAAACTGGTAAATTTAATACATCTATGCTTTTTATTTTCCCCGGCGTCAACTCCATCCAGCACGTATACCGACATCGCCTCACGCCTACGTTCGCATAGGCCAACGTCGATATACGTGTGAGGCAATGCCGGTATACGTGTAAGACGGCACCATTATAACTACCGCATCAAGCGAAGAACAAGATCAATAATTGCGCCGTAAGCACCCGCAAAAACATGGTCAATGGGTATACCGTTGCGTAACCTACGGAAGGAGCGTCGTTTCCAGCCGTAGCGTTCGAGTAAGCCAAAGCGGGCGGATCCGTCGTACTACCGGCGATCAAGCCCATTAAGGTGAAATAATTGATCTTATAGAAATAGCGGCCTACACAACCGATGATCAGTAAAGGAACCGTCGTGATAATGAAACCGTAACCGATCCAAGCGAATCCGCCGTTGTTCACGATCGTATCCACAAAACCATCGCCGGCGCTGATACCCACGCAAGCGAGGAAGAGGGTGATACCGATCTCACGCAACATCAAGTTAGCGCTCTGGGTCGTATAGGTAACCAGCTTATAACGGTAACCAAAACGGCTAATCAAGATCGCCACGATCAGCGGACCTCCCGCCAAACCTAACTTAACCGGTTGCGGAATGCCCGGGAACGTAATAGGAATACTACCCAAGACAATACCGAGGGCAATGCCGATAAAGATCGTGATCAAATTCGGCTCGTTCAAGCGTTTCATGGAGTTACCCAATACCTTCTCCACATTCGAGACAGCGGTTTCGGTACCCACCACATTCACACGGTCACCCACTTGCAACGTCAGGCCCGGCGTAGCGACCAAGTCCACGCCCGCACGGTTGATACGGGTGATATTGATACCATATAATTTACGCAGTTTCAACTGTCCCAGCTTCTTGCCGTTCAACTCCGGTTTCGTGATCAAGATACGGCGGTTGATAAACTGGCTCTCCATACGAATCCATTGCTTGCGCTCCATATCGATCTCCTCGCCGATGAATGTCTTTACGGACTCGGCATCTTGATCTGTCGTGATCACGAAAATCTTATCATCCTCATTCAAGATCGTACCGGCGGAAGCGATCTCGATCTGCTTGTTATCATTACGCCATACACGGGAAATCACGAAATCCAGATGATCCATCAAACCGGATAACTCCCCTACCGTCTTACCGAAAACCGCAGGGTTCTTTACGACCAGCGAGATCGGTTTCGCCTCATTCGTATGCGAGGCATCCTCCTTATTCAAATCGTCATTCTCCTTATCGAAATTCACACGGAATACGTAACGTACGAAAATGATCGAAAGAATAATACCGATCACGCCCAGCGGATAAGCCACGGCGTAACCCAAGGCGATCGTATTATCAGAAACCCCGTACATATCGGAATAAGCCTGCTGAGCCGCACCTAATCCGGGGGTATTCGTCACCGCCCCCGATAAAATACCCACCATCGTAGGCATCGGAATACCTGTCACGAAATGCAATACCAAAGCCGTAGCCACGCCAAGGAAGACAATTCCACAGGCAAGCATATTCAACGTGATTCCCCCCTGCCTAAAAGACGAGAAGAAACCC
>ENA-OVFS01001441-OVFS01001441.1-human-gut-metagenome-genome-assembly--contig:-NODE-1441-length-14759-cov-9.104665_pt1 | contig 14759 bp, 11 predicted proteins | sample MGYA00237763_ERZ505405 | MGnify/ENA primary metagenome ERZ505405 (study PRJEB26158, sample SAMN06016401) | human gut metagenome | biome: human gut; feature: ankylosing spondylitis patient; material... | reverse complement strand
TTTGGGGGAAGTCTATCTCATTTTTTTTTCGTTGGGACTATTTTGCAACAGCCCCGTTTGTAACGAAAAAGAGGGCTGAACCGCTGAAAAGTTCAACGGTTCAACCCTCTTTTTCATGTTCAAAGTTCAATGGTGGCAAATGCCGAAAATCCTTATTTCATGTGGACCACTCGGTATGACTTTCATTGTCCAAACACAAATCGATATTGTTTTCAACGATTGGCAGTCTGAATTTGATGGATTTGAGCCACTGACCGTTGGGCTGACGCTCTGGGTAGATTTGAATTTCAGAGATCAGATGTTCCATCAGCTTTTTACGTTCAAGGGGATTCATAACATTGTAGAGCTTTTCAAAGCAGACGAGAACCTTGTAAATGTTGTCGCCGGTAATCTTATCCGCTTCGATAGCCTGTTTCTTGGCACGAGCCGTCACAAGCTGATTCTCGGTACCCTCGATTTTATCGTACATCTTGTAAAGCCGTTCGTCAAGGTCTGATTTGCGTATGATGTAGTGCCGGTTATCCGGGTCAAGGTTATCGATTTCATCCATGAGTTTGGATTTGACGGAGTATACTGACGTAGTTGCTTTTCGGCGGCTGCGATTTCCTGTTCGATGGCAGTCGTGTCCACTTTGCTGTTGATCTTTTCCTGCATTAGCACAGCAAACTTCGGGTTGCTAACCAGCTTGATGATGACTTCCACGACGGCACTGTCCAGAACTTCTTCCTGAATCTGCTTGGTAAAATCGCATTTCTGTCCGCGCTGCATCTTGCGGTGCTTGCAGCTATAATAGGAAAAGGATTTATAAGCAGTACCATCCTTTTTGTGCTTGGTGCATTTGTTGCTGTACATTCCAGCTCCGCAGACAGGGCATTTGACAAGCGCAGACAACAGGTGCGCCTGCTCCGTTTTATTGCGGGTGACCGGCTCATACCGTTTGGACTGTGCCAGCAGTTTGATCTGCGCAGCGTTCCACAATTCCTCGGAAACAATGCCCTCATGCAGTCCATCGACCAGAAGATAGTTGTCCTGCGGAACCTGACGGTACTCATTTCGTGTGCCGTGAACTTTTTCGAGTTTGCGCCGACCGAAAGCAATTTTGCCGCAATAGACCGGGTTCCGTAGAATCGAGCGAATCAGCGTGGCACTGAACAGGGGAGAGGTACCGTTCTGTCGTGCAAGTTTCTGAAAGCCGTGAGCCTCCAGGTATTTGGAAAGCCCATTTGCGCCGGTATCGGTGTTGACGTACTGCTCAAAAATAGTTCGGATGGCAGGAGCTTCTTCCTCGTCGATTTTCAACGCACCATCGACCAGACGATAGCCATAGGGCGCAAATCCGCCATTCCAGCGGCCTTCCCGCGCTTTTTGAATGCGACCCTCCATTGTCTGGACGCGGATGTTTTCTCGCTCGATCTCAGCCACCGCAGAAAGAACGGAAATCATCAGCTTACCTGCATCCTTGGAGGAATCAATGCCATCTTCCACGCAGATGAGGTTGACTCCGAAATCCTGCATGACCTGCAAGGTAGACAACACATCGGCGGCATTGCGGCCGAACCGAGACAGTTTGAACACCAAAACGTAGGAAACACCATCTTTTCCCGATTTGATGTCATCCATCATCCGGCAAAAGGATGCGCGGCCTTCGATGGATTTGCCTGATTTACCAGCATCCTCATACTCGCCAACGATCTGGTAATCGTTGAAGTCAGCGTATGCTTTCATCCGGGCTTTCTGGGCATCCAGTGAATAGCCGTCGATTTGCATCGTGGTAGATACACGAGTGTAAATATAAACTTTTGTCTTTCCCTGTGACATAAGAAATCCTCACGGCTACCGTTATTTCTTGTCGATTTTCTGCTCTAAGAACTGGATGGAATCCAGATAGTCTTGTTCCACGTCGCTGAGCGTTTTAGCCTTGTATTTCCGATATTCAGTGGTGGCTTTGTCCACGGCCTGCTTGTGCGTCACAGTGCCGTTTCCGACAAGCAACTGCTCACCGCTCATTGTCAGAATGCGGTCAAGGTGATTGGCCCAATCCTGCATGGTCATGGGCTGTTCGCGCTCTGCCTGACGCGCTGCAAAGTCCAGATAGCCGGAAACAAGCTGTCCCATGGCACGAAGTTCCTTCTCGTTCAGATAGTTCTTGGCGATTTTAGCTTCCTGCAGGGTGGGCTGATTTCCTGCAAAAGTAGTCAGTCCCATGAATTCTTTTTCGGCATCTGCACGGTTGTAAATGACCTCGGCGGCAGTCTGACCGTGGATGGCATAATGAATCTTGTTCTGCACTTTTTTGAAGAACTGAACCGAAATTTCTGCCTTGGGGTCGTAGTCGATGCTGGTGGCGTAGATCTCCAGAACCTGACGGTAAAACACCTTTTCGGAAGCGCGGATGTCCCGGATGCGCTCCAACAGTTCTTTGAAATATCCACCGCCGCCCAGATTTTTCAGCCGTTCATCGTCCAGTGCAAAGCCTTTGCGCATATATTCCTTCAGGATGCCAGTCGCCCAGATGCGGAATTGTGTGCCGCGTTTGGATTTGACCCGGTAGCCGACAGAGATAATCACATCAAGGTTGTAATAATCCACATCGTAGACCTTTCCATCTGCGGCAGTGTAGGCAAATTTTGCCCACACTGATTCCTTCTGAAGCTCACCTTCCTTGAAGATGTTCCGGACGTGTTTTCCAATGACACTCCGATCACGCTGGAACAGCTCGGCCATCTGATCGATGGACAGCCAGACGGTATCGCCATCAAACGTGGCATCAATTTTGGTCAGGCCATCTTCAGTGGTATAAATGATGATGGAATTTTTGGAGCTTTCATCAGGGCGATTCATTTTCGTACCTCGTTCAAAATATGGAACATGGTGAGAGAATCTCACCATGTGTTTGGACAGCGATTACAAGAGCATTATATCATGCCGCAAGGAGTTCATCAACGGCAATTTGCCCGGCTTCGATTTCTGGGATTAAAATTTCCGCATATTTTTCGATCATATCGGCCAGAAAGCCCGCCAAGGCACTCCATTCATCAAAGTTGGACGTGCAGGCGGAAACGGGAAAGATGTCTTTTTCGCTAGCGGGATATTTTTTCAATAGGCAGCTCCATTTCCTTGTGGCTGAACAGCGTGTACCAGCGATTTTATCAAACTTCCCTTCAAACTTAATTGTTCAGACGATCTTTTACCATCTGAAGATACCGGCTGGCGCGGTCGATAAAAATCAGAAGCTTCTCATTGTTCTTCGGTTCGGTAAGAATATCGGGGTATTCACGAAAACACATTTCCCAACGCCGGACAAAATCTTCCTGCGCTCCCTGAATCTCGCACATCATGGCTTCGCCATCTGCCAAACGGCGAGGTGAATAGATGCTCTTGACGGCATCCTTGAGATTCTGTTTTTCTTCCTTGTTGAGTCCTTTCTTATGCCCCTGAATGTTTTGCTTAAAGGTCGTTATAAACTCATTGTCCTTTGAAAGCGAACCATAAAAATTCGTGACACAGGTGTTCCGTTCGGCTTTAGGCTTACGCAGCTCTGCCACAACTTCGGGACGCTTTTCCTTTGGAACCTTTGCAATCGAGGAAATTTTACGGTCGGTTGCCCGGAGTTTTCCACTCAGGATTTCTTCCTGCGCTCCGGGCACTGCTTCCTCCGCTGCTTCCACACCTTTTGCAAATTGCTCTGCACGGTAAACATAACTTTCGGATGTTCCATGTTCCGCAGCGACTTTCGATCGTGAACCGTGCTTTGTGCGGTCTGGTTCATTTTGAACCAGACCACTTTCAGATGCCAAAGTATACTGATTGCCGTGAAACGCTTTGATTTGCTTTTCCGCTTCTGCCTGCTTTCCGATCAGGAACTTTTTCTGTTCTGGGGTCAGGTTTCGCCGTCCGAGCTGATTTTTACAGATCCATACGAGTGCTTCATAGCGGTTAGCAAATTCTTTTTCGATGACTTCAAATGGAATGAACGGATATTTCCGAAGGACTTGATAGCGTGTATGTCCATCCACAATATAGCCGTTCCACGTGATGATCGGATTCAGTACACGTTCCTCCTTGAGGATGTTCATTTCCAGTTGGTGGGTTTCCTCAAACGACGGAGGGTTGATTTGTTTCTGGAACTCCGGGTCAATTTTAAGTTGGCTCAGTTTTGTCATAGGCAAATCATCCTTTCTGAAATGAAATAGAATATCATTGTTCTTACGCCGTTCTCTCTGCATGGTGTTCCTGCCCCTTTCCAGCGGCGTTTTCCGGCTCGCTCTTGCGAGGTCATCGCCGGGTATCCCATGCAGACGGTCATGCGGTTTTCAAGGTTCAATGAAGGCTCTGAAATTAGATTAACACATTCATAGAAGATTTTTTAGGAGGTCGTACCTCCGGTTTTTGGTTATAAAAAAGCGGAAGTAATGCTTCCGGTTCTTTGCTGCAAACCATTGAAAAATTATATCACATCGTAAATTTTATTTTTAGGAACTGGTAGTTCCGGTTTTTAAAAAATATGAAGTGAATTTCAAGGTAAAATCGGAACTATTGGTTCTGGTTTTGCGTATCAACGTAATTTCAAATTTTGAGTGCCGTTCTCTCTGCATGGTGTTCCTGTCCCCTTTCAGCGGCGTTTTCCGGCTCTCCCTTGCGAGGTCTTCGCCGGGTATCCCATGCAGACGGTCATTCGGTTTTCAAGGTTCAATTGGTGTCTTGCTGGTAGCTTATCACACTTTCAAAAGAATTTTTAGGATCTATTAGTTCCGCTTTTTACCTTCAAAACCGGAAGTAATAGTTCCGGTTTGATGCGATATTGAATGAAGCAACGCCGATTTTTCCGAAACAAATTTTTCTCAAAAAAATTGCTTATTCAGCGTCTGTTAAGATACGCAGTCGGCGCAATTTTGTGCTGAATATCGGGTTTGGGCGAAGCCCAACAAGTGTTTTTGAAGTCGGATTTGTAAAATCAGATTCAAAAATCGTGAGTTGGTACCAACTCGCCCTGCTTGCTGCGATTGCAAACTCGAAAACTTCCTGAGCAAAAAATAACCGTCCGCCTCAAGTTGAACTTGAAAACGGACGGTCTGATTTGCAAAATGATTTTCAAATTTGGGAAGCACGTTGAGAGGCTTCATAGCACCCGCAAGCAATGCAGACGTATATACATCTGCTTATTTTGCGTTGCAAAATACTTGTTGGGAAATCCCAAACCCTTGAACTGCATCCGTTGGACGCAGGATTAGCGTCTCCAAATGAGAAAGTATATGGTTCTAACACATTGTCAGCCATTGGTAAACAACTTTTTCCAGTCAAAAAAGAAAATAGCGATGAATTGAGATGAACATTGCAGAAAAATGTGATACAATAGAAAATGAAAATCCAAACAACAGGAGGAACCCCCTCGTGGCAAATAATGTGAACGTCAAAAAACTGGAAGCTGACCTGTGGGAGTCGGCAGATCTGCTGCGTGCAGGCTCTAAACTCACCTCGAACCAATACTGTATGCCGGTACTGGGACTGATTTTTCTGCGGTATGCGTACAGCCGCTTCAAACTGGTAGAGCAGGAGATCCTGAAAGACCGTCCCATGCGCGGTGGCCGGATGCTGCCGGTGGAACAGAGCGACTTTGCCGAGAAGAGTGCACTGTTTCTGCCCAAGGAGGCACAGTACAATTACCTGGTCAATTTGCCCGCCAACATCCCGGAACAGGGGCTGACCGGCATCGAGGGTAACCCGCTGAACAGTCTGGGCGAAGTGGTGAACAATGCCATGGAACTGGTGGAGCAGCAGAGCGAGCAGCTGCAGGGCGTTCTGCCGAAGGACTACACCATCTTCTCGGATGAACTGCTGGGGGAACTGCTGCGAATCTTCAACAATGATGCGTTGGACGATGTGGGCGGCGATGTGATCGGCCGTATCTACGAGTACTTTTTGAATAAGTTTGCCAAGAATGTGGCACAGGATGACGGCGTGTTCTTTACGCCGAAATCGCTGGTGAAAATGATCGTCAATGTGCTGGAGCCTGCCCACGGCGTTCTGTTGGACCCGGCTTGCGGCAGCGGCGGTATGTTTGTGCAGACCGGCGACTTTGTAAACCATGCGGGCATGATCGCCAACAACACTATGACCTTCTACGGACAGGAAAAGGTGGAGTACAATGCCAAGCTCTGCCTGATGAACATGGCTGTGCATGGCCTGACCGGCGTGATCAAGTCCGGCGATGAAGCCAATACCTTCTATCACGATGCCCACAACCTGAACGGCTGCTGCGACTATGTGATGGCAAATCCGCCGTTTAACGTGGACAAGGTCAAGTCGGAGTCGGCGCAGAGTGCCGGGCGGTTGCCCTTTGGCCTGCCCGGCGTGAACAAGGCCAAGGAGATCGGCAACGCAAACTATCTGTGGGTGTCCTATTTCTACTCCTACCTGAACGAGCATGGCCGTGCGGGTTTTGTGATGGCGTCCTCGGCTACCGACAGTCAGGGCAAAGACAAGGACATCCGTGAAAAGCTCATCCAGACCGGCCATGTGGACGTGATGATGAGCGTGGGCAACAATTTCTTCTACACCAAAAGCCTGCCCTGTTCGCTGTGGTTTCTGGATAAGGGCAAACCGGAACATCTGCTGGACACCGTATTGTTCATCGACGCCCGCAACTATTATACCGTGGTGGACCGCACCCAGAACGAGTGGAGCGACTGGCAGTTGAAGAACCTCAACGCCATTGTCTGGCTCTATCGCGGCGAGGTGGACAAGTACAAGGGGCTTTTGGCGGAGTATCACGCAGAGCTGGCAGACGACCGCCCCTTTGCAGAGATTCAGGCCGCACTGGAACAAAACGTGCAGGCGAAGCGGGAAGAAGCCAAAGCCGCTGTGGAGGCAGCACCTCGCAAAGAGCGCAAAGCTACGCAGGAAAAGTTCGACAAGGCACTGGAAGCCCTCAACGAGAAGCTGACCGTTGCCAAGGAGGCCGTCTGGCTCACCGAAAAGTTTGGCGAGGGCGTTTATCAGGACATTCCCGGTCTGTGCAAGGTGGCTAGCCGCGACACCATCCTCAACGAGAAAGGCGCATCCCTGACGCCCGGTGCCTATGTGGGCGTTGCACCCGTGGAGGATGACGGTGTGGATTTTGCCCAGCGGATGAAGGAAATCCACAAGGAACTGCTGGAATTGCAGGCAGAGTCCAACCGTCTGATGGAAACCATCTCGAAGAATCTGGAGGAGATGGGGGTATGAAGTGGGAATATAAGACGCTTGACCAGTTGGGGACGGTATCGCGAGGAAAGTCGAAGCATCGGCCTAGAAATGATCCTAAACTTTTTGGGGGCAAATATCCGTTTATTCAAACAGCTGATGTAAAAAATGCAGATTATTATATTACAAAATACTCTGATACATATAATGAGAGTGGCTTGGCACAAAGTAAATTGTGGGACAAAGGAACGTTGTGTATAACGATAGCTGCAAATATTGCTGATACGGGCGTTTTGGCGTTTCCGGCCTGTTTCCCAGATAGTATTATGGGGTTTGTTCCGTTTGAAGGAGTTGCAAACACTAGATTCATAAAATACTGTTTTGATAGACTGCAACGTGATTGTAAACAAATTTCTCAGGGAACAGCACAGGATAATCTTTCATGGGAAAAGCTGTCAACCATCAAGTTCTGTATTCCAGAATATAAAGAACAATGCCGCATTGCAGATATTCTCTCTGCCTACGATGACCTGATTGAAAACAACCAGAAACAAATCAAACTGCTGGAAGAAGCAGCCCAGCGGCTTTATAAAGAATGGTTTGTGGATTTGCGCTTTCCGGGGCATGAAAACACGAAAATTGTGGATGGCGTGCCGGAGGGGTGGAGCAAAAGCACGGTATCCGAAGTCTCTGCTATCCTGAGAAGAGGAATTTCGCCGAAATATAATGAGAAGGCAAGAGGTATTGTAATCAATCAAAAGTGCATTCGTCAAACGATTGTTTCTTACGATGAGGCGAGAACGCAAGAAAAGAAATATCCAGATGAGCTTAAAATGATGGAATCGGATATTCTAATTTGTTCAACAGGTGCAGGAACATTAGGTCGTGTTGGACAAATTTTTGAAGCGAAAGAGAATGTGACTTTGGATTCTCATGTGACGCTGATTCGAGCAAACGAAAGAGTGGGGCAACAATATTTGTTTTGGTCACTCAAAATGCAGCAGGACTATTTGATGAGTGCAGGAAAAGGCTCAACAAATCAGCTCGAATTAAGCAGAGAAACGATTGGAAATTGTGAGATTCTAGTACCAGAACGGAAAATAGCAGAGCAAGCGGAGAAAAACTTCGTAGCTATTCATAACAAAATGAAAGAATGCTCGATGCAGATTGCAAGACTTCGAGAGGCAAGGGATTTGCTACTGCCCAACTTGATGAGCGGAGAAGTGGAGGCATAAATTTATGAAAAGGCGAAATTTTTTGCAAATCTTAAATGAACAGGGAATAAATCTGAGGCGTGAATATGATAGGTTGTATGATTTGTTTTACAATCAAAAAGTTCCAAGTAATCTTGGAAATAATTATACGCTGAAAGATTATGTTGAAATAAATTTTCTAAGTGTTCCGTTTCGGAAGACGTGTTTGTCATTGGACGATTTCAACAGCACATATAGATTCCATTTTGTCCAAAACCCATATGGATTTGATTTGAATTATTTACTTTCTTTCTGTGAATATACTTATAATTTTGTAATTTGGATGAGTCAAGAGAGCGAATTGTTTAAATATGGAAACCGACAGAGTGGACAATTTTATATTTATCAAATACGAAGTGTAATAGAATCTATTGATTATATGCAATTAACACAGGGATATATTACAATCTTTACTCCAAAGAAGCCAGAAGCAATCGTTGCATCGGAAATTGTATCTCCTGAAATTTCCTATAAAGTCCTTGAATACAACCATTATACGATGAAGGGAGACATTGCAAGAAAAAAAGAAATGCTACGTATATTAGCAGACCAATTAGAGCCAAGACGTGCAGATTTGACAGCAATAAATAAAGAACTGGCAAGTAATGTGTTCTTTATGTTCAATAACATGAATATCCGCCATAACAACTGCACAGAAGGCGATAAGAACTATAGAGAAGTGGTTGCCAAGATGTCGCAGGACGAACTTGAAAAATGGTATGATGAAACATATCAATTGTGTTTGCTGGCATTTTTGGAATTAGACAACGTAGAGAGAACAAAGAAAGTGGCCCAACTGAAGGCGAGCTTTGAAAAATAGAAGGTATCTTGGAGAAAAAACAAGGGCGTGATTTTATGGGAGAAAATACAGAAGAATTAGTGGTCTCGCTTGAAAATTCGCTCTCAAGTGATATTTGCGATACTGTGGGAGATTTAGCAGAAGTCGGATTTGATGCAGTAATGGATGATGGAATACTAAAGGATATTCCAATTCTTTCAACTGTAGTTGGACTTTATAGGATTGGTCACACGATTCGAGAGAGACATGAAATCAAACAACTTGCATTGTTTGTGGCAGAACTGAATAGAGGCTGCACAGACGAAAGCAAAAGAAAGCAACTGCTTGAAAAACTGAATAGTGATACACGGAAGAGTAAACAGGAAATTGAATATATCCTGGTTGTGCTGGATAACTATCTCGAATATGAAAAATCACAAATGCTGGCAAAATTGTATATTGCTTACCTAGAAGAGACAATTACATGGGCAGAGTTCGCCGAGTACGCATCAATGGTAAAGCAACTTGTTCCGGGGGACAAAGAGCTGTTAAAGATAAACCATCATGTGCGTAAGCAATCACAGTGTAGAGATTTGTTACGGTTGACCGCGCTGGGCTTGATGTATGAGCAAAATACACCATTGTTTCCAGATAAAGATAATAATACGATTAAAGATGATGAGACATCCTATACAATAACAGAGTTCGGTCAGAAGTTTATTGACATTGTGGGATAAAATGAGGTGATCCTATGAGCCGCGAATACTCCGAAAATGTCCTTGTCCAGAACAGCGCAGGCAACTTGCTGCAAAACGTTCTGGGATGGGAGGTAGTGCTGGCTTACAACTCCGAAAAGCTGGGGTCAGACGGGACGTTGGGCCGCACCAGCTATGGGGAAGTGCTGCTGACCCGGTATTTTCGGCAGGCGCTTTTGCGGCTGAACCCGTGGCTCACCCCGAACCAGCTGGACGAGGTACAGAAGAAATTCACGGCGCACGTTTCCACCGCATCCCTGATGCAGATCAACGAGGAAAAGTATTTTCTGCTGCGGGATGGCATCCCGGTGACGGTCAAGCGGCCGGATGGACGCACCGAAACGCGGAGTGCGGCGGTGATCGACTTCAAAAACCCGGAAAACAATCATTTCCTCGCCGTAAAAGAAATGAAGATCCACTCGCAGCTGTACCGCCGCAGAACGGACATTGTGGGCTTTGTCAATGGCATTCCACTGCTGTTCATCGAACTGAAAAAGCTCACCGTGGATGTGCAGAACGCCTACATAGACAACTATCGGGATTACCTCGATACCATTCCGCAGTTGTTCTATTACAATGCCTTTCTCATGCTGTCCAATGGATTGGAAGCCAAGGTGGGTACGCTTGGCAGCAAGTACGAGTTTTTCCACGAGTGGAAGCGTCTGAAGGAAAGCGATGCGGGCAGCGTGGAACTGGAAACCATGTTGCGGGGCATCTGCGAGAAAAAGACCTTCCTCGATCTGCTGGAAAACTTCATTCTTTACGACCATTCCGGTGGGCGCACCACCAAGATTCTGGCCCGCAACCACCAGTATCTCGGCGTCAACGAGGCCGTCAGTGCTTACGAGAACCGCAAGCTGAAAGACGGCAGGCTGGGTGTGTTCTGGCACACGCAGGGATCAGGCAAAAGCTACTCCATGGTCTTTCTGGCGCAGAAGATCCGGCGCAAGTTTGCAGGCTCGCCCACTATTGTGGTACTGACCGACCGTGACGAGCTGAACCGGCAGATCAGCGATACCTTTGAAAACTGCGGTCTGCTGGGCAAAACCAAGGCTTCGCAGTTCATTGCATCCAGCGGTGCAGACCTTGTAAAAAAGCTGCAGGGCAACCCCAGCTTTGTGTTTACCCTGATCCAGAAGTTCAACCTGCCCAAGGAGCCGCCCATCTACCCGGATCACGACATTCTGATTTTGTCGGACGAAGCCCACCGCAGCCAGTACGGCATTTTTGCAGACAACATGATGCACCTGCTGCCCACGGCATCCCGCATCGGCTTTACCGGTACACCGCTGCTGGCGGATGACCATATCACCGAGCGCACCTTTGGCGGGTATCTGTCGGTGTATGATTTCAAGCGGGCAGTGGAGGACGGCGCAACGGTGCCGCTGTATTATGAAAACCGTGCGGATAAGATCGCCCAGTTGGACAAGCCGGAGATCACCGGGCGGATCCTGGATGCCATTGAAGCAGCCGACCTTGATCCTTCGCAGGAGGAAAAGCTGGAACGAGAATTTGCCAAGGAGATCCATATTCTCACCGCAGATGAACGGCTGCGCTCCATTGCAAAGGATTTTGTGGAGCATTACTCTGACCTTTGGACCAGCGGCAAGGCGATGTTCGTCTGCCTGAATAAGGTCACCTGTGTGCGGATGTACAACTATGTGCAGGAATACTGGCGGGCAAAGATCAGGGAACTGGAAGCCCGGCAGGGTACAGCGACCCAGCAGGAAGCACAGGAGCTTGCCCGCAAACTGGCATGGATGAAAGAAACCGAAATGGCAGTGGTGATCAGTCAGGAGCAGAACGAGGTGCAGACCTTCAAAAAGTGGGGGCTGGATATTCTGCCGCACCGTGCCAAAATGGAAAAGCGGGAGCTGGATAAAGAATTCAAGGACAGCAAGAATCCGTTCCGGGTGGTGTTCGTCTGTGCCATGTGGCTGACAGGCTTTGATGTAAAGTGTCTGTCCTGCCTGTATCTGGACAAGCCGTTGAAAGCCCATACCCTGATGCAGACCATCGCTCGTGCAAACCGTGTTTCGGAGGGCAAGAGCAACGGCCTGATCGTGGACTATATTGGTATCGTAAAGGCGCTGCGCAAGGCTCTGGCGGACTATACGGTCAGCAAGAACAGCCCGGCGGGCATTGACCCAACGGTGGACAAAACGGAGCTGATTCAGCGCATCCGCACGGTCATCGGAAAAACGGACGGCTTTCTGGCAGAACACGGGTTCCGGCTGCGGGAACTGGTGGATGCACAGGACTTTGAGAAGATGAGCCTTGTACAGGATGCAGTCAACGCGATGTGCGAGACGTTGGAAACCAAGAAAGCCTTCCAGACCTATGCGTCTGAACTGGCGCGGCTGTTCCGCTACGCAGACCGTGACGATGTGGACGATGCCGTGCGCGCCCGGAAAAACGCAATTCTCGCCATCTACGAGGGCTTGCAGCAGAAGCGGAAACACGCGGACAATACCGACCTGATGGTGCAGATCAACGGCATCGTCAACGAGTACATCCATGTGGAAAAGCCGGATCAGGAGGCTGTACCTTCCCGGCAGTTTGACATCAGCAAAATTGATTTTGAGCTGCTGAGCCGGGAGTTCGCCCACACCCGGCGGAAGAACCTTTTGCTGCGAGATCTGGATGAACTGGTGAATCAGCAGTTGTCGAAGATGCTGTTTGCAAACCCGCAGCGCATTGATTATTATGACCGCTATCAGGAGATCATAGATGCCTATAATGCAGAGCAGAACCGGGCAACCATTGAGAAAACCTTCATGGATCTGATGGAACTTGCAAATTCACTGGACACGGAGCAGCAGCGCTACGTGCGTGAGGGCTTTTCCAGCGATGAGGAACTTTCAGTGTACGATTTGCTGTTTTCGGAGAACCTCACGAAGCAGGAAATTGAAACGATCAAGAAGGTGTCCGTGGACTTGCTGACAAAAATCAAACAGCAGATCGCCAAACTCGACCATTGGACGGACAAGCAGGAAACTAAGGCGATTGTGGATAACCTGATTCGCAATACCCTTTGGCAAGAACTTCCCAATAGCTATGATGTAAGCGATATCCAGACCTACCAGAAGAAAATCTACGAGTATGTATATATGCGCTACCCGGAAGTAGCATAACGCAAAAATCACCCCAGAGAGAACGCACAAGAGGCTATTCTCTCTGGGGTGATTGCGTATCAAATCATCTGAAAATGCTTCAATGCCTCCACAATCGCATCCTCTTTTTCCTTCGGACACTTAGGCTGCTTTGCATTCTCGTTTTTCGCTTTATGGTAATTCTCCCGCTCGACGATGCCGTACTTCTGCTTCACCTGTGCGATATAGAGATTGGAAACCTTTAACTGATGATGTTCCCGTACATAATCCCGAATCTTGTTGTAAGTCGCCTTGCTCTCCGCAGCAGTCACATCCAGCTCATCCATGCTCACTTCCACTTCAATGTGGCGGTCGACATTGAGTTTGGACAAAAGGAGAACGGCTTCAACAGTTGTTTCAGTTTCCAAGGGAAGTTCTTTCACTTCCTCACCATCAACAGGCACAGGAAAATTGAATACGATCTTCTTTATCCAACTACCGTCTTTTCTCTTTTCCGGGAACATCTCAATTCGCTCAATAAAGGCTTTCATAAACTCTTTCTGCTCCGCTTCTGTTGCGGAATGGTAGACTTCATCAAATGCCAGTAAGAGCCGATAAATGTTATCGCCAGAGATTTTCTCCTGCTGGATGCTGCGTATCTGTCCTTGCAGTTCGGCAATCTGAACTTCAATTTCCTCTATGATATCATACTGCTCATCATAGCGGCGCTGCAAGTCCAAAATCTTTCTGTCATAGTGGGCATCGTTGAGGTCCAAGGTATCCATCTGACGCTCCAAGCGGCTTTTCGTTCCAAAGGCTTGCTTTAGCCGCCCTTGTAGGACAGCAATCTGCTTTTCCATATCTTCTGTATCAACTGCTGTTCCGATTTTCGCCTGAATCGCTTCTACAAACCGTGGATTATTGACCATAGCGGAGATAACCTTCGCCACAAATTTGTTGATTTCCGTCTGCTCAATATTCAGACGGAAGCTGCACTCATGCCCGGTAGGTGTAACCGTATTTTTACAGTAGTAATAATACCGGGTTTTCTTATCCTTACTGTGCGCCTTGGCGATATTGCCGTACATACTCTTGCCGCAGCATGGGCATTTCAAGATACCGGACAGGATGTGGGCGTGGTCTGGATTATTGACCTTTTCCCGCTTAAAGGAATTGACCTTGCGCTTTTCCTGTGCCAGATACCAATCTTCTTCGGAAATGATAGCTTCGTGCTGTCCTTCATAAACCGGGAACTCCGACTGCTCAACCACGTGCATCTCGTTTCTTGTACCCTGTTTCTTTTCTGTTCTTCGTCTGCCGTAAGCAATCTTTCCCATATAAACAGGATTGTACAATACATTTTTCACAAAATCTCTTGAAAATCCCGGAATGGTATTATTCTGTCTTAGTTTCTTAGTATAACCATTGCGGTTCAGATATTTTGCAACTCCTGCAACACCCTCGTTTGTATGAATATAACGATCATAGATTACTCGGATAACTTCTGCTTCATCTTCGGCAATAACAAGTTCACCATTATCCAGTTTATATCCATAAGGTGCAAATCCGCCGTTCCATTTGCCCTCACGAGCCTTTTGTTCCCGTCCTGCCATTGTTTGTGTGCGGATATTCTCTCGCTCGATTTCTGCCACCGCAGACAGCACAGAGATCATCAGCTTTCCTGCATCCTTGGAGCTGT
>ENA-OVFS01001414-OVFS01001414.1-human-gut-metagenome-genome-assembly--contig:-NODE-1414-length-15067-cov-3.845191_pt1 | contig 15067 bp, 10 predicted proteins | sample MGYA00237763_ERZ505405 | MGnify/ENA primary metagenome ERZ505405 (study PRJEB26158, sample SAMN06016401) | human gut metagenome | biome: human gut; feature: ankylosing spondylitis patient; material... | reverse complement strand
ATCGGGGAACCAATATTTCCGTTTGTATCAAAAATTTTTACCGATTTCTAATGAAATGTATTTCATAGGAGAAAATGGAAGTTATATTGCTAAGGGGGTAAAATTGATTGCGACAAATACGTTAAAAAAAGAACAAGTACAAGCGGTGATTCAATTAGTAGAATCTCATCCAGAATTGAATATGATTTTATGTGGGGTTAAAAGTGCCTATTGTTTAAATGAATTTAAACATTTAGAACCAGTGGTACGTACGTATTATTGTAATTACCAATTTGTAGAGAGTTATGATGATATTGATGATGAAATTATGAAGATTGCTATTTATGATCCAAATCATCAAATTATCCGCTATGCTGATGATATTGCTTGTGGTTTAGATAAAGGTGTTAAGGCAACAACTTCAGGTAATGAATGGATCGATATTCAAAATGAAGATATTAATAAAGGTGTTGCCATAAAACGCTTACAAAGAGAATTGAATATTAAACCAGAAGAATGTATGGCGTTTGGTGATCAAATGAATGATTATACTTTATTAAAATCTGTCAAATATAGTTATGCTATGGCCAATGCTGTTCCACGTATTAAAGATATTGCTTATGGCATTGCTAAAAGTAATGATCATCAAGGTGTATTAGAAGTTATAAAAAAAGAAGTTTTGAATCAAAAATAAAGTGTAAACTCTTACATTGAAAATTGTTTTTGACATATTAAAATAAATAATGACAATTGAAATTATTGTGATATAATGAGGAAGTTATTGAAGGGAGAGTAGCGTATGAATATTAGAAATATAGCGATTATTGCCCATGTAGACCATGGAAAAACAACATTAGTAGACCAATTATTAAAGCTATCTGGAACATTAGAAGACCGTGAACAAATTAGTGAACGTGCGATGGATAGCAATGCCCTTGAAAGAGAAAGAGGAATTACAATTCTTGCTAAAAATACAGCAATTAATTATAAAGATTATCGAATCAATATCATGGATACACCAGGCCATGCTGACTTTGGTGGAGAAGTAGAACGTATCATGAACATGGTAGATGGTGTTTTATTAGTAGTAGATGCTTATGAAGGAACAATGCCTCAAACACGTTTCGTTTTAAAGAAAGCTTTAGCTGCTAAAGTAAAACCTATCGTAGTTATTAATAAAGTAGATAGACCTGTAACACGTATTGATGAAGTTATGGATGAAGTCTTAGAATTATTTATGGAATTAGGCGCAGATGATGACCAATTAGAATTCCCAACAATCTATACTTCAGCTTTACAAGGAACATCGAGTTTAGATCCTGATATTTCAACACAAGTACCAAATATGGATTGTTTATTTGATATGATTATCAAAGAAATACCTGAACCATTAGTAGATGTTGATGGACCTTTACAATTCCAACCAGCTTTATTAGACTATAATGATTATGTAGGACGTATTGGAATCGGACGTATTCAAAGAGGTAAGATTCATATTAATGAATCAGTCACTTGTGTAAGAGCTGATGGAAGCCACACACAATTTAGAATTCAAAAATTATATGGATTTATTGGATTACACCGTATTGAAATTGAAGAAGCCAGTGCAGGAGATATTGTTGCTATTGCTGGTCTTGCTGATATTGGTGTTGGTGAAACAGTATGTACAACTGGTCAAGAAGAAGCTTTACCGTTATTACATGTCGATGAACCAACAATTCAAATGGTTTTTGGAACAAATACTTCACCATTTGCTGGTCAAGATGGTAAATTTGTGACTGCTAGACAAATTGAAGAAAGATTATTTAAAGAAACAAATAGAGACGTTTCATTAAAAATTGAAAGAATCCAAAATAAAGAAGAATGGATCGTTTCTGGACGTGGAGAATTACACTTATCTATTTTAATTGAAAATATGAGACGTGAAGGTTATGAATTACAAGTTTCTAAACCTAAAGCAATCATGAAAGAAATCGATGGTGTTTTATGTGAACCATATGAAGAAGTAACTATTGAAGCACCTGATGATTGTATTGGAGCGGTTATTGAATCACTTGGATATCGTCGAGGTGTCTTAGAAACAATGGATTCTCGTGATGGACAAACACGTGTTGTTTATACAATTCCGTCAAGAGGTTTATTTGGATTTATGACAAATTTCTTAACAATGACAAAAGGATATGGAATTATTTCTCACTCATTTATTGACTATCGTCCAATGGAAGGTGAAACAGTTGGTAAGAGAAACTTAGGTGTTTTAATTTCAATTGATAGTGGACAAACAACAGCTTATTCACTTGGAAGTGTTGAAGACCGTGGAGTAATGTTTGTTGGTCCTGGTGTGGATGTTTATGAAGGTATGATCGTTGGTGAACACAGTAGAGATAATGATTTAACAGTTAATGTTACTAAAGGAAAACAAATGACAAATACTCGTTCATCATCCAAAGATTCAACAGTTGTTTTAAAAAGACCTCGTCAATTTAATCTAGAATCTTGTTTAGATTATATTAATGAAGATGAACTTGTTGAAGTAACACCTGAAAATATTCGTTTAAGAAAACGCTATTTAACTGAAAACGAAAGAAGACAACAATATAGAAAAAATAATGCATAAGAGCTCTTTTAGAGCTCAATGGAGTCAACTTAAGATGAAAAGATAGATTTTGAATAAAAATCTATCTTTTCTTTATAAAATAGAAAACATCAAGTATAATATGTTTGAAGAAAGTAGGGGATAAAATGATAGCAGGTATAGAAGTTAATCTATCATTAATTTTAAACATTATTCGTACAATTATTATTTTATATTTAGGAATTAGTATGTTTAAACAAAATATGAGAACGATGCAATTATTTAAAGGGGTTCTCATTATTTTGTTAATTAAATTAGTAACAAGTGTTTTAGGACTTTCAACAATGTCTTATTTAGTAGATACGGTTTTGACTTGGGGAATTATTGCGGTAATTGTAATCTTTCAACCAGAAATTCGTTCATTACTTGAAAAAATGGGACAAACTAAAAGAGATTATCATATGGAACGTTTATCAAATGATCAAAAGGAACATTTGTTAGATGAAATTGTTGATTCAGTGACAAAGTTATCAGAAACACAAACAGGGGCCTTGATTACTTTTGAAAGAGGACAATCTTTAATAGATTATATTAATACAGGAACTAAAATCAATGCCGATATTAAATCAGAATTATTTAATACAATCTTTTGGGAAGGAACACCTTTACATGATGGGGCAGTTATTATTAAAGATGACCGTGTTGTTTGTGCAGCTGCCTTTTTCCCACCAACTCAAAAGGATCTTTCACCTATTTATGGGGCAAGACATCGTGCTGCTATAGGAATAAGTGAAATTACTGATTCATTAACAGTTGTAGTTTCTGAAGAAACAGGAACGATTTCTTTTGCTATCAAAGGAGAACTTATTAAAATTCCAAGAAAGGAATTAAGAGCAAGCTTAGTTAATGAACTAGGTTGGTTTAAATCAGAAGATGAAGAAGGTGATGAAGATGAGTAAAAATAATCAAGAACATCGTGATTCAACAACTGATTTTTTCTTAAATTTTATTTCAAAAGAAAAAGAAAAACCAAAAACAGAAGAAAAACATATCACTTCTCAATCTATTAATGATGAAATAGATTCAAGGGGAAGAGCTTTTGTAAATGGTGCTATTAAAGTGATGAATTTTATTAATTCTACTTTAGATAGAATGTTACAATCAGGATTATCTTTAAAAATATTATCATTTATTTTAGCAACGATTTTACTATTTACAGTTAATGGAGGTAATTTTGAAAATGTATTTTCAACACCTAATTCAGGAGATTATATTCAACAAGTCCCTGTGAAAATAGAAAATTTACAAGATGATTTTGTTGTAGCTGGAATGCCAGAGACTGTAAGTGTAGGCTTAGTTGGTCCTTCTATTGATATTTATAATGCTAAATTGATGAAAAATTATGAAATATATGCTGATTTTTCGGGAATAGGGGAAGGTGAGCAGACAGTAGAATTGAAATCAAGAAATTTCTCTAATGATTTAGAAGTTCTCATTGTTCCTCAAACAGTAACGGTAACAGTTTCACAAAAGGTAACTAAAACGTTTAGTTTAGGATATCGTTTTAAAAATGAAGATAGCTTAAAGGATAAACATTCTGTTTCAGTAGATAGTATTGAACATAGTGAAGTAGAAGTAAGGGGTTCACAAGATAATATTGATAATGTTTATTCTGTTGAAGCAGTTATTGATTTAAAGGGAGTGACAGATTCGTTTACTCAAGAATGTAAAGTAAAGGCTTTTGATCGAAGTGGAAAAGCTTTAAATGTAAGTGTTATTCCTTCCACTGTTAAAGTGGATTGTTCATTGTCTAATTATAGTAAGACAGTTCCACTTGTACCTGAATATACAGGAAATGTGGCTAATGGATATGCAATCGATCAAATGACTTTTTCAAAAGATAAAGTAAAGATTTATGGTGATGAAAGTAAATTAAAGGATATTAATAATATTAAAGTTAAAGTGGATGTAAGTGATTTGGAAGAAGGTCGTACATTTAAAGACTTAAAATTGTTAAGTGTTTCAGGAGTTAATAAGATGTCATTTACTAAAGTGGATGGAACAATTACGCTTGTTCCTTCTGAACAAAGACAATTTACAGATATACCAATTCAAATAAAAAATAGCAAAGAAAACAATGTTTCTATGTCAAGCGATACATGCAATTTAACAGTTATTGGTACAAGTGATCGTATTAATGCTCTTACAAATGATGACATTAAGGTCTATGTAGATGTCGTTGGGTTAAAAAAGGGTCGACATAATGTGAAATTAGAAGTAGAATTAAGTGACGAAACTTTAACATATCGTTTAGATAGCGATGAACAGATTCGCGTAAATATAAAGAAATAGGAGAGATTTGAAATGGGAAAATATTTCGGAACAGATGGCTTTCGTGGGGAAGCTAATAAAGATTTAACAGTTGAACATGCTTATAAAGTAGGAAGATACATTGGGTGGTATTTTGGAAGAAATAAAGATCATGCTCAAGTTGTTATTGGGAAAGATACAAGAAGAAGTTCTTATATGTTAGAATATGCACTTGTTGCTGGACTTACAGCAAGTGGTGCTGATGTTTCTTTAATGCATGTAACAACAACACCAAGTGTTGCTTATATTACAAGAACAGATGGTTTTGATTGTGGAATTATGATTTCTGCTTCACATAATCCATATTATGATAATGGTATTAAGGTTTTAGATTGTAATGGTCATAAAATGGATGCGAAGGTTGAAAATTTAATTGAACAATACATTGATGGTGAAGTAGATGAAATTCCATTTGCTACAAAAGATGAAATTGGATGTGCAACAGATTATTCAGTAGGTAGAAATAGATATTTAGGATATTTAATGTCAATTCCTACACGTGCTTTTAAAAATATTCGTGTTGGTTTAGATTGTGCAAATGGTGCAAGTTCTAATCTTGCTAAAAGTGTTTTCGATGCTTTAGGAGCAAAAACTTATGTGATTCATAGTGAACCAGATGGTTTAAATATTAATACAAACTGTGGTTCTACACATATTGAATCATTACAAGAACTAGTAAAATCTAAAGGATTAGACATTGGTTTTGCTTATGATGGTGATGCTGATCGTTGTTTAGCTGTTGATGAATTTGGAAGAGTTATTGATGGTGATTTAATTCTTTATGTTTGTGGTAAATATTTAAAAGAACATGGTGAATTATCTAATGATACAATTGTTACAACAGTTATGTCTAACTTAGGTTTATATAAAGCGTTAGATAAAGAAGGTATTAAATATGAAAAAACAGCTGTTGGAGATAAATATGTTAATGAAAACATGGTGAAAAATGGTCATTGTATTGGTGGAGAACAATCAGGACATATCATTTTCTCTAAACATGCCACAACAGGAGATGGTATTTTAACATCTTTAAAAATTATGGAAGCAGTTATTGAAAGCAAAAAAACATTAGCTCAATTAGTTGAACCTGTAACAATTTACCCTCAATTAATGAAAAATGTATATGTAAGAGATAAAAAAGAGGCTCAAAATGATGTTGAAGTACAAAAAGTCATTAAAGAAGTTGAAGATAAGTTAGGTGATGAAGGACGTGTTCTTGTTCGTGAATCAGGAACTGAACCAGTTGTACGTGTTATGGTTGAAGCGGATACAAATGAAAAATGTTTACAATCTGTAGATTATATCATTACTAAAATGAAAGAACGCGGATTTGTTATCGAAAGATAAAATCACATATTATCACAAAATATTGCCATATATTATGGCAATATTTTAACTATAATAGGTCATAATAGAATAGGATACAAATGAGGTGAAGAAGATGTTATTTAAAATTAATATTATAGATGATGAAAAAAATCTAAATGATTTGGTAAGAACTTATTTAGAAAAAGAAGGCTATAGTGTTTGCTCATTTTATACGTATGATGAAGCTTTACTTCATAAAGATGATGATGTACATCTATGGCTTATAGATATTATGTTAGATAAGGCAAGTGGTTTTGAATTGTTTAATGAAATAAAGGCAAGTAAGCCTAAAATGCCAATTATATTTATGTCAGCTAGAGATCAAGAATTTGATCGTATTATTGGTTTAGAAAAAGGCTCAGATGACTATATTACAAAACCATTTAATATTAAAGAAGTTATTTTAAGAATTAATAATTTATTAAAACGTGCTTATGATAATCCATCTAAGATACAAATAGATGGTTATGATATTGATTTAGAAAAAAGAAGAGTCTTCTATAACAATAATGAAATCATTTTAACAACAAAAGAATATGATCTACTTGTTTACTTTTTAAATAACAAAGGATTAGCTATTTCAAGAGAACAAGTTTTATCAAAAGTATGGGACGAAAATTATTTTGGTAGTGATCGTGTCGTTGATGATACACTTCGAAGATTGCGTAAAAAAATGCCAGAAATTAATATTCGTACGATTTATGGATTTGGATATCGTTTAGACTAATGCTTACGAAATATTCTTTACAAAAACAACTTGTTATTATTTTTTTAATTATTGCAATAGGTGTTTTAGCAATTCTATTGCCTATTATTGATAACAACTTAACACATGTTATTGATAATGAAATGTATGATGTTTTGACACGCTCACAAAATGATTTTTACTCATATGATTTTTCTCCTGATTATGCAGGTTCAGATAAACAAATTTATCATTTTACTTATAACATTAATGAAGATACGCTTACAACAGCGCAAAATATTTCTGCTAAGAAATATCAAATATTAGATTATGTTTTTCAAAATGATCTTTATAAGATGGTTAAGAAAAATAAAAAGAAATTACAAGAAAAGGTTAAAATGCAGGACCAAACAGTATATTATCAAATTGTAAAAGCGGATGATTCTAATTATATTATTTCACTTGTTTATAGTGATTATTCTAAAACATTGATTAATAATCTAAAGGAGCAAGTTATTGATATCTTTTATGTTGCTTTTTTAATTATTGGACTTGCTTTGTTTATTTGGGTTTCATCTTTAATAAAACCATTGAAACTTATTAAAAATTATATAGATGATATAAAAAATGATAAAGAAAGTGAATTGCATATTCAAAGAGAAGATGAGATAGGTGTTTTATCTTCCTCGTTAATAGAAATGAAAGAAGAAATAGATCGACAAAATGAAATTAAAGAAGAAATGATTCATAACATTTCTCATGATTTAAAAACACCTATTGCTTTAATTCAAACATATGCTCAAAGTATTAAGGATGATATTTATCCTTATGGAGATAAAGATTCATCAGTGGATGTTATTTTAGAAAATACAGATCGGTTAGAAAAGAAAGTAAAAAGTTTACTATATTTAAATCGATTAGATTACATAAGTGGACAAATTGGAGATGAAACATGTTCAATGAAAGAATTGATTGAACATATTGTTTTCCAATTAACAGCTATGCATTCACAAATAGAAATTATTACAGATTTACAAGATTCATCTTTTAAAGGAAAAGATGATTATTGGCGTATTTGTATTGAAAATATTATAGAAAATGCTGCTCGTTATGTACACCATGAAATTAAAATTATTTTAAAAGATCAATATTTAGAAATATTTAATGATGGTGAACCTATAGATAATTCAAATCCTGAATCTTTATTTCAACCTTATGAAATAGGTCATAAAGGACAATTTGGTTTAGGATTATCTATTGTTTATAAAACAGTAACAATGTATGGATATAAAGTTGAAGCTGTTAATAGAGTTAATGGTGTAAGTTTTATTATTCAAAAGAAAGATTAGTCGAATGATTAATCTTTTTTTTAAAAAGTGTTGCTTTTTTTGATAAAGAGTGGCACTATTTTAGAGTTATCAATTCTCAAAAATAGAGAAAAAGAGTATAATAAACTTTAAGGAGTGAGTAAAGATGAAAGTTGTTGTTGCTGCTGGAGGAACAGGTGGACATTTATACCCTGCTCTTGCATTAGTTGAATATATAAAAAAACAAGATCCAAATTCAAAATTTTTATTTATTGGAACAAAGGATCGTTTGGAATCTCAAGTTGTTCCCCAACTTGGATATGATTATGTTGGTTTAAATGTTAAAGGATTAGCGGGTAATCCTTTAAAGAAAGCTTATGCAGCTTTGTTATTTGTTAAATCTATTGGAAAAGCAAAAAAAGTTATAAAAAAATTTAATCCTGATATTGTTGTTGGTTTTGGTGGATATCCAAGTGCTTCAGCTTTAGAGGCTGCTGCAAGTTTAAAAATTAAAACGATGATTCATGAACAAAACTCAATTATTGGTTTAACAAATAAGATTCTTATAAAAAAAGTAGATAAGATCATTTGTTGTTATCAAAAAGCGTATGAAGAATTTCCTCAAGAAAAAACACTATTGCTTGGAAATCCTCGTGCAAGTGTTGTCAGCCATGAAGTTCCTAAAGATATTTATGATAAATATGGTTTAGATAGAAATAAAAAAGTTGTTACGATTGTTATGGGATCATTAGGATCACAGACAGTTAATCAAACGATGAAGGAATCGATGAATCAATTTGTTGGTAAAGAATATCAAGTACTTTATGTTACTGGGAAACCTTATTATGAATCAATGAAAGATTATAAAAATGAAAACGTAAAAATCATCCCTTATGTTGATGATATGCCTTCTTTAATGCATGCGACAGATCTTATTGTTTCACGTGCAGGAGCCAGTACCCTTGCTGAATTAACAGCTTTAGGCGTACCAGCTATTTTGATTCCTAGTCCTTATGTAGCAGCAAATCATCAAGAATATAATGCACGTGAATTAGAAAATAACCATGCTGCTAAAATGATTCTTGAAAAAGATTTAACAGGAGAAAAATTGATTTCTACAATTGATAGTGTTATTAATGATCAAACTGCACTTCAAATTTTAACAGAAAACGCTAAAAAGTTAGGAAAGCCAAATGCAGTTGAAGACATGTATCAAGAAATTATTTCGATGTTAGGAGACTAATGATGAAGTTTGAAAAATATTATGAAGAACTTAAACAATTAGATGTTGGAAAAGTTCTTAAAGATGAACCGTTATATAAACATACAACTTATCGTGTAGGTGGGCCAGCAAAATTATTTATAAAAGTTCAAAATGTCGATGAGTTGATTGAAGTGATAAAGTATTGTCGTAAGCATCGTATTCAACTTTTTGTTATTGGAAGAGGTTCAAATTTATTATTTTCAGATAAAAGTTTTGAAGGAATTATTATTTCCCTTGAAGATATGAATCAATATCATGTCAATGGGAGCGAAGTAACTGCCCAATGTGGTGTTACAATGATTAAACTTGCTTATGATTGTGCTAAAATTGGTTTGAGTGGTTTTGAATTTATGGGAGGAATTCCTGGAAATATCGGTGGTGGTATTTTTATGAATGCAGGGGCCTATAAATCATGTTTAAGTAAAGTTGTTAAATCAGTAAAAGTATTAGATGAACATTTAAAAGTGGTTGAATTATCTAAAGATGAAATGGATTTTTCATATCGACATTCCATCATTCAAGACCATCCTAAATGGATTGTCTTGGAAGCTACTTTTGTTTTGGAAAATAAAAGTGTTGAAGAAATTAATGAAACTTTAGATAAAAGAAAAGAAAGAAGAATGTCTACGCAACCTTGGAATAAACCAAGTGCAGGAAGTGTTTTTAGAAATCCAGAAGGTGCGGCTGCATGGAAATATATTGATGATGCAGGTCTTAGAGGTTATGAAATTGGTGGAGCACAAGTTTCTCCAAAACATTCTAACTTTATTGTAAATAATGGTTATGCTTCTGCTAAGGATATTCATGATTTGATTTTTTATGTCCAAAAAACAGTTCAAGAAAAGTATGGTGTTTTATTAAAACCAGAAGTACGTTTTATTAATTGGGAGTCTTAAGATGACAACGTATGTATATAATGAACATGATGAAAATCAAGTGTTAACAATGAGAAATAAATTAAAAAAGAAAAAAAGAAAAAGAAGAATTAATTTTGTGCTTATTGTTTTGCTTGATATTTTTAGTGATTTTTTTCTTTGGAAATATGTCTAAAGTAAAAAAAATAACTGTTTCAGGATGTCATTTGACTTCTGCTGAAGAGATTATTGAACGATTACCGGTTAAATCAAAAAAAACTTATTTTTTTAAAGTAAATAAAAAACAGGTTGAAACAGAGGTTGAAAAAATGATCTTTGTTGAAAAAGCAACTGTAACGAAAGATTTGATAGGGAATATAAAGATAAGAATTAAAGAAAACAATGCTTCTTTATATGGCTATATTAATAATATTTTATATGTTGCAGATCAAGATGGCATTTTTGAACAAGATCAACAACAAAAATGGATTTCTTATGTACAACGTTGTCCACAAATGATGAATTTTGACGAAGAACATTTCCGGTCATTTGTGAAAGCATATGTCAAATTACCATCAGTTGTTCAAAATCAAATCTCTAGTATTGTCTTTGAACCTGATGAAAAAGATCAAACCAAATGTAAGTTGGAACTTGATGATGGTAAGGTTTTTTATGTACGTATTGAAGACATGGAAAAACAACTTACATCAACAAATTATTACTTGGTTATTCAAAGTTATCCTGATTATAAATACTATGATTATTTAGGAAAAAATGTCTATGTATACAATTAAATAGTGTATGAAAAAAGCTACGTGTTTGAAACTAAAACCTTTAAATATCGTAGCTTTTATGATAATATAATGATATATGTAGTAAGGGGAGATAGACATGAATGAAGTTTATGCAGTATTGGATATAGGTAGTGCTTCAATTGAATTGTTAGTTGGTGAAATTATCAATTCTAATTTACATGTTCTTTTTTCTAAAAAGGTCCCTAGTCATGGTGTAAAAAAAGGCATCATTGAAGATGAAAATTTATTAGTAAATGATATCAAAGGAGTTGTTCAAGAAGCTAATGATTTTCTAGATGGAGAAATCAAAGCAGTTGGTCTTACAATCCCTACTATTCGTTCTAAACTTTATCAAAGTAATAGTAGTGTATCACTTAGTGATCATGATAAGATTTCTAAGGATGATATTGTAAGAGGTTTGAAACTTTCTACTAAATTCAAAAAATCTCATGAAGAAGAGGTGGTTTGTGTAATACCAGTTCGCTTTAATGGTGATTTTGGAATTAGTCAAGTACCTCCTATAGGAGAAGCTTCAAGAAATTTAATTATTGATACATTGATCATTACTTCACAAAAACAGATTTTATATCCATATATTATGGCCGTTGAAAAGGTAGGTTTAGAAGTTATGGATATTTGTATCAATGCCTTTGCGTGTGCAAAGGAAGCTTTTGATGTGGTTTATCTTCAAGAAGGTGCATTGATTATTGATATGGGATATAAAACGTCAACAATATCTTTCTACAAAGATGGATATTTAAAATATTTAACAGTATGTTCAGTTGGGGGGTATAATTTGACTAGAGCAATTGCTCAACATTTACAAATTTCTATGAATCAAGCTGAAACATATAAAGTCAAATATGGTTCTTTGGATTATACTGTTGGACAAGAGGATACTATTCATACAACTGAGCTTCCAGATGGTCGTAAAGATTATACACAAAAAGATTTTGCGGGTATTTTAGAAGAAGCTGCAGTTGATATGTTAAATGTTATTAAAGAAAAAATGGGTGTTATCGATAATGGACAACATTATGAAACACTGATTGTTGGTGGCGGAGGAGAACTTGAGCTACTAGATAAAGTTGCTGGTCGTGTTTTAGAAGGTCCAGTGAGAGTTTATCGTCCAGATATTATTGGCATTAGAGATATGGCATTTGTTTCTTCTGTAGGAATGATTTTTTATATGTCTGATCGTGCTAAATATCTTGGTCCTTATGAAACATCTGTTGTTTTACCGGATATTTCTAATACAATGGCTGTGAGATTTAAAGGACTTACGAAAGTAAAAGATACAAAAGAGAAAACTGGAAGATTTAGTAGATTACTAGATACTTTCTTTGGTGAAGAAGAATAGATAAAAGAGAGGGTAAATCATGAACGAAGAATTAGATTTTGAACAAGTTGCAAAAATAAAAGTAATCGGTGTTGGTGGCGGAGGAAACAACGCTGTTAACCGCATGGTTGAAGAAGGCGTTAGAGGAGTAGAATTCTTTGTCGCAAATACAGATGTACAAGTATTACGTCGTTCGCCTGTAGAAAATAAAATTATTTTAGGAAAAGATTTAACAAAAGGTTTAGGAGCAGGAGGTAATCCAGAAGTAGGAAAGAAAGCTGCTTTAGAATCTGAAGGAGATATTAGAACTGCCCTTGAAGGTGCAGATATGGTTTTCATTGCTGCTGGTATGGGTGGTGGAACTGGTACTGGTGCAGCACCTGTTTTCGCTAAGATTGCTCGTGAATTAGGAGCATTAACAGTAGGTGTTATTACTAAACCATTTACTTTTGAAGGAATGAAACGTAAAAAACAAGCAATCGAAGGTATTGATGAATTACGTTCTAATGTAGATAGTATTATTGTGGTTTCAAATGACCGTTTATTACAACTAATTGGTGGACGTCCAATGCAAGAAGCATTTAGAGAAGCTGATAATGTATTAAGACAAGGTGTTCAAACAATTACTGATTTAATTGCTGTTCCTGCATTTATCAACCTTGACTTTGCAGATATCTGTGCAGTTATGAAAAATAGAGGAAATGCGTTAATTGGTATTGGTATGTCATCAGGAGATGATAAAGCAAAAGAAGCTGCAAAACGTGCAATTTCTTCACCTTTATTAGAAGTTTCCGTAGCAGGTGCTAAAGACGCTATTATTAACGTTACAGGTGGACCAAATATTTCATTATATGATGCTAATATTGCTCTTGAAACAATTACTCAAGAAGTTGGAGATGACATTAATACTTATTTAGGTATTGCTATTAATGAAAACTTAGATGATGAAATTATTGTTACTGTTATCGCAACAGGATTCGAAGAAGAAAAGGAAGAAGTAACTGTCCAACCTTCAGTAGCAAGACCTTTAGGTGAAGAACCTCAAACTTTTGAATCATATGATGATGACGAAGATGATGATGATGGTTTTCCACCAGCATTTATCAAAAATAGAAGAATTTAATAAGATGAGCTAACGATGTTAGCTCATTTTTATAAAGGAGGAATTTAAATGAAAATTGGATTTATAGGATTAGGAAATATGGCGGGGACAATTTGCCAAGGTCTTATTAAAAGTGATTTTATTGATGGTAGTGAGGTATATGGATATGATATAAATAGTCAACAGCTGATGATGTTTGAACAAGATTTTGGTATTCATATATGTTCAAGTGAACAAGACGTTGTTAAAAATTGTGATTATTTGGTGATGGGGGTTAAACCAAATGTCGTAGAAAGTGTCATTTCAAAAATAAAATCAGTCATTGATCAACAAGTGATCGTTTCAATTGTTGCTGGTTATGGAAATGATAAATATGAAGAATTATTACCGGGAACACATCACTTAACAATTATGCCAAACACACCAGCTAAGGTATTAGAAGGAACGACTTTATTTGAAAAAGACAATACTTTAACAGCTGAAGAATTAAATTATGTACAAACAATGTTTGAAAGCATTGGTGAGGTTTATCTTATTGAAAATTATCAAATGGTTGCCGGTGGTGCTTTAAGTGGTTGTGGACCAGCTTTTGTTTATATGTTTATTGAAGCTTTAGCAGATGGTGCAGTCTTAAATGGTTTGCCTCGTGATTTGGCTTATAAGCTTGCCAGCCAAACTGTTTTAGGAAGTGCAAAAATGGTTAAAGAGACGCAATTACATCCAGGTATTTTAAAAGATCAAGTTTGTTCTCCAGGTGGTATTACGATTCAAGGTGTTAAGGCTTTAGAAGAAAATAATTTTAGAAACGCTGTGATGGAAGCAATCGATCGTTCAAAAAAATAATGTGTAGAAAGTATGGATTTTTGTCCATACTTTTTTAAATGTCCAATCTTTTTTGACATCTTTTTTACTTGTCATCATATATGATGATAAAGGGGTAAGCAAGATGGAGGTCTATGTTGAATTAACTTATTGTATGAATGGTATTTTATTTATCATGACTTATGAAATGATTTCATTATTGCTTAATATTAATTGGTCATTTTTGAAAATCCTTTTCTTGAGTTTTTTAAGTAATATATCGATTGTTCTCATTTATATAGACTATTTACCATATATAAGTTTTTTATACTGGATTGTCCTTTTTTTATTTATTTTTAAAAACAATTTTTCTTATATTTTCCAGTTTTTTTAATTGTTTATTTTTCAATACTATTCTTTATCAATACCCTAATAAAAGAATCATTTATATACAACGGAATCTTGATTACTCCCATAAATTATAAAGATATAGTTATTGTTGTTATGATATGTGTTTTTTTAATCATTGAAACAATTTATTTAATTTATACAAAAAGAAAAATAAAACAAAAAGATGATCTATATGATGTAACACTTATTTTTAATAATAAGATTTATCATCTTTCAGG
>ENA-OVFS01001397-OVFS01001397.1-human-gut-metagenome-genome-assembly--contig:-NODE-1397-length-15384-cov-4.288995_pt1 | contig 15384 bp, 10 predicted proteins | sample MGYA00237763_ERZ505405 | MGnify/ENA primary metagenome ERZ505405 (study PRJEB26158, sample SAMN06016401) | human gut metagenome | biome: human gut; feature: ankylosing spondylitis patient; material... | reverse complement strand
TATTTTCCTCCTTTCAATGGACAAATAGTCCAAAAAAAGAAGTCCCTTAGGACTTTTTAAGACTATTTTTTAAATTCTACTTTGTGTAACAAACTTCCTAAAATTTCTAATAATAGAATAAATGCTATTAAACAAAATAAAGCAATTTTACCACTAGCTGTTGTCAAAGATTGTGCAATACCACCAATGATAGGAATTGATAAAACGACTTTACCCATATAATTATTATAATTTACAGGGTTCATATCTTTTGTTTGATTTGCATCTCCTTTTGTAATAAATTCACCAGAAAGTTTTTTATTCGTAACAACTCTATGTGTCACTATAGAAGAGGCATCTTTAGCACCATAAAATGCAATAACATCTTTTTTTTGAATTGTTTCAGGTTCTTGATACTTTACATAAACAAGACTACCTACAGGAATTGCAGGTTCCATACTACCACTAATGACAGTATAAATATTATATCCAAATGCTTTAGGAACAGTTAATGGTATACACCCTAATATTAAAACAATTAATAAAATAGTACCCAGCAAGCTACATACTGTAGCTACTGGGTTCTTTTTCTTTTGTGACATTAAACTCTTTTCTTTCTAATTGTCATAAATGCTACAATAATTCCTACAATTGCTGCAAGCGAGATTGCTATACCTGCATAAATTGGTGTTGAACTATTTTTTTCATTATTAACTGAAATATTAGATTTTGGTGTATCTTCATCATCTAAATCAACTAAACCTTGTGGAACATCTTCATCTTCAGCTGTTGTCGTATCCCCATCATTATTTTGTGTTCCGCCTGTTGCATTTCCTGTTCCATTATTACCTTGATTTGCATTTGTTGAAGGTGTTGTTGAAATAACTGTTGTAACAATATTTGTATTTTCTATTATTTCACCCGTTTCACCTGGTTTATAAGTAAATGTGAAGACATTTTCTTTCTCATTTTCAACAAGTGTTTTTGTAAGAGCATAGGCTTGAGGTATATAACTATCAATATATTTATAAGCTACAACCGGTTTATCTCCTACATTTCCATATAAAACGGTATCTTCAGATAATTGCTTACCATTTTCATCTACATAACGTATCGTATAAGCAACCTGATTACCTTTTACTCCATAAACAACAACATAATCTAAATCACCATTAACTACAAAAGTTGCAGGATCCAAATTATCAACACTATCATGCCCACTCAAACGAATACCTTTAACATAATATTTACTATCTTGAGGTAATTCTATTTGTGATAGATCTAAAGAAACCATTTGTCCTTTAGAAACATTTATACTCATTTCATTTTGACTATTAATTGTTCCTTGATTACCAGTATATAAAGTAACTTTATATCCATATGCACAGACTTGTGTATAAGCAAGAGAAAGGAAAACTGTCAAAGACATCATCATGATAAATAATTTTTTTAATCGCTTCATCATTTATTCTCCTTTCTTTTCATCTTTTGATTTTTTCTTAAAGAAAATTGCAAGGATAATGAGTAACAAACCACTTACTAAACCTAACGCACAATACCATAAAATATTTGTACTATCTCCCGTTTTAACAGTAGAATAAACATTTTTATGTTCTATTTTATTAACAGTTACTGCTGGATTAGAGACGTTTTCTACAGCGAAATTCATTTCCAATTGTGCCATTGTCGCTTGATAACTATTCCCTTGTGTTTCTCCATCAACACTTAGTGTAAGTGTGACATACCCAACATCATTTTTAGCCAATCTTCCTAAATAGAAATAATCATCAAGACCTTTAATTTCTTTTAACCCTTGTGATCTATCTCCTCCAACAGTAGAACTGTCATAAATTAAAGTTTCATTATTTTGACTATCTACATAAGCTAGACGATATTCATAAGCACCATTAGTTGCCTTTGATCCATCTTCCAATGTTTTAATAATTTCATTTGTCATATACCAATCAGTATATTGACTATTTTTATTTTCGATTTTAACTTTTAAAGTCATTGAATCTCCAGGCTGGATATTACTTAATTCATCATTCATTTGATCTTTACCAAAATTAGTTGTCATTTGGCTACCATCAAATGAAACCTTCCAATGATCTTTTCCTACTAATTCTTTAGCTTGAACTGTTGAAAAAGTACCAACCATCATCATAAGTGCCATAGCAAGGCACAAAATTCTTTTTTTCATCATCTGTACCCTCCTATCCTAAACTCAATTCAGTTTCATCGTCATTAACATTCACATCAATTCCCCAAGCACTCTTAATAGCATCTTTCGCATTATGAGTTTGTACTGCATCAACTTCTGCATCTAATGTAAATGTATATCCATTATAAGTATACTGATATTTAATTGTTTTTTTATCCTCTACTTTCGTATACATTGTTGACAATTGATTACTAATACGAATAGTTTTCATAAAATCCGGTGTTGTTTTCTTACTTTCAACTACCTTTGTATAATATAAAACAACACGTTCATCTGTTGATTGAGCCTCATTAATGACCCATCCATCTTGATTAAATCCTAATTCAATCAATGCTGGTGATAAATCAACATTTTTCCCTTCTTTATCTTGCCAACTCTTTGTTAAAACAACTCTTACAAAAGTATCAATATTACCACTGTTTTCTACAGCTAACTTTTCATCATAAGTTTTTCCTAAAGCAAACTTTTCATCATCTTTTAATAAATTTTGAAGAAGTTTACCTTCACCATTAGTTGTTGCATCTCCTTGATCATCATACGTCTTTGAACTAACAACCTTTCCATTTTCCTTTAAAGAAACTCCAATTGTAGACATATCCATAGAAGCCGAATATTGATCACTATAATATGTGAGCGCTGCACGTGCACTTCCTACACCACTTCCAAGTAATAAAACAGCAGCTATACCAAGAAGGATTGTAGGTTTCATAAAAATCGATTTCACTTTTTTCATTACCATAACCTCCTACTCTGTTTCATAAACTTGTTGCCAATTAGCAATTAAGTTTCCTTGATCATCATAAACAACCGGTGTAAATTCTTGAATAACAACGATATTATAATCTTTATCCTTATTATCATCATTTACTTCAGGTAGTGTATATTTAATATTTAATTCACTTGTTTTATCTTTAGAATAAAGCACTTTATTATAATAAATATACCCATCATCACTTTCTTGCCAATCTTCACCTAAATTATATCTAATTTTAAGGTTATCCGCTGCAAAAACTTTAACTCTCACAAAACAATCATAATCACCAACATTAGTAATCACAACATGTTTTCCATCTTTATCAACATCTTCCTTAATCTTCGTATCTGTAAAACCTAAATCCATTTTATATCCACCAGTTGCATTCGTATGAGTCGTAAAATATCCCAAAGCCTTACCAATACCTAAAGTAGAAATCATCACAAGAGCAACAATAGATAATACTAATTTTTTGTTAAATTTTCTCATATCTCTATCCTCCTACTCTTGAACTGTCTTATTTTCTTTACTTTGTTTAACTGTATAATCTTGATCTTCTTTTGAATATTTATAATTATTAACAATTCCATAACCACCATGAATTTCACTAGAAGCCTTATTTTCAAAAGTTGCACTAGCAATTTCTTGACTATCTTCATCTGCCACTAATGATTCCAAAACTTTTTTAGAATCACCAACAATTTCATAACCAGCTCCTGTATAAACTTCCGTAACAGTTACTTTTGAACCTGCTGGAATATCAGCAATTCTAATTGTTTTCTCTTTTACTTCATCAAAATTTAAAGTAATAAATCTTGTTTCTTTTTGATTTTCAATTGTTTCAATATCAACTTGATAAACAAATGTTGCATTTGTTGTTAAAGTTGTATTTTGACTTGTTAATTTTTTAGTAATTTGAATAGAACTCATTCTTAATTCTCGATCAGCTTTAATACCAATAGCTTTCGAACCAACTAAATCATAATACCATGTATCATCCTTTTTAGTTGTATAATAATAATTATTTGGAAGAGAAACTAAATAAGGTGTAAACTTATAAGAATAATATTGACTATTCATATCATTAACAACAACTAAATAAAGTCCTGTTTGTAAATTTGTTAGCTTAACATATCCGCCTTTTAAAGTTGCTGTATAAGCTGGAGTAGCATCTTTAATAACTTTAGAAGCTTCACTTGCTCTTTGTTTCCAAGTCTTCGCTGATTGAGTTGCATCATATTTAACAGTTGACCAATCAATGTCTTTAAATGCATCTAAACCTGTATAATTGCCACCTTGGCTAATAGAAGCAACCTTATAAAGATCCACCTGAACATCATTTTTCGATAAATCCTCAGCATAACTATGAGAGCTAATTGAAATTTCTAAACTACATTTTTTATTAACATCTACAGGTAATGCTGCTTCAACATTTGGTAAAACAACAACCGTAAACATCATTATCAACCCTATAAAGATAGCCGATAACTTACAAAATTTCTTTTTCATCCTCATATCCTCCCTTATTTCTTTTTATTAAAAACATATCTCATTATAATAATAACAAGTATCGTAATTGATAAACCTAAAACTAAAATCAACATATAATAGTTTTTAATAGACTCTAACATTCTATCTCCAACAGATTGTTTAACATCTTCTTCACCATTATATTCAACACGATGTCCTCTTACAATTAAACGATGACTATTCACTCCATAAGGTGTACAAGTAAATAATGAAACATAATCTTGACCCTCAATAATAGACAAAGCATTTTGTAAAGTTTGATGATCATCTTTATCAACCATTGGTAAAATTTGATCTACTTCATAAGCTAAAACCTTATCTAAAATATGCAAATAAAATTTATCACCTGTTTGTAGTTGATCAATATCAGTAAACAATTCTGCACTAGGAAGACCTCTATGCGCTGCTAAAACACAATGTGTACTTTCACCTCCAATAGGAAGTTTAGACCCATTAATATGACCAACACCCGTTTGTAAAACATCATCACTTGTACCATGATAAATAGCTAATTTAATATTGATTTCAGGAATAGAAATATATCCCATGATTCCATCATTATTCATATTTAAAACTCGATTATATTCACTATTTTCACTATCCTTGGACTTTTCACCAAACACATCAGCAAAAACATTATTCCCACTTATTGTTTCATTAAATGCTTGTGCATTTTGCCATTCTTGACTAAAGTCTTCATCAGACATATCATCAACTATTTTTTCATAATTACTAATCAATTTATTTTGTCGATAAGTATTCCATTGATTAGAAACAGTAGGATAAATCATAATACCCAACCCAACTAAAAATAACAATCCAACCAAAATACTCGGTAATCTCTTTTTCATATAACTACTCCTTAGATCTCATCTTTTTATCCTTTTTATATAAAATAAAGATAAAACCACCAGTAACAGCTAAACCAACAATAACCCATAACAAATAATTCGTATGAAGACTTGTAAAACCATTTTTATTTTCCTTATTTACAACAGATTTGTTATAAGAAACACGATGACCTGTTACAATCAAACGTTGAGTATTCACACCATAAGGTGTACATGTAAGCAACGAAACTAAATCTTTTCCCTTTTGCACAGCCAAAGCTGATGTATCATCAGGTTCAGTTTCAACAATACTATCAACTTCATAACATAACGTTTTATTCAAAACATGGACCAAAAAGTGGTCTCCCTTTTTAACTTGATCCAAATCAGTAAATAATGTTGCACTTGGCAACCCCCTATGTGCAGAGATAACTGCATGCGTATCTTTACCCCCTACAGGTAAAGAACTTCCTTCCAAATGTCCAGCAGCCTTACTTAATACTTCTTCACTCGTTGTATGATAAATAGGTAACTTCACATCTATTTTAGGAATTTCAACAATCCCCATTATTCCATCACCAGCAAGATTTAAAGCTGAAGTATATGACTTATCTTCTGATTTTTGATTTTCTGCTTTAATAAATGAATCCGGCAAAATATGTGGTGCTAAAGCATCATTATATGCCTTTGCTTTTTTCATTTCTGCATCATAATCTATTGAATCACTCTTTTGACTTACTATCTTTTCATAGTTACTGATTAAACAATCCTGTCTATAACTATTCCACTTATTGGCAACAAATGGATATACCAATAAGGACAAACCAGCAACAAATATCAAGATTATAACTATATTGCTTAACTTCTTTTTCATCTGGACTCTCCTTATTCTTATATCATTTTAAGAATCAGAGGCTAAAAGCCTCTGATTCTTATTTTATTTTTCATGTTTCTTTTTATTCATAAAGAATAATGCAGCAGCTACAACCATAATTGCACATCCACCTACTGTAAAGATTGTAGTACCAATACCACCAGTTTCAGGTAAAGAACCTACTTTAGTATCTGTAAATGAAACTTCACCCTTTTCTTCTGTTGTCCATTGAACCATATTTTCATCATCATCAGCAACAGAATATCCTTCAGGAGCAACAACTTCTTTTGCGATAAATGTATATTCAGAATCTAAACCTTTAACAACTGCTTTACCATTTGCATCTGTCATAATTGGATTAGCTTTAGCTTCTTCTAAAGAACCATATCCTTTAAATACATTATTTTCATCAAATAATGCATATTTTTTAGTTCCCTTTTCTTCTCTATAGAAAACAAATCCAGCGTTTTCTAATGGAGTTTTCCCATCTTCAGCATATTTAGAAATTTCTACTTCAGCAGATTTAATAGTAACACTATCATGTCCATATTTATCTTTACCTTCATTTGTACCATTACCAAAATGTACAGTATTTCCTACAGTTATATCTGTTACAGTAGCAGTATAAGTTAAAGTTAAAGTTAAACCAGCATTTTCATTTAAATATTCATCTTTAAGTCCTGGTTTAGCATTAACACCTTCATTTTTAGTATTGATTAATTTACTTAAATCTAAAGTGAAAGAACCCTTTGCAGGTGTTACTTTAATTACTTCTGAATTTTCACCATATGAAACATTAACTGAGAGTTCACCATTGTTATCAACTTTATAAGTTGCACCAGTAATTTCATCAATTACTTGATAAGTTGGATTAGTTTCTCCATCTTTTACATAAGGAATTACAGACGTAACTGTATATTCTACATCTCTTCCAATTTCAACGATTTGATCTTCATCTTTAACATCTTTTGTTACAGTTGTTTCTTCTTTTTTTACTGTAACTGAAGTATTTTTTAATGAAGTTTGTTTACCATTTTCATAGTTAACACCAACATATGCTAACATTGGACTATAAGTTACTTCATTAGCCTTATCAGTACCAAAAATAGCATATGCTCCTGCTGTTGAAGCTGTAAAACTATTTCCATTAATTGTTACTAAATCATTAGCTTTTGCAACTTGAACACCTTTTAAAGCAGTTCTAACTTTTGAAGCAACTGCATTATCAGTTGTCATTTCTTTTAAAATTTCTTGTTTTGATTTTCCAAATACTTTTGTGAATTCTTCAGCAATTGTAGTATCTGCAAATTTCCAACCAGTCTTTGTTTCTCTATCAGGTACGATTACTTGAATATATTTTAATTCTTCATTGTCACCTTTATTTTTAATTGTAACTGTTGCATCTGCGGCAGCTACTGGTACCATCATTGCTAGTGCCATCAATAATGAAACCATCATTGCTGAAACTTTTTTAAATAATTTCATATTCAATCTCCCTTTCTTTTTTATTTATATATAAGAGCTATGAATAAATAGTCTCCTATTTATTCATATACTCATTATACCTCTTTCTGTATACAACAATTGCAGCCATTACCATAAATAACATACCACCTACTGTATACCAATAAATACCAATTCCACCTGTTTCAGGTAATTCATATGGTACATCATTTGTAAATTTATATAAATTTACTTCTTCTACAACTGAAGGTGAAATAACTTTTCCATCCGCATCTTTAATATACTCAAGATTTCCACCATCTGTCACTTTTAATGTCCAAGTAGTATCACCTTTAGCATATCCTTCAGCAGCTTCTGTTTCTTCTAATATATATTCACCTGATGCTAACATTGCATTATTTTCTGATCCTTTAGACCAAATAATATAACCATTTTCATCTGATTCACCTGTATATTTAACTTTACCATTTTGTTTTAAGGCAAATTTTGCACCACTAATTATTGTTTTATTATCATCTTTTCTAACTTTAACAATTTTCCAATTAGTGATAACTGTTCTATTTGTTATTTCTAATTTACCTTTAATCCCATTGCCTTTGTATTGATAATTATCAATAACATTGTTGTCAGTAACACCATTGTCTGTTTTATCAGTTCCAAATGTAATAGTAGCAATCGTTTCATTTATTCCATTAAGTGAATCTGTATCTTTATCAACAAATTTTATATTACTTACTTCATAACCTGTTGGTACAATTTCTTCAATCGTATAAGTTCCTCTAGATAAATTACTTAAACTCATTGTTCCTTCTGTTTCATTTTTAGGAACTTTTACCTCAATAGTTTGTTTACTTCCATCTGAACCATTTACATTAAATGTAAATGTTCTATTCTTATTTGTTGCTACATCAACTTTCTTAACAATTTTTAACGTACCACTCTTAACATCTACATCATAAACACCATATTGTTGATTTTTCAATTTATCATCATTTGTAATTTTATCACCTTCGTGAACATTACCATTATTTTTTGCATAAACAATATTGTTATCATCACCAGCATGATAAACATTATCATCAAGTGTCGTATTTTTATTACTTTCTTTACTAGGTTCACCTGCATTATAGCTTACCCTTACATAATATCTCGTATCTTGTTCTGGTTTTAATCCCTCAAATGTTTCCACTAAGGAGTCAAAACTTGAAGAAATAGAACGTTCTATTGTAAAGCTCTTTAATTCAATGCCATATTTATTAAGATATTTAGATCCTAACAAATCTCTTAAAATTTCTTCATCAGAAGGAATAGAATCGCCCTTGTAAATTGTAATCTTTTTATTAGTAATTGGTAATTCAGCCTTAACATTTACTTTAGGTTGAGGAAAATATACTGGATTATCACCAACTGTAATTCCAGAATCAGCTCCATTTGTCGTTACATCATTCCACCAATATAATCTTCTTGTGCTTTTACAGTAATTATTCTTTTCCATCCAGGCGTATTATTTGTTTTATTCTTAGGACCTATACCTTGATCTTTCCAAACAATGTATTGTCTATCACCGTCATAATATACTTTTCCACCATTTGAAAGCTGTACACCATTTTCAATATTAGGATAATCCTTTGTAATTTCTTCTCCATTATCATCTAAAATAATAAATCTTGAATCAATATAATCTTTAACAGTTGCACCTGTGATAGAAGCATCACTTGTAATTGATCCTAAAATACTATTAAATACTTCAGATAAGTAGTTAGCCTCTACTGTATAAGCATATTTGCTATTACCATTTTCAGAGGCAATTTCCTTTAGTTTGTCTTTAGCACCTACTAATGCACTATTTTCACTATTTAATCCTACTCCAACTGTCATTAAAGTCGTATTATCCATTGCCTTTAAAGCATTTGCTTTATCAATCATTGCTTGATAAGACATAACATAGTCATTACCTTTAGCATTTGGGCAACCATCAGTGAGTAAGATAACATATTTATTTCTATTGCTACCTTGAGCAATTTCTATTGCTTTTTCCAATCCTAAATCTTGCCTTGTTCCACCATCAGTTGTAAGATCATTAATTTTATTGTTAATAAAACTCAAATTTTTTCCAATATTTTTTAATCCAAACTGTTGTGTTGCTTTTGCATTAAACGTTACTAATGAGACTTTACTATTTGGTGATTTAGCAGCTAAATCAGTTGTAAAAGTTGTTGCTGCTTGTTTCAAATAATACAAACGATCATGATCATCATTTGTTGTATAGAATTGATAGTTTCCCCCTTTTTTAATAACATTCGAATTTGATGTTATCTCTGTACCTAAACCACTATATGAATCATCTTGATAATACCATTTTTTACCATTTTTTTGAATTCTGTACACTGTAGCAGAACTATCTTCTGTTACATAATAGTAAGGTCCACTTCCAGATAATTGACTTACTGTACAATTTTTATATTTTTGAAGAGAACTTCTAAACTTCATTGATCCAGATGTATCAAATACTAAAACTACATCTACTGGATCAGCAGGTATTTCCTTTTGGGCATATGAAGAAGCACTTAAAGTAATCTCATATTTTCTTGCATCCCAATCAGTTACCTTTGCAGTTTTATTAACCTCTAAGGAACTATTTAAATACTCATCATTTGACGTATTCTTTATTTTATAATCCGTTACTTCAACTGTACCATCAGCATTATACAACCTAGCAACAGCTGTCCCGTTTTCTTCTATTACCTTAACTTTCCAAGTATCAGTAGATGTCATATAACCATTAGGAGCCATCGTTTCAGTTAACGTATAAGTTCCAACTTTTAATTTATCAAATTTAACTGTTCCGTCATTACCATATGAAGAAGCTGTGTATACTTCACTAGAATCTGCATCATTAACAAGTTTAAATGATGCCCCAGATATACCTTCGCCTTTGCTATTAATTTTATTAAAAGTCAAGTCAGCCATTGGAACATTAGTTACTTCAGAAATTCTTGCCGAAGGTAATGTAAAATTCATTGTACAATTTGAAACATTCGCCCCACGTTCCATATAAAGAATTGTTAATGTATGAGTTTGATTCTTTTGATCTTCTGTTAATTTTCCGGGAGTTAATCCTAAATCATCCCATAAATCAGTTTCACCTTTTGCTGTATTATGAATACCACCTAAGTCAATAGCCACCTTATTTCCATCTAGAATAACCCATAAATCATCATCTCCAGTAAAACTATAATCCAAAGGTCCAATATAATCGCCAAGTTTAAATGTAACATCATATCTCATTCCAAAGAAATAATTATGTGCAGTATCTGCTGATTCATATTTATCTTTATAATTATCTAATGGATAAAAATCTGTTCCCGAATTAGTGAGTTTATTTCCGTCAGCATCATTTACTTGTGTTAAACTATAGCTATCCCCAGTTTTACTAAATTGTAACTTTTTGTCATTATATACTTTTCGTAAATATCTTGTACTTCCATCACTTGCTGCCTTATAAGTAGCATCTTCATTTACAAAGAATCCCGGTTCAGGATAATTAAAACGAACAGAGCCATCTGCATTAAGACCGCTTATTATACCTGTAACAGACCTGTCAGTACCTGTCCACACATTTGCATTAGTAATAGTTCCGTTATTTTCCGTAACATTACAGTCATAACTATACTGATAATTATTTGCCCAGTTATTATTTTTTGTCCCCGATGTTAATTTTCCATTTATTCCAACTGCATCACCCAGACTATTAAATGATTGATATTGTTGTATCCATTGTCCATATTGATTCCATTGATCCCAACTTTCATATTTAGTATATCCATCATTAGATGCGATTGTATAATCATAAAATGTTGTCGGACCATCAACTGTTGCACTTTTAGCTTTGTAATAAACTTTAACTGTGCTGTCTTTTGTTAACTCAAGGTAATTACTATTTGTTACTTTCGTTCCATTTACTGTAACATAGTTAACAGTCCAGTTAAGAGCTTTAGCGTAATCATTGATTTTAGCACCGTATGCTAATGTTTTTTCATCAGTAGAATATATTGCCTTGTTAGTATCTTTATTGTAATGTTTTATAGTAACTTTAATATCATTTCTATTTTTATTTTCTATTACATAACTAGAAGCGGTTGATTGGGTTGTTGCACTTCCGTTTGTAACACTTCTTTCATTAGCAGAGGCAATAATTGCACTACTAATAACTACCGCTATTGCTAGAACAAATAAACCAATTCTTCTCATACGTTTCAGCATAATTTTTACCTCCCATTTTAATATATATATTCACCATTTTATTAAATATTCCTATAAGACGGTAAAAAGCCGCCTATTCTTTTTTGAATTGGGCGGCCCGGCAATCATATACTTTTGTACTTAGACCCGTGACTTTGCGTCATTAGCTTTCACTAATTTTGCTATTATCCTTCACTAGAACTCTATCATAAAATCAACGCTTTTTCAATTTTTCAAAAGCCATTTTTTATGACAAATTTTCTCCGTTTTTCACATATTTTTTATTTAACTTTATTAGTTTATATCCTTATTCAATTTTTGACAATTCTTCAAAACCAAAACGACATTTTTTAAATCTAAACTGCACTAATATTCCTTTCTCCGTTCTATCTATTGACACATTTATTATAGAAAATATATGTTCATAAATATATAAGGGGTGTCCGCCATAGTTACAAATCTTTACTTTTTCAAACTTTTTTCGTTCCTTTTTATTATTGAGACTATGAGTATCATTTACTTATATTATATAGATTCATTCTTCGCTTGTCAATTTGATATAAAAGAAAAGTGGGATGAATTTCATCCCACACATTTGATGATTTAAAAGATATCTATTATTTTAAATCACAAATTATTCTTTTATTTGTTTTTTCTTCAAGAAACCAAAGATACATAACAAAGAAACAAACAATAAGATTACATAAATAACAATATTTGTATTATCTCCTGTTTTTACAGTTGTCACATTTGTTTTATAAACAACTTTTTCTTTAATTTGTTTAGAATTATATAAATTAAATGTTTGATCATCTACAAGTTGAGCATTTCCAGAAATCTTCGTTATAATACCATAATCATCTAATTTAAATTCTGTATCACTTGCTTTTACATAACCTGTTGGAGCTTCAACTTCTCTTAAGATATAAACAGTATTTACATTTAATTCTCTTAAAGTGCTAAATGTATCTGTTGTGGAAATCCAATCACAAATAACTTTTCCTGTTTCTTTTTCAAGAATTTGTAAATGTGCTCCTGTTAAATAATTACCTTGATTATCTACTTTCGTTACGTTTAATTTAGTTACTTCATCTGCTACTCCAATAGCTTCTAAGTTGACACTTGTATCTTCATTTTCTAATAGTGCTATTGATTGTTGTGCATATAAGTTTAAACTATCCTCTTGTTTTTCTTCTTCTAAATCTTCTTTTTGATTATCATAAATTAATTGATAAGAAATTTTACCATTTTTATGACGTATCCATTTAATTGTAAATGTTCTTGTCTTATATTCATCAACTGTATGTCCATTAGGTGCAGAGATTTCTTTAAAATAATATTGATATCCAGGAACAGCTTTCATAAATGTCATATATCCTTCACTATTAGAAGTTTGTTTTTCAATAAGAATATCTGTTCCTTTTTCATTTACTTTATATAATCCATAAACAGCACCTTCCAAAGGATCTTTCGATAAATCTTTAGAACGTTTTTGAACAGTTAATGATAACGGATGATAAATATTATTAAATGTAACATCATCCACTTGTTTATCATCTAATAGATATTCTACTTCAGCTTGTAAATTATTACCGTTTCTTGAAACATCAATATTGACTTGATAAATAGATTGATCATATTCAACAAATGGATCATTATCATTTATATGTTCTTGAATATAATAAACATAATGTCCTTCTTGATTAAAATTCAATGTATTAAAGTAAATATTACCTTGATCATCATTTGTTTGTGTTTCAATAACTTCATTATTACTATCTAATAAATCAAATTGATACATACCTGCAGATAATGCTTTTCCACCAACTAAATTCTTTTTAGCAATCAATTGAACATCTACTGCCGTTGGATTGATATAAGTATTTGTAATCGTAATACTACCATCTTCATTTTGAATATATTGTGTCTTATAATAATCTACTTTATCTTCTTTAACAGTATAAACGTTTAAATTTCCTTGTCTATCTTTTATAGGTAAATTATCAAACGAACCACTCCATTGATTATCATTTGATAATACAATAGATTGTCCTTCTACAACTTTACCATTTTTAACTAAATGCACTGTTACAGGTTGGATGGTGTCGCTATGTCCTTGATCATTCCATACCTTATTTACTTTTAATGATTTAACAGCTTGGTTTGTAAGTGATAAATCTTGTAAAGTCTCTACAACTACCGATTGATCTTTAACAACTTGATTATTTTCATTCGTTACTTTAACCGAATCAACATTCAAGCCACCTTTACCATCTTTATTTACAACAGCTTCTACATGATATTGATGATTTGTATAAGCAATACCAGCAACTTCCTTACCAGCATTCATTTCTTCAATCGTATAATGATAAGTACCCGGTTGATCAATTTCTACATCATCAAAGCTATAAGCTCCTACTGTATCATTTTTAGCAGTATCAATCATATTACTTTGTTCATTATCATTTCCTTCGTATAAACCAAATCTAAACAAACCATCATCCATTATAACGGATTGTCCGGCACTGACAGTTTTAATACCACCCATCGATAATAAAGCTACTTTATATTCAAAAAGTCTATTAGTAAAGTCGAGTTTATCTTGATCAATATATTCATTTTGACCATTTACAATATCAACTGAAATATCAAACTGATTACTATCATTTGCTTTTACATCAACTTTTACAATATATTGAGTTGTATCATAAGTGACCTCTAAATTATCACGTACTTCACTTACACGGTAATAATATATTCCTGCTTTTTGATAATGAATTGTTTTAAAATGATAATTACCATCTTGATCATTTTCAACTGTTTCACTATATCCATCTTTTTTCAAAGTTGCTCCATCTTGATCTAATTCTTCAATTTTAAACTTGAAATCACCTGCATCAAAAGCTACATCTTGTCCATCTTGATCAATAAAATTCTTATGTCCACTTAAATCAATCTTTCCAGTAGCTTTAAATTCATTTTCAAATTCAATACCTTTATTTTTATCTAATTGATGTCCATCTTGGTCATATAACGTATTAGTTACTTTCAATTGATTATCTTCAAATACAGCTTTCGCTTCAACATAATAAACAGTTTCATCATATTGAATACCTGTTTTCTTTTTATCAGCTTTTTCATAAATCTTATAATAAATCGTACCAGCTTTTCTAATATCTTGAATATCAAAAACAAATTGACCTTCTTTATTTGTTGTTTCTAACTTTCTACCATTTTCCTTTTCTTTACCTTGAATACCATCAACTTCAACTAATTCAAAAGTAAACTCATCATCAACTAGCTTCTTCCCTTTTAAAGACTTCGTTCCAATAATTTGTGTTTCACCACTTGCATTATATTCATTTGTAAAAATTATTTCATCATGATCAATAATTCGATAAGAAACATCATAATTACCATCTTGTTGATCACTTACAGTTACTTCTATAATATAAGAATCATTATTTTTATTATAGGTAACACCATCTTT
>ENA-OVFS01001392-OVFS01001392.1-human-gut-metagenome-genome-assembly--contig:-NODE-1392-length-15447-cov-2.716151_pt1 | contig 15447 bp, 13 predicted proteins | sample MGYA00237763_ERZ505405 | MGnify/ENA primary metagenome ERZ505405 (study PRJEB26158, sample SAMN06016401) | human gut metagenome | biome: human gut; feature: ankylosing spondylitis patient; material... | reverse complement strand
CCTACTATTTTACCACTTTCCACCGGGGAAAACAATGAATATTTCTTAAATAAAGTATGTCCATGACGAATCCCCGTGCATTTGTTTGTTATTTCTAACTTGTGCTTGTCAATCAATCTTCGATATGCTATGATAATCTGCGTATCTGTAAGTTCAAAAGAAACCATAAACTCAACCTTCTACGCATCTTATGAACATACTTTTTTGACTGAGGTATTGAAATTGAAGAAAAAAGAACTGACTTTTATTATTGGCATCGTGGTGTTTGCCCTGCTCCTCTGGGGTGGCATGTATCTCACCCGCCGCGGGAATTACGGAAGTATTCGAATTACCGTAAACGGCGAGGAATACGGCACCTATTCCCTTGGGAAAGATCAGGTGATCAAAATAAACGGCACCAATGTATGCGAAATAAAAAACGGCGAGGTCAAAATGACCGAAGCCGACTGCCCGGACCACCTCTGTATGAAACAGAAAGCAGTTGACAGTACCGGTGGAACGATTGTCTGTCTGCCGAATAAAGTTGTGATTGAAGGCGAAAAAGGAGAATCCCTCAATGAAGATTCCCCTGAATTCGATACCGCTGTCTGAAACTTTATCATCATTCCGGGAGAATTCTCCCTGAAAGGAACCTGCCATGAATCAGAAAAAACTTGCCAATCTCGGGCTTTTTGCCGCAGTAGCAATCATCTTTGGCTATGTGGAATCACTGATTCCCTTTTTTGCCGGAATTCCGGGAATGAAACTCGGGCTGGCCAATCTTGCAGTCCTGTTTATCCTTGAAAAATATACCTGGAAAGAAGCCGCCCTTGTTTCTGTCATCCGTATCTTTATCATCGGATTCATGTTCGGAAATCTTTTCAGTATTCTGTACAGTCTGGCCGGTGCAGCTTTAAGCCTCACCGTCATGACGGTTATGAAAAAAAAATCCGACTTCAGCATCCTCGGTATCAGTGTTGCCGGCGGTGTCTCCCATAATATTGGTCAGCTTTTGATTGCCTGTCTGATCACCATGACGTCCGGTCTGATCTACTATGCACCGGCACTGCTGATCTCCGGTGTCATTACCGGATTACTGATTGGAACGCTGACTAATGAAGTTTTGAAACGTATCCACTTTTAATTTTTCAAAAATGCCCGCCACTGATATAATTTTGTTGCTCACCACCTGCAGAGGTGAGAGTCATCTCACATCTGATATAAGTCATTTACTGTAACGTAAAAACAACGAAATCGTCCGAAGACAATTTCGTTGTTTTTTATTCTGCCTCTTTCACTGTATAGGTATTCTTCATCAATTCAAAACGGTCTTTCATCCCGGACGTCAGATACACGTTCTTATCCTCATCTACAAAGACTGCCTCCGCATTATATTTCTCAAGCAATTCTAATGCATCATCCATTCCAAGTACAAAACATGCTGTAGAAAGTCCATCTGCCAAAAGTCCGCTGTCACAGACAACCGTCACAGAGTCCAGACCATTCCACACCGGATATCCTGTCTTCGGATCAAGGATATGATGATATCTCTTACCATCTTCCATAAAATATTTTTCATAGTCACCGGAAGTCGAAAGGAATTCTCCACCTTCCAGTGTGATCGCACCAAGGTAATCGCCTTCGACATCACGCGGATCAGTCACAGCAACTTTCCAGTCAGAACCATCCGGTTTCTCGCCGTAAGCCATAACACTGCTGCCGCCAAGGTTCAGGATCATTCCTGACACATCTTCCTGTGTCTTCAGAAAATCAGAAACTACATCACAGCCAATTCCTTTTCCGGTTGCTCCCAAATCCAGAGTAGCTCCTTTTTCCAGCGTTACCTTATCGCCATCCAGAGATACTTTCTGGTATCCCACATCTTTCAGAAGTTCATCCAGCTCTGACTGCTCTGGGACATGAGGATTTTCTCCTGTAATATCCCAGAGACGAATGATCTTTCCAATCGTTGGATCAAAAGCTCCATTCGAATCCTTCGCAAGCTGAAATATTTTTTCCAAATAGCCGGCAAGCTCATCTGAAACTTCCGTTGTTTCTCCCGATGCTGCATTCAGTTTCGCGATCTGAGAATCCTCATCCGTCCAGGAAAGATACTCTGTCTCAATATCCCGTATCTTCTGACCAATTGCAGTATTCAGGTCATCTCCTGTTGTATACAATGTTTCAGACACAACTGTATCCATTGCAAAATCCGTATTTATATATTTCTGTACCTCTATATCCGCCAGTACCGGAACTGCTGTAAATGCCGTGCAGAAAACTCCGCACAGCATGACAGCTGACTTCTTTTTTATCTTCATTCTTTCACCATTTCCCGCTCTTTTACCGGGCCAATCTGAATATTTTTACGTGGGCAGGTCACCTGGCAGGCATGACAGCAGATACATTCCCCTGAAAGCGGTGTATCTCCGTCAATCTCCAGATGTGCAGGGCATCTCTTCCTGCACAGTCCGCATTTTGAAGGGCATTTCTCCCTGTTTCTGTTAAACAGTGCAGACGGAAGGATCGGCATCATTGCAAAAACTGCTCCCATTGGACAAAGGAACTGACAGAAAAATCTTTCCTGTGTACACATTCCGATCAGGATCAGCACCAGCAGGATAATTCCAATCTTATAAGAAGCATTTGGAAGTTTTCTTGCTGTCAGCATGGAAAAGACATCCCACGGGCTCATCCCCTGAAGGGATGCATACCATCCGGTCAGGATGGAAAGCAGAAGAAATGCCAGAAGCACATATTTCACCTTCTGAAGAATTCTGACTGCTTTTTCCGGATAACCATGTCTTCCCTTTTTATGAAATACTTTCTGTCTGATAAAAACAGTCAGTTCATACATGGCATCTCCCAATGAACCGAATGCACATGCATATCCGCAGAAATGTCTGCCAAACAAAATCGTAACCAGAAGAAGTAATCCTGTCACATCAAGAAATGAGTTCCAGGCAATCTGCTGGTGTGCTGCAATTGCCTGAAAAATAGATTTCACGCCCGCAAATGCCGTTGAAAAAAGCGCCGGATAAAAGATAAAAAATACAAGCTGTATGGCAGCCCGGATCAGACGGACCTTTCTCTGCCTCTTTTTCATCAGTTCTCCGCCTTTCCAAGAGCATCTACAACTGCATTGATAATACCTGTAGAGCTGAATGTCGCACCTGATACCGTATCCACATCCGTACTCTGCGCAGAAATGATGGAACTAATCACGCCCTCTCCCTGCGAAAGATAAGCGGAATCCTCACCCGGTGCACTTGTCACCTGAATATCTGTGATCTCATCATTTGCAAGTGTGACCTGTACGGTGATCGCACCTCCAAATCCCTGTGCAGAACCGGTATACGTACCATCTTTGTATACATTTTCCGAATCATCAGACTCTTCTGTATCTGCAGCGTCAGCTCCCTCCGCATCCTCTTTTGCAGCATCATCTTTGTCTTTTGCATCCCTCTGTGCCTGTGCGATCGCTGCTTCCTGATTCTTAGCAGCCTCTTCCAGAGCAGAGAGTATCTCCGTATTCTGTTCTTCCAGCTTCTCCACACGCTTTGTGAGTGCCGTAATCTCCTGTGATTCCTGTGCCTGCGTATCTTTTTTCTGCATAGAATTATATCCTACTACAGCGGCAAGAATCAACAGAAGACACAAAATTCTCATAATAAAATTCTGGTATTTCATCTAAAGTTTTCCTTTCAGACTCCTTATATTTTCAAGTTTTCTTTTTCACTATCGAACATTTATTATTTTGCCTGGCTGATAGCACTCTGAAATGCCTGAATCAGTCCATTTGAAGAATATGTAGCATCTGTCACTGTATCTATTCCATCGGCAGACTGTTTTCCCATGATCTGATTATAAATGCCATTCCATGCATTTGAAAATTCCGGTTCATCATCTTCCCCATCATATCCGGCTGACACAATATTTCCCCCTGACACATTAATCGTAACAGTTACCTGACCATTGAATCCTTCTCCTGTTCCCGTATAACTTCCATCTTTATACCCGGCTCCGGGTGCTGTTGTTGGCTCTGGTGCTGCCGTTGGTTCCGGTGTTGCTGTTGGTTCCGGTGTTGCTGTTGGTTCCGGTGTTGCCGTTGGTTCCGGTGCTGCCGTTGGTTCCGGTGCTACCGTTGGTTCCGGTGTTGCTGTTGGATTCGGAGTTGGTGTCGCTGTTATATCTGAAGTTTTTAAAGCCTGCTCTAAAGCTGATTTTGCTCCATACAGAATTCCCTCAGAAGAATATGTTGCTCCTGATACAGTATCAATGCCATCTGTGCTTTGTTTTGCAATAATTGCCGGCTGTATTACATTCCATGCATTTCTGAAATATCTTGGTGTTTCTCCTTCATTGGTCTGAGATACTTCCGTAATTATTCCATCTTTAATTGTTACACTGATATTTATCTTTCCACCATATCCAATTCCAGTACCCGTATACGTTCCGTCATTATATAAAACCTTCGGAGTGTCCGGTATAACCGGTGCTGGAGCGGTTGTCGGTACCGGAGTTGGACTTACCGTCACTTCTGGTGCCGGTGTCACATTTACCGAAGCCTGTTCCAGGGCTTTCTGTACCGCCTTGAGAATACCATTTGAAGAAAACGTTGCTCCGATTACGGTATCCACACCATACACTGCCTGCTTCTCAAGAATCTTCGGCTGAATACTATTCCATGCCTTATTAAAATATTCTTTTGTATCAGTGTTCGTATTTGTGATTGCGGTTATCTTTCCGTCTTTAATCGTAACAGTAACTTTTATCGGACCGTCAAATCCTTCTGCTTCTGCAGTATACATTCCATCTTTATAAGTTACCTCTCCGGACGGTTTTGTAATTTCAACCGGCGTTGTTGTTTTATTTGAAGTATTGGTATTCTTCTTGGTCGTCTTTTTCGTTGTCTTTGCAGCTTTTCCTTTTCCGGCCTTTGACAGTGCATTCTGAACTGCCTGGATGATTCCATTTGAGGAATAGGTTGCGCCGCTTACTGCATCGACATTTGGAGTCTGACCGGAGATCATCTTGCTGATCACGCCTTTGGCTGATGCAAAATAGGAGCCTGTTTCACCAGCAGCACTCAGTATTTCTATAGAAGCAATCTTTCCTCCGGAAATCGTTACCTGAACAGTGATCGTTCCACCAAATCCAGTTCCACTTCCCTGATAAATCCCATCTTTATATCCGCCCTTTGGAACAGAAGTTGTAGGTGTCGTGGTCGTTCCCTGCCCCTGCCCGGAAGCTGCTGCTGACTTTTCCGGAAGTGCTTTTGTTTTTCCTGTCGTAATTCCCGCTTTTTTTATTTTGGATTTACTTTTCTTTGTTTTCAGAATGCTGCTGTCTGCCTCATCCGTATCCTTCATTCCTCCGTCATTAAAATATACAGTTGTCAGCAGACTCGTAAGTTCATCTGATTTTATCAGTTCATTCTCAGCCGCCTGAACTGTTTTTGTACTTTTCACTTCACTGTCCTGCTGAAATCCAGCTGCTGCGATCGCAATAATTACAGCAACTGCCGGAAAAAGTTTCATAAGATTCTTTTTGTACATATAATCTACCCCTTAACATACAAAAGAAGGGGCAGTTGTAAACGGCCCCCGTTCTTTTGTATGTGTATTTTATAAAGGAATTATTTTACTGTTACTTTGAATGTCCTTGTAATTCCATTGCATTTAACAGTAATCTTTGCTGTTCCTTTCTTCTTAGCTGTTACAACACCTTTGCTGTTAACTGTTGCAACTTTCTTGTTGCTGGTCTTGTATGTAACTTTAGATACCGGTGCTGCTTTTACTTTAATGGTTGTCTTCTTACCTTTTTTCAGTTTTGCAGAAGATTTTACAAGCTTGAAGGAAGGTTTCTTAACTTTAACAGTTAATTTCTTGGTGTATTTACCAACTTTTACAGTAATAACAGCTTTTCCAGCTTTCTTACCTGTGATAACACCCTTACTGTTGACTGTTGCAACTTTCTTATTGCTGGATTTGAAAGTAACTTTTCCTGTTACCTTAGTTTTGGTAACTTTGATTGTAGCTTTCTTTCCGACATAAACCTGTGAGACTTTTGCAGTGATACCAGGCTTAACTACTGGCGTCGGAGTTGCTGTTGGCTTAGTTTCATTTTTACCTGGTGTTACTGTTGGTTTAACATCTGGTGTCACTACCGGCTCTACAGGTTTTTCTTTCTTCACAAGTCCATTGATTGCTGCTGTCAGATGCTCATTAACCTGCTCATCTACTGCAGCCTGGCTGAATGCAACTGTTGTCTTATCCTTAATTGCTGCCTCAATTTCTTTCAGCATTTCCTGTGTTTCAGTAGCTTCATCTTCTACTTTCTTCCAGGATTCCTCTGTATAATCATCCTTATTGAGAGCTTTTACTTTTTCAAGTGCTGCTTTCAGTGCTGTTGTATCAATTGTGGACGGATCTGTTGGAGTCACAATATTGGTAGCTGTTGCATCAAACTCAAATGTATAGTCCTGATATCCCAGTGCATAAACGGTCAATTTCCAGTGACCTGTTCCATCTGTTCCTGCCGGAAGCTGGCATCTTACAGAATGTGTCAGACCAAGCTGAATTCCCATCATTTTATGCATCCAGTTATCAGCAGCAAATTTCGTACCATATGTTGCAAGTACTGTATTACCATTTCCATAGTACTCCCATTTAACTGCCTGCATTGCAGCACCAAGACCACCATAATTACCATTCAGATCCACACGAAGGAATTCTCCATAAGATCCACTTGCTGTTTTAACCTCTGGCTTAATTCCAGTTGCAACTTTGAGATCAGTTCCCTGAATACCGGATTCTGTTCCTGTTTTTCTTGCACTGAAAGAGAAGCTTCCATCTTCATTCTTAGTTACTGTTTTCAGTCCATTTGTGTTTACTGTTACATTTGCAGTCTCGCTGTATGCTTTCAGATTGTTTTCAGAGAAACCACCAACAAGTATTTCACCATTTTTTACTACCGGATATTTTGCTGCAAAATCTGCATAATCTTCAGCTTTTACCTGTACAGGGACATATTTAATACCTGTTACTGCATAATGATCAAGGCTTTCTTTCGCTCCGCCATTTACCTGAATAGATGCCGGAGTACCAGTCTTTCTGTCTGCCGGAGTCCAGATTGCAACTGTTCCATCTGCAAGAACCGGTTCTGTACTGCTCTTCCAGTAAGATAACTGATATGCATTGCCTTCTGTTGTATAAATTGTTGCCATGCACTGATAGCTTCCTCTGTGAAGGCCATGATTTGTTGTAGCTCTTGTTACTGCATCAAATGCGCCTGTATCAGATTCATTATGAGAGTCTTTTTCATCAGATCCGCTTACGTTTCCCGCTGCGGTCACACTCTCCTGACTCCAGTATTCACCCCAGGTGAGTCCTGCGTACACATAGCTGTTTTTGTCCAGAACCTTTACATCTGCAATATCTAATGTATAAATGCCATTACTTGCATAATATGTTACGCTGTCAATTGTCTTTCCGATCATAGACTCAAAATGTTCAGAGTTGAGATGGCATCCATGACTTTCTGTTGTATATCCTGTACTCCATGCCAACTCATATCCTTTCCAGATATTTTCCAGATGGCAGAGACCATAGGTTGTTCCGTCTGTTGTATTAATAACTGCACCATACACTGTGTCAGTATCTGTATTGATAATGCTGTTGAATTCAGTCTTATCAAACTTCAGCTGGTAGTCACCATAGTTGGATTTTGTTTTGAATTCAGCCTGCACCTGTTTTGTCTCCGGTGCTGCTGATTGACCTTTAATGGCACTGAATGTAAAACTTCCATCTTCGCCGACTGTCAGTTCTTTGTAGTAGGATGGTTCCTCAGAAAGAACATAATAGGAATATGAGTCGCTTTCAAAAAGAGCATCTTTTCCTTTGTATTCTGTAGTAGTTTCTTTTCCCTTTATAGTTGTTGTGATACTCACTGAAGCGTTATCTTTAATCTGTTTTTTGTCCTTCAATACTGAAATATCAGATACTTTCACAGGAAAAGTCACACCAGTGATATCGCTTCCATCTGAATTTACGTGATAAGAGCCTTTTGCAAGACTGGATCTTGTCTTCTGTTTTGTTGCAGATGTAAATGCATCAACCTTTACATCATTTTTCTTTAATTCTGCTTTATAAAAATCATCATAAGGAATGTTCATGAGAACATATGCTTCGCCTTCTGTCTGTCCATCTCCAGCCTCATCAGCAAATTCATCTTCACTGACCTCTGCGCTGAAGAGTTCTTCATCAGATGTTTCTTCATCCTCTGTCACGTCCTCTGCTGCTTCTTCAACGTCTACATCTGTATCCTCTGTATCTTCCACAACATCTGTATCCGCAGCTTCTGCACTTGCTTCTTCAATATCAGCACTTTCCTCTGCTACAGTAACTTCTGTATCAGAAAAATCTGCTGCAAAAGCTGTTGCCGGCATACTTGTCATTACGACCGCTGCACTCAAAACAACTGGTGCAACTTTTTTCATCAATCTCTGATTTGCCATTTCCTTCCTCCTCTTTATTTATACACCATTGCGTTAGCGTTTTCTAACCATTTATTTTTATACCATAACTCTTTTTTCATGTCCACAAAAATGTTAGCATTTTCTAACCAGAAATTGACTTTTTTTCTCATTAATGTTCTTATTGAAAATCATTTTCAGCAGCAAAATAGCACGAAATACACTTGTTATTTTATTTTAACTTTTTCGTAATAAAAAAGCACTATGCAGTTTTTCAACCACACAATGCTTTTTTACTGATTTTTAGAATCTTGTCGGTTCTGATCTACATCTCTTCTTTTAATTTTTCGAAGGCCTCTTTGCTCTCCTGCCATGCTGCAGGTGTTCCTCCGATGATCGAGCATCCCTCATGTAAGGTAATCGGGCTGCCGTCAATCTGTGTGATCCTGCCTCCGGCTTCCTCCAGGATCACCGATGCAGCCGCATAATCATACGGCTGTAGTTTCAGTTCCAGATAAACGGTGTTACTTCCGGAGGCTCCTCGGCAGAGTCCCAGTGCCGCAGACCCACCGCAGCGGATAGAAAGACTATTCTGAAACATTTCTTTCACCACGCGGAACAGCCAGTCGATTCCTGCTTCATTGTATCTCGCACAGCCAAATTCCACGATTCCCTCTTCCACCGGTTTATCAGCCATCTGAAGTCTCTTTCCATTCAGATAACTTCCGTGTCCTCGCACAGCCACATACATATCGTCCACATATGGATGATATACAAATCCGGCGATCATCTGCTCTCCATGGGCCAGACCAACCGACACACAGCTGTGATGATAATCAAACATAAAGTTCGTAGTTCCATCGATCGGATCTATGTAGAATGTAAATTCACCCTCTGCATCAGCACCGGCGTTTCCTTCCGTGTCTTCTTCCCCGAAGAAAGCAGCTCCCGGAAGAATCTCACCCAGACCTTTGATCAGAAATCTCTGGATTACCGTATCATAATCTGTACAGAAATTTGCAAGTCCCTCTTTTTTATGGATATTTTCCTCACCCGGTCTCGCCTTCAGCATTTTCTGTCCGGCTTCTCTTACCAGTTTCTCGATTGCAGCATATCTTGGTTCCGAACATTCCGGCGCAATCGCCTCTTCCGGAAGGCTTCCCTCTACGACTGTAACAGTTTCCGCAGTGTTTTCCACATCTGCTTCTTTCTGTGCGACATTTTTCCACGGGATAACATCCCAGCCGCCTATTCTCTTCACGCCGAAAACAATTCTTTTTCTGGTTCTCTCAAATCCCCAGTAGATCACTCCACCGAGCATTCCGCCAAGCGTATTAAAGAAAAGATCTGTCAGCTGAAACGTTCCAATTTTCAAAAAAAGCTGGCAGGTTTCAATTCCAAGTGAAAAGCAGAAACTGATTTCAAAACTGTTCAACAATACTTCCTGAATTCTTTTATCCTTTGTGTGATCTTTTTCTTCTCTCGCCCAGAAAAGAAAAATAATAAACGGCATAAACAGTATCAGATTCTCAAAATTCTCCGTATACAGCTGTCCGTTATAATGCAGTCCCCAGATTCCGATCACGTTTTCCAGCGGATTTCCCCAGACGCTCCGACAGAATAACGTACGAAAAAGCAGCATACAGGTATAAAACACAAGGAAAAAGTGTCTGCGAAACCAGCTGCTTTCTTTAAACTGCCAGATCCACGCTCTGGCTACCGGTCCAACCCCCTGCTTCCTTCCCAGCATATAGACACACATGATCAGAACCGCGATAAGCAGCGATGCGCCTGCTGCCTGATAGACTGCTCCAAGAACATCCACCAGCACATTTACAAAATACTTCATATCTTCCCTCTCTCTCCGATCAGTTCATAATAAAAAATATATTGCTGCATAATGCCTCTCATGCCATGATATCTCCTGTTCGGAAAACCTCTGCGATAATGTTCGTTAAGAACCTGCCGGATATGCGTATCGATCGGGAATGCATCCATGTGATGCAATGCAAACAGACAAATGCAGTCTGCTACTTTTTCGCCTACTCCACTGAGCTTCATCAGTTCTTTTCGTGCTCTGCGGTAATACTTCATCTGATACAGTTTTTCCAGTGAAACTTCTCCCTCCAGAATGCTTCGCGTTGTCTCCACGATATATCTGGCACGGTATCCCATTCCAAGCCTCCGCAGTTCTTCTTCTGTCGCCCCGGACAACTGCTGCGGTGTCGGAAAGGAATAATATTCGGTATCTCCTGCTTTCAGTTTCTCACCATATCTGACACAAAGCCTCTCGATACAGCTCCGGATTCTGGAAATATTATTCTGCTGCGAGATCAAAAAAGTAATGATCATTTCCCAAAGATCCTGTCGCAGAATACGGATCCCATTTCCGCACTGTACTGCCGCACTCAGATACGTGTCCCTCGGATTCACCTTTTCAATATAGCGTCCATAGTCCGAATCAATATCAAAATACGGTACCCAATAACAGATAAATTCTACATCACTGCAATAAAAATTTACAATGCTTCCTGCCTGAGATATTTTCAGATATTTATCCCCGGCAACCAGTTCATATGTGTTATTTTCTGCCGTCTCGCGCATACGGAAGCACTGTCCCGACCGGCAGATTTCTCTCAGGCTGAAATTATCCAGCTCTACTGTAATCATGTTTTTCTCCGATCCCTTAATTACTGACTTTCGTAATTTTTACATCTGGTGTCTCACTACCCTGTACTCATCCCCGTTACGATAATACGGACATTCTTTATATTCTGTACTGATAAAGCGGTAGTATTCATCCTCATCCAGATTCACATCGCAGTAATAGCTTTCACTTTCTTCATCATATACATAATTTGCACAGTAATCACAGCTTGTTGCACTCAAAACAATTCCTCCAACAGATTTATTTTACACCAGATTGTTTTCTGACCGATTCTGTTTATTCCCAAATCTTCCATGGAGCCTGTCCACTCTGCCACAATGTCTCCAGAAGATTCTTTTCACGCAGAGTATCCATACACTGCCAGAATCCTTTGTGGCGATATGCATTCAGCTGTCCCATGCGGGCTGCCTCCACGAGCGGTTCTTTTTCAAATACAGTCTGGTCTCCTTCGATCAGCTCAATAATGGACGGCTCCAGCACCATAAATCCGGCATTGATCCAGCCTCCGTCTTCTTTTTTCTTCTCTTTAAAATTCGTGATCGTTCCATCATTCTGAATATCCAGGATACCAAATCGTCCTCCCGGCTGTGCTGCTGTAATCGTCGCCATTTTACCATGGGAGCGGTGATATTCCAGAAGTTCTCTGATATTTACATCTGCAACTCCGTCACCGTAAGTGAGCATAAACGTATCTCCATCCAGATACTCTTTTACGCGTTTGATACGACCGCCGGTCATAGTATTCAGACCGGTATCAACCAGCGTTACCTTCCATGGTTCCAGCACGTTATTGTGCACGATCATTTTATTTTCCTGTGTAAAATCAAATGTGATATTGCTGTTATGAAGATAGTAATCTGCAAACCACTCCTTGATCACATGCTGCTTATATCCACAGCAGATTACAAATTCATTAAAACCATACGCAGAATACATCTTCATGATGTGCCATAAGATCGGCTTCTCCCCGATCTCGATCATTGGCTTTGGCTTAAGATGACTCTCCTCACTGATCCTTGTCCCAAAACCACCAGCTAAAACAACCTTCATAAATACTCTCCAATTCCTAAAACTACATTCCTGCCAATACCCCTATTCTAATACAAACCCCTGCAAAAATAAACCCTAACCTTTCCCCATTAAGCTTCTATCACCAATCCCGTTGTGCCTTTAGCTTTCCTAATCTCAATAGTCTCCCGGTTCTTTCCCTGCCCATATAAAAACTTCAGAATAAAAAAACGTCCTTCCTGCATCTGCTATTCAGACGCCTGAAGAAATTTGTAGAAGAAAATAATATTTTACCCCGAAAAATGATGCTGTCTGAGCTTTGCGAGTTCATCATTTTTCGGGGTGCTTTTTATATTATTTTATTCTGCTAGTACTTCTGAATTTCTGAATTGTCTGAAATACAGATGCAGGAATGACGTTTTTAATGTTATGAATTTTTTTACTCCTTATGCTCCTCAGCCCACAGTTTATCTGCAACCGGAGCCCACTCCTCGGCATAATGAACACACTTGCTGCAAAGATGTTCTGCTGTCTCCTGAGACTGCAGATCTGTTGAATGTGCACCACTTTCTTTTACGATACGCTGCAGGATCTCTGGATTCTCAAGCATCGGGCATGGACGAAGCATGTTATCGTTAAACGGCTGGTTGTTATGGTAAGCCATGAATAACGGCTGTTTCAGAATCTCAAGGATTGTATTCTCATGAATGTTACCATTGGAATAATGGATAAATACACAAGGTTCTGCATCACCATTTGCATTGATGTGGAAGTAGTTTCTTCCTCCGGCGATACATCCACCAACAAATTCTCCATCATTCTGGAAGTCCATAGTGAAGATTCCAGGGCCATGTTCCATGTTACGGATCTCTCTTACACGGTTCTTCACATAAACACGCTGTTCCGGATTCAGCAGCAGATCAACAGATGCTGCATTTCCAACTGGCATGTAATGGAAGTACAGAGCATAACGGCAACCCTTATCAACAAGCATCTTAATAAACTCATCACTGGTAACGCTCTTATAGTTGGCACTTGTATAGCAGATTGATGTACCAAATACAAGTCCATGCTCTTTCAGCAGATCCATGGCATGCATAACCTTATTGTACACACCTTCTCCACGACGCATATCGTTAACATCCGGCTCACCCTCAACGCTTAAGGCAAGAAACAGGTTTCCAACTTCCTGCATCTGTTTGCAGAGTGCTTCATCAACCAGTGTTCCATTTGTATATGCAAAGAATACACAGTCATTGTGTTTTCTGCAGAGTTCGATGATGTCTTTCTTTCTTACCATCGGCTCTCCGCCTGTCATCATGTAGAAATAAACGCCCAGTTCTTTACCCTGTGTTACGATAGAATCCATATCCTCAAAAGAAAGATTCAGTTTATTTCCGTATTCTGCTGCCCAGCATCCTGTACAATGCAGGTTACATGCACTGGTAGGATCCATCAGAATGATCCACGGGATATTACATTTATGTATTTCTCGCATCTCATGAATTGTTTTTGTTCCATTATAGAAAGCCTCAAATCCAAGATTCATCAGAGTTGTCTTCAGAACATTAGGATGGAGTTCCTGTACCATGGAAGTTATATAACGATTCAGTGTATATTCCGGATTACAGGCAACTTTCCTGAGATAATCCCAGTTCACACCCTTTCCAAAATCTTTTAAATACTTCTCAGCAGTGTCGATAATTTTCTCATAAGCTGTCTCAGGATTCTTATTCACCTGATCAACAGCATAATCCATTACTCCTGCGAAAACCTTCTTAGCTGCTGCATGTTTAATCTTGTTCATTGGTATTTCCTCCATCTCTGGCAATATTTTTTTTATCTTTCTACATTATATTCAGATAAACTTTCTATTTTCAATGGACAAAAAATGGTCAGTGGGGAAATTTCCCCACCAACCCATTATTTAAGCAATATTATTACTACGTTTAATCTATATGATATACATAGGAATCTTTTCTTGGTGCAGCCTTCGGTGCCGGACCGTCCGCATAACCCAGAATGCAGTGTCCGATTCCTTCATAATCACCTTCGATTCCAAGGGATTTCAGGATTTCTTTTCCTTCTTCACTTTCAAATTCTTCTTTTGCTCTGTGGATCCAGCAGCTTCCGATTCCCTGCTCTTCTGCTTCCAGCATCAGATTTCCCATAACAAGACTTCCGTCATAGACACATGTTGGTCTGCTCTTATCAGCCAGCACGATCAGAACAACCGGTGCTCCATAAAATGGATCCATATTATCAACACCCATAATCTTTGCATTCATTGCAGAAAGCTTATCACGAAGTTCTTTGTTCGTTACAGCAATGATGATCGGAGACTGTTTTCCCATTCCTGTTGCCGCATAAGTCCCTGCTTCGATGATCTTCTCCAGCTTATCCTGTGGAATCATGTCACTCCTGTATTTACGGATACTTCTTCTGCTTTTGATTTTGTCAAGTACTTCACTCATGATAAATACCTCCCTGTGATCATTTATTTAGTGGGTGTTCTCACCACCCATATTCCTGCCTACATCATAAAATCAGAAAACTTTTTCGTCAAGAATTTCCCCCTGTCATATATGCAGATCATCCAGATTTTTTAGTGTTTCAAACGGAATCGTTCCTCCAAAAAGATCCAACGCGCTGCCAACGGTAACATCCAAACGATCTTTTCCATGCTTTTTCAGAAGTTTCAGATCTTCCATGCTTCCGACACCTCCCGCATAAGTCACCGGTCGCTGTGTATAGTCAGAAAGCAGGTCCGCCAGTTCTGTTTCAATTCCATTTGCCTTTCCCTCGACATCTACCGCATGCACAAGGAATTCATCACAATGATTTCCCAGTTCTTCCATTACTTTGAGTGTCACCGGTACATTTGTAAATTTCTGCCAACGATCTGTCACAATAAAATACTGATCGTCTTTTTTACGGCAGCTTAAGTCCAGGACCAGATGCTCTTTTCCTGCAATTTCTTCTATTTTTTTTAGATTTTCCCAGGAAAGCTGTCCGTCTTTAAAGACGTAGGAAGTAACAATTACATGACTTGCCCCTGCTTTCAGATAATCTTCCGCATTATCCGGACAGACACCACCGCCGATCTGTAAGCCTCCCGGATAAGCTGCCAGCGCCTTAAGTGCCTGATTTCTGGTCGCCTCGTAATACTCTGAATCTTTTCCGTTCAAAAGGATAACATGTCCGCCCTTTAATCCGGCATTTTTATACAGCTCAGCATAAAAGGCTGCATCCTGACCGGACACAAAATTCTCTCTTGCCTGATCTCCGGCATCTTTGAGGCTTCCGCCTACGATCT
>ENA-OVFS01001384-OVFS01001384.1-human-gut-metagenome-genome-assembly--contig:-NODE-1384-length-15556-cov-3.417715_pt1 | contig 15556 bp, 6 predicted proteins | sample MGYA00237763_ERZ505405 | MGnify/ENA primary metagenome ERZ505405 (study PRJEB26158, sample SAMN06016401) | human gut metagenome | biome: human gut; feature: ankylosing spondylitis patient; material... | reverse complement strand
AATTTTTTTTTGATATTTTTATTTTATAGATAGAAACCACGTAAAAAATGGCTTATTTACGTGGTTTCTTCATAATTTATTTTTTTATATTTTTTCGAATTTCATCGAAATTTTCTATGCAATAAAAATAATCCCCCTAAAATCAGAATGATTCCTCCTATGAATGAAAGCTCATCTGTCCGTCCACCTGTCTTTGGAAGATTCAATATAGAATCATTCATAACATTGTACGTCAGATGATAGAAGTAATAATCATTTCCCTGTTTGATCGCTTTACTTGTATCCACATTCTGTTTATCCACCTCTGCCTGTGACATCGTCATTGGCAGTGTAACGATGATTTGTTCTTTTAACAGATTCTTTCCAACCGCTGTCTTTGTCTCTGTGATCGTATAAGTATCAGGTAGCAATCCATCAAAAGTGACTTCTCCAGCAGAATCTGTTTTGGCCTTCGCTACTTCTGCTCCATCAGATAATGTGATCACAAATTCGATATCTCTTAATGATTTCCCCTTAGAATCTTTCTTGATAAGTTTTACAGATCCTTGGATCATCTGATTCATAAACTTCGCTCCACCTGTCAATTGTGCTTTAGCTGTCGTTCCAGTTGGTCCAATATCGAACGTCACAGTTTCTTTCTCCTGATCGATCGTTGCATTGCTGCTGTTGCTCGTAATATTGAGTAATTTGAAATACTTGATCATACCTCCTTCATTACACGTATAAGTACCATATTCCAGATCATCAAACGTCACAGACAGTTCGATCAGATCTCCCGGATGATCTTTCATCTGTTTTTCAACCTCTGCCTTTGTGAATTTGACTTTCTTCTCATAACTGTGTTTCTTTCCATAGACATCGGTTCCAGTCAGTGTAAATATAAAAGTCGGATCCCCAACATCCATATTCAGATTACCTGGGTCCAATGCTTTTGTGATCGTAATGCTTCCTTTCGGCCCTGTACGGTCATGTGTGTTTGTGATCACTGTAAGATCCTGATCATTTTCATCCGTATCATAGGTTGGTCTGTATCCGATCTCAGATTCTCCCGTGATCAATCCTTCTTCGACTTCTTTCCATGTATAATTGACTTTTTTCCCATTGACTTTCACAGGAAGTACCTTACTGGACGCTTTCCAGTTATTCTTCGCACTGAGCATCAATGTTTCTTCCACTTTACCATCAGCCAACAGATTAACTAAAACAGATTTGGGACGTATGCCATCTTTATTCCCATGATCATTCCATACCTTTTTAACCTTTTTCTTCGTCGTATCTGGTGTATGCGTATTCGTGATCATGATATTCTTCGTTGTTGTACCATCATCATCTATTGTCTCATAAGTATCGACATATCCTGTTTTTGCATTACCTGTCAGCTTATCATAGACTTCTTCTTTCACTTCATACTCAAATGGTTCGCCAGCTTTGTCATACTTATCGAGGCAATGATACGTTACATCATCTGACCAGTTATTTGTTTCGTCTAATGTAATAGCATTCTTGTATTTCTCACCATTTCTATATAATTGAGCTTTGATCGATATCGGCCTCAGATTATCTCCATTGTCACCATCTTCCCAAACCTTTTGTACATTGATATCGACATATTCTGGATTTTCATGGAAGTTCGTAAACGAAATCACATACATCGCATCATTCCAGTGTGTACTCGTCAAAGTATAACCTTCGGGAACATCTTCACGAAACTCCCATTTTTCACGATCATCCTTCTTGATATCCGTAAACATTGTCCAGTTATTATCTTTTGTCAGTGTATACACCTTTACTTCTTTTGTTGTCTTATGTGTTGCCTTGATCGTAACAACATCTGGACGGATCTTTGCTGCATTGTCATGATCATCCCATATCTTCTTCAATGCAATATAATCCAGTTTCTGGTTGACTAAAGTATCTGAATCATGCACATATGTTGTTGTATCATTATCCGTATTATTCTCGGCTTTTACATCATGAATGAGATTTTCTTTCGTATCATTGATCACTTTACCCTTAAATGTTAATGTCTTGTCCGATTTCTCGTATCCATCTGGTGCGTAGATTTCTTTTACCTCATACATATCACTGTCTGTTCCATCCTTTGCATAGATATCGGTCGGCAAGCCAATAAATTCCAGATATTCAAACTGATCATCCTGTGATGTAGTGGTGGCGATCGTATCACCCTTCTTAAAGATATTTTCTCCTTTGCTATTAACGATATCTGTTTTCGCTTTTAAGGCAAATATGGCTCCCGCCAGCTTGTTTCCGTCTTGATCGGTCTTGATCAGATGGATGCCGTATTTTTGCAGAGTATCATTAGCTTTGACATGAATACTTGCTTTCTTTGCAACCTTTAAGGCGATATCTTCCTCTTCTGGATCCAGAACCTTTACCGTAGTCTTGATCGTTTTCTCTGGCAGATCTTTATACGATCCTTGGTTGTTAAAACTGATATTAATCTCGTATTTTCCTGATTTTTCTGCATATGTCGGTGTAAATGCCACATCTTTATCCGTCACTTCCACATCTTCTGCTCCATTGTCATCATAAAGGATTCTCCAGCTAAAGTCCTCTGCCTTGAATTTATCACCTTTTAAGAACCTGTTCTTTGGCATGGCAACGATCTTTAACGGCTGTTCCTCAATAAACTTATCTTCTTCGATCTTTAAGATCTGATCCATGACATATGTTGTCTTAAGAACTGGATTTCCATAGAACATCTGGCTGACATCTTCTACATTGGAGGTGTTGAAAGATGAAAGATCGAGTGTTTTGATGGAATCCATGGCATAAAACATCTGACTCATATCCACGACTGCGGATGTATCAATATTTTTAAAATTGATCTCTGTGAGATTCCTGCAATTTTTAAACATTTTAGATGATATTGCATTCATGTAGATGACCTGTCCGGCTCTTTGACTTGAGATATAACAATCTCCACCATCGTTCCAAAGCACAATACTGCCATCTTTATTCTGAGAAACATCCGTTGTCACAGCTCCTTCTGGTGCACTCTTCCACGTGAAAGTCACAGATTCCGCATCCTTGATCTTCTGGTTCAATTTTTCGCCTTTTTCCAACACATAAATACCTGTACTTACATTATTGTCTTCATTTCCAAACGAATCTTCCTTGTCTGGTACTTTATCATCATCACGAATATCATTGATACTTCCTGCGGTTGTATCCCATGTCAGTTCTACTTCATGTTTTTCCTGATCTTTGATATAGCCTGTCGGAGACTTGATCTCTTTTATGTAATACTTTCCTAAATAGAAGTTAGTTGTTTCTTTTCCATCCATATCCTTTCTTGTAAAATAGATCTCCTTCTCTTTTGTCGTTGTCTTTTGATCAATCAGTTCGTCCTTCTTCCAGACGAACGTTCCGTCATCTTTCTTGATATTCTCATCCGCATACAGCCCATAGACTGCTCCTGCGATCTGATCGTTGTCATAGATAAAACTCTGAGAATCCTTGTCATAATCTGTTAAGATATCTCCCGTCTTACTGAACGTAATTTCTCCATAGACTGGCGTATCCATCTGGTCAAACCTGCAGCTTCCATTTCCAGCGTTATCGTACGTGATCTTGATGCTTGTGGATTCCCCGCTTAACTCAAAAGATTTTTCTTCTGCGTCATCTATGTTGTAGCCTGTTGGCGCAGCAGTTTCCTTGATCGTATATTTTCCATATGGAAGATAGCACTCTGCAGTTCCATCTCCACTCGTTCCTGTAGTCAAAGTTGCCACAATATCCTGATCTTCATCATAGATTTCATAGACTGCATCATTTAACAGCTTCTTTGTCTCTGATGAACGTTTAACCAGTTCGATCCTGATCTTATTTTCATCATCTTTATACGGACCAAACGTGACTGTCTTATGGACATCAGACTTGATCAAGACCACATCTTCATCTTCCATCATTTCGTGCTTTGGATCACCCTTGATCTGATGCAATGTATAAACACCGATTGCTAACGAGATTGAAGTTGCTTCTCCTTTTTCATCAGTTATCAGAGTATCGACCACTTCTCCATGCGGATCAATGATCTGAAATTCCGCCCCAGATTCCGGTACATACTTATCTTTATTTACGGACATTTGCTTTTTGATCGAAATCTTTGCGGATTTTGTATAATCGTCTTTTAAAACGAATTCATACACTTTGACTTCATCCTCGATCGATGCTTTCATTTCTGTGGAATACTGCGGTAGCGCAAGGTCATAGCCTTCGACACCTCTGGTCTGCACGACTATAAACCCTGTCTTCTTTACAAAATCTTTTAGGAGCATCGCTGCCTTTCCTTCGGAATCTGTGACTAATGTTCCAAGAATCGCATCTTTATTATCTTTTTTCAGTTTTTCAATGTAATGAATCCTGTCCTGTGACGTTGCCAATGTCTGATCCTTGAAATCTTTCACCATAGATTCATCCAGTACAACAAACTCAGCCCCTGGTTCTGGTTTAGACTTTCCATTCTTGACCATCGTTTTTCTGACCCGGATCTTGTCTCCATTATAATAATTATCAAGCTCAAATTTTTTAAATTTCTTATCGCCGTCTTTGATCGTTACTTCAAAATCATCAGCGATCTTATAATTATCGCTTCCTTTTGTCTGATGAACCGTGTAGATGCCAGGATCTAACTTTCCAGATTGAGCTGCACCATTTTCATCCGTGATCAATGTTTCTATGACTTTCTTTGTCGACTGATCGATGATCTGGAATTCTGCCTTATATTCTTCTTTTTTTGTATAAGTTCCAGTTTCCTTATCACTGATCCTTGTAACCTTTGTCAACATGATCCCTGCATGTTGCTTTGGATCGTTTGATTCAACCTTATAGATCATTTTAGATCCATCAATGCTTACCCATTTGTCCGGTACCATATCATATCCATCGGTCGTTTTCGTCTGATGAATACGGTAAGCTCCATAAGGAAGTAAATCTGTTTCTGCGATCCCTTTGTCATTCGTTGTGATCGTCTGTTTTAAGTTATTCTTGGAATCATAAACCTCAAAAACTGCCTGTGCTTCTGGAACATTTTCCCCGCCAAACGTCTTTACAACCTGTATCGTTCCTTCATATTGCTCTTCTTTCAGATACTGGGATGTATTTTTATCGACCGTGACTGATATATCATTACTAGATAACTTATATCCCAACGGAGCATACTTCTCATGTAAACGGTAATATCCCGGATACAGATCTGTCACTTTTGCATAACCATCCGCATCAGTTACCATCTGTGTCACAAGTGTTCCTGCTTTATAGACAACACTCTTGTTATCGGAGCCTGTGATATCATGGTCAGCATATAGCTCATAGACAGCATTCTGCAAGTTTGCTTCAACTCCTAGATCCCCTCGTTTATTCTTTACAGTTCCCTGTTTAAAGATCTCCAGATCACTCTTTTGAAATTCATTGGTATAGTTAAATGTGAATGATCTGACTCCACCCTGTTCCACTTTGCTCTGATCTGTCTGATCTGAGATCAGGTGTCCGAATGCGGATTTTGTTTCCCTGACCATCCAAGTGTGGACCGAGGCACTCTTTAAGGCTGAAATCTTCTGCTCTGCAAGTTTTTGTGCTTCCTGCATTGCCACAGCATATGCTTTTGCCGAAGAATCGTACCAGCCATTATCTGTCGCTTCTTTTTGCTGACTTTTTGAAAGATCGTTCCAATTCTTTACATAAGTCTTTTTCGTTGATGTTACACTATAACTTACCGTTCTTTGAACAGTATAAGAAGCTTCTCCATTGTCATCGGTTGTTACACTTCCTTGATAATTCCCATCCATATAGATCTGAAATACTGCTCCAGAAAGCCCTGCTCTTGTTTCCGCATCTTTCTTTTTGATCTTGATCCTTACATTATCTGGGCTAGTTCCTGACTTTGTTGCACTCGTTTTCGCTTTTTCAATATCTGGCGGTGTATGACGAAATCCGAACAAAACCTGATGAGAATCCAGTTTCTTCTTTTTCACACATTTCTTCACTGTATAATAGTAGATCGTTCCTTCTGGATCCTGATCACTGATCATTTTACAGAACTTTTTTGCATCTTTCTGCGAATAACCCCTGTCCACATTTTTTCCTGCCTGATAAACGGTATTTTGCTTATTCGCTCCATGTCCACATGCCCAGATGTATGCCTGACACAATGACAGATCTTTTGTATTCTTGCCGCTTGACCTGAAATACCAGTTTAATGCTTTTGCAATTCCCTTTTTTTCATAAGTTGCTGCATTGATCGTCTTGTATTTTAAGGTATCTCCAGAACACATGGTCTTTCCAGAGTTTAAGCAAAACACTCTGTGTCCGTCAGCTGTCATACTCCACAGACCTTCTGATGCAGGACGATCGATCTCTGAAATCTTATTACTTGATAATGCCTGGCTCATCACCAGTTTGGCTTCTCCTGTGAAAGCCTTGACGTCTCTATTCTTCAGGAACAGTGATTCTCCTGAACCACTCAGATACATTGTCATGATCATCAGGAGGGTAAGAATACTTACCGATATCTTTTTACAGATCGTCTTCATTTGTTTCAAACTTTCTTCCTCCTTTTTACTTGTAACGGTTTGTGAAATATCCTAGCTGCCCTTCCTTGTCGATCCTTCCATACTCAGAATCTACGTGGTCTCTCGAAAATCCAGTTCCATTCTGCCCTTCCAGTTCGATCGAGCCATTAAACATGCCGTCATCATGAATAATGTTGTGTGTGTCGAATGATCCATCTGTTTTCTTCCAGACAGCATACAATTCACAAGTCTGTCCAGCATCGCAGAGAGTATTGACTGCCTGTCTATCGGTATATTTTGCTTTGATCGCATTCGGATCTTCACTCCATCCAAGGAAGGTATATCCCGGCCGTTCAAATGTATTTGCTGGCAGGATATCATCCTGTCCATATTTTAATTCCACAGTCTTTTTGCTGCCTGATGCACCATTTCCATCAAATGTTACTTCATAAGAGTTCTTGGACCAGACAGCATAAAGTGTCATACCCTCCGTGTTACTCCATGTGATCGTCTCTCCTGGAGAATACCGTGCTCTCACCGCATGTTTATCTGTATTCCATCCAACAAAGGCATAGCCTTTTTTCGTGTATCCATTCTCAGCAAAGCTGTAATTTTGATCGTATGTGGCTGTTCCATCATTCACATATCCAGAATCTTCTCCATTTCCATCATAGTTTACAGTGTATGTATTCGCTGTCCACTGGGCTGTCTCTGTATAATTACCACATACCAGCCAGCCTGTATTGGACATCCATTTTGTTCCTTCATCCAGCCATCCTTCCAAGGTATAACCTCTTCTTGATACCGTTGGAAACGAAAAATAATCTCCATCCGTAAAATTCCATGTTACATCTGCACCATCTCCACCATTTCCGTTGTAATAAATGCTGCGGCTTGGCTTTTCCAGATTCAGATTTATAGAACACCAGTCATAAGTTTTCCATCCATCTCTGTCAGCGGAGGCCACTCCGACCAATCCAGTACTGACATGGATATTTACTGATTTCCAATGTTCTTGAGTATCATGATAGGAATTTTCCCAAAATCCATCATTTCCTCCGCAATAAAGCGTTATATCCTTGCTCGGATCTGAAAATACTGGTTTATCCACCGTTACCCATTCCCAGGATCGATGCTGTTCATGGGCCGGTAACAGATACCAGACTTTGATCGTTAAAAGTGTATAGTTGTTGTTACTGTTCTTCTCTGAATATATCGTCTGTTTATTCACTGTAAGCTTATAATCTCCGCCTCCACCGGAATACGTCGTTACCGTATATGGATGTCTGGAATTATTAAATGTCCCACCGCTGACATTTTTATTTTTTTCATATTCATCACTATGAATATACATTGTCAGACTATCGCTTTTCCCATTTGGTCCATTGATGTTCACTGTTAAATGTCCATCTTTAAAATGTTTGTTTCCTCCTGTATTATATGATTGATAAGCATGTGCCTTCTTCATCTGATACCATGCCAGAACGGAAACAAATGAAACCATGACCACTAATACCACTATGATCTTTCGTTTTCTTTCCAGGATCTTTTTTGCATTCTTCATCATATCCTCCTCTCCTTCTATTTTTATCTATCTTCCTTTTGTTTCCTGATCTTCTGTCCATGATTCCTCATACAGTACACCACATACCGGTATCTTCCATGTCCTCGGTACGGATGACAGGTTATAAGTGTGACCATATCTTTCCCTTTTTGAATCAGAATCTTGTCCATATCATATGGATCGATCACTTTAATCTTTGTAACCCGATAATCCAGTCTTTCCCATGGATTTCTAATGATCACCTGATCGCCTGTTTTTAACTGTTCGATGTCCCGAAAATACGGAATTCCCCGATATCCCCGATGTGCAGCGATCACGCAGTTGCTGTCTTTTTGTCCTACTGGCAGGGATGTCTGTCCCATGATCGCTGCTCCTTTTCTCATATTTTCCATCGTCGCTCCCAGATATAATGGAAGTTTCTGTTTCATCTTCGGTATCTTAATGTAACCGAAGGTATTTTTTTCGTTTCTTAAGACGATCGGTGCACTGCGGTAACTGAATACATCCTTTAGTCCTGCTTGTTTTTCTTTGAATATCTTCCTGTTATAGCGGACTGCTTTTTGATACAGTAGATCATCCTGTTTTCTTTTGCTTCTCCTCTGCGTCAGTTCTTTCACCGTCTGATCGGACTGTTTTTGTTTCAGATATGATATGATCTCCGGATAAAGCAGTAACGTGATCCCTATTACCAGAAAAAAGATTCCAACAATATTTATGATCTTTTGTTTCACCCATATCTCCTTTCCCCGCTTTTTCTTTTCATCTTTTCATATACTTTTCTGGCTGCGATCAATACACAAATGATCAATAGTCCTGCAAAGATGGCCCGTTTGTAAACTTCCATCCATTGCGAATGATGATTTCTTGCTCTTATCTCTTCCTCTTTTGCATGATAAGCTGTGCGAACTCCTCGGACTAATAAACGCTTGTCATTGACTCCATAGGGTGTGCAAGTAACCAATGTTACAAGATCTTTTCCTTCCATGATCTGAAGTTCCTTTGTATCTTGTGGTTCCACGACTGTGATCTGATCCACACGGTAAGCAAGCTTTTTATCCAATACATGTATAAAAAAGAAATCTCCCTTTTTCATCTCTGTCAGATCTGTAAAGATTTTTGCAGAACTAAGCCCAGTATGTCCAGTCAGCACCGCATGGGTATCTTTTCCTCCAATCGGAAAGGAAGATGCAGCCAGATGTCCGATCCCATGTTCCAAAACTGTCCCACTTGTCCCATGATAGATCGGCAGATTAATTGAAATGCAAGGAATCTTTAAATATCCCATGATCGATGATCCATCAATATTTAATATTCTGTTATAATGAACCGTCTCTCCATCTAAGCGTTTTTCCTTAAACGGATCAGTCAACTGTATTGAAGATCGCAGCAATTCCCCATTATACTGTTTCGCTTCATCCATTACTTTTTTTATGATCGCCTGATCCATTCCGGCTGCCTTTTCCTGATAACTTTCCACTGTCGAACCTGCACTCTTTTCAAACAGATAGTTGCTTACAAATGGATAAGACAGCAGAAAAAAGCCGGCCAGAATAACCAGAATCGGTATGATCTTTTGTTTCATTTTATCTTTGTGATCGTCTTCTGTTTTTGTTCAAGATCAAGATCCCACATCCAGCAACAACAACCCCTGCAATGATCATAAGATAGTTTCCTGCCCCACCTGTCATTGGCAGCATGAACTGCTTCTGATTTGTGATCTGCATATTGATATATGCATTTCCAGAATCATCGTGTTTTGTCATCGTTGCCTTTGTCTCATCCACAGTCGCACTCGCTGCTGTAGTCTGAACCGTCACATCATTCTTTAATACCGCACCATTAGGAACTACATCATTTGCTGTGGAATCTGCATCAGACTTACTCTGGATCCCTGTGATATTTGCTTCGGTTGGTGTGATATCTGCTTTTGTCTCTTTGACCTTAACGATCACTTCTTTCTTTAACAGGGAGTATCCTGCATCAGAGTGTGTTTCTGTAAATCCATATTCATCTCCTTCGATCCCATTGATCACAAGTTTTCCATCAGAAGACGGACTAAACTGAGTCGCATCAGCTTCTTTTGCAGACTTTCCTGTTACCTGATAAACACCTGCTCTATCTGCTCTTGCTACCAGATAGTAATTATCTGTCTTATTTTTTACAACGAATTTAACCTTTGTTGCATCTCCCTTGCTGTCAGAAAATTTCTTTGTCAGATCATATCCGTAAGAGTATACGATACATTTGTCTTTTAAAATATCATAATAATTCGTATTTGTTCTCTTCCACGTAAGGGATACATCGTTTGAATTTCCTTTATCACCAAGAATAACCCTGTCATCTGTATTCACCTTAGCTGTATAGTATACAACAATATATTTATCAGAATATTTCTTATTCAACTCATTAAGTCCTGCTTTTGTCATCTCGATTTTCATTGCAGGATCGTCTCCAGATTTTCCGTATGTTGCTGCAAACTTTGGATCCGTGTCGGAACTCTTCCATACAGCCAATGCACCACTCTTCTCAACATTGTTCACATTTGTTCTGTCCGCTGCATCCTTAGTTTCATAGATTGCAATCACGGCATCTTTCCCATATGTCATTCCTTTTGCCATTGTATCGTTAAATGTATAAGTTGACAGGTAGGTTGTTGATGATGTGATATGTGGCAATTTTGAAATGAACTGATAATCCAGTCTTTCTGCTTTAGATGCTGTCACGGTACTCTGATATTTATATTCATTTCTTGCAGAAGTAAAATCTGCCAGTCTGTCTGTATTGGCAGTTGTTACATTGTCCTGATCTGGATTATTGCGTACTCTTTTGTCAAGTGTTGGATTTCCAGTTTCATTCTTTGGATAACAGATTACATCATAGAACCAATCATCTCCCTTAGAATCCGTGGATGGCAACTGTACAAACCATGGATTTGTTGTGTAAGTTACATTTTCTGGTGCCTTTGTCTCAACGATCAGGTAAAGACCCAGTGGCAATTTGTCTTTACTTGTCACACCATTAGCATTAGTCTCATCCATGGCTGTCCCATTCTTTCCCATGTAATCTTCTAATTTATCTTTCGTTACCGTATTATCTTCTAATGCCTTGGCAAGTTTCTCATTGATCTGCTGGCTTGTGAAATATGTCTTGCTTCCTTCTGTTTTAGCTGCATCAGAAGATGTCAAATCCAAAATCTGCTGTATTGTGGTTGGAAGTTCATAGATCATCTGAATCTTTCCATTCTCACTCTGCTGTTCAACATCTCCAACTCGCAGGTAACTAAATTCCACACCTTTGATCGCATATTTTTCCAAGGCTGCTTCCGCAGCAGCCTCCTGTTTTCCTGTTGGTGTAAACTGACTGGTGTTAACACCGGCCTGTTTTGCTGCTGTCATGTCATATTTGTGGATCGTTATGGATCCAGTTTTGCTTGTATCGACCACATCTGTTGATGCCGCTTTGATATTAACGATAGGTGCAAGCATCATTGCTGCAGATAATACAGCAATCGTTATTTTTTTGATCATATTTTGAATCTTCATTTTTCTTTCCTCCTATTTTTTAGAATAGAAAAAGCACAGAAATCATTGATCATACTCAATGATTCTGTGCTTTTCTTTATGTAATATATACTATTTTATTTATCTGTTAAATTAGTTTTGTCAGGTGCGATCATGATCGTATTCCAAAAAGAATCTTTGACTGCCTCTGCCTGAATCTCATCTACTACTGTGTCAAGATCGACATCACTTGTTAACTTCTTGCTCGCATCCATTACGGAAACTTTATCGTTGATTCCTAAGGATGTGATCGTAACAAACTGTTCTTCACTAACTAGTGTTCCTTTCTTTAGTGGAACCGCTAACTGATAATTCTTCTGCAATACTGACTTGATCTCATTATACATTGCTTTAAATTCTTTGCTTCTGTATTTCTTCTCAGCCTTCAGCTGCTTTGCCTTCTTATCAGCCTTCGCAGATATCCTTTGATCAGAATAAATCTCCCAGCATGGACCTCCTGCTGATGCTGACTTCGTCTGTGCGATCACTTCTTTTAGTGGATATTTGTACTGTGTACGCTGTCTGCTTCCAACATCTGCAACCGTTACCTGATCATTATCATCGATCGCAACCAATACGATAAAATGACCTTTCTTCGTAAAATATCCTGGTCCCATCAGTGCTACTACTGGATGCTTCTTCTTCAATGCATCTCTAACCTTGCTGACATCACTTCCAAGTCCATGACATTCCAGTTTATACTGTTGTGCCAGTGCTGGGACCATCTCATGACTTGCTCCAGCACTACTGTAATAGCCATTCTTATATGCCCATACTGTTGTATCAACTGGAGTTACCCATTTATTCGTCAGCGAACTGATACAAACTGCCATAGCGCTTGGTCCGCATCCACTGCTTTTGATCTGATATCCATTGTCATTCCATGCTGCATCTGCCTGATTAAAATAAATAAATCCCTGTATCGTCTCTTTCTTATCTTTCATCTCAAGACTATGGTCATTATATACTTTTGGAATGATAGATTTCTTGTCTTTCTTCTTGTTTTTTTTGTCTTTTTTGTCTTTCTTCTTGTCTTGATCAGACTTTGTCTTTTGTTTCTTTGTATGTGTTGCTGCTGTATGTTTCTTTGTATGTGTTGCTGCTGTATGTTTCTTTGTATGTGTTGCTGAAGCCGCTGTATGCGTCGTTGCCGCTGTATGCGTATGCGTTGTTGCTTCCGTTGTCGGCTTTGCCTGAGTTGTCTGTGTTGTTGTCTCTGTCGTTGCTTCACTTTCTGTCGTCTGGGCAGAAGAATCTGTCTTGGTCTCAGTCTGTTCACTGCTTATTTGCTCTCTTGTGACTGGCTGATCTGCTCTGACCACAGACACTGATCCAAGCATCAAAAACGTATACAGAGCTACTACAGCTGCTGTTTTACGTGTTTTTCTCATCTTTCATTGTTCCCCCTAACTATTTAAACATACTTATTATACCACTTTGGATACCCTCGTCAATAAAAATGAATAGTCATGATCCATGTTCACATTTTTTTCACATCTTATGCTTCAAAGACTAATTTTTCAATTGCATATGCAACGCCATCTTCATTGTTTGTCTTTGTCACAAAGTCTGCGATCTCTTTCAGATCAGGTTGTCCATTTTCCATAACAACACCGGTTCCTACAGCTTTGATCATCATCGTATCATTTCCTGCATCTCCACATGCCATCACTTCATCCATAGATAATCCAATTTGCTCTGCCAGATGTAAAAGTCCATCTCCTTTATCACATCCAATCTGATTTATTTCAATGTTATTTTCCAGAGAACTTGATACACTCGCAATATTTTTCTCGATTAATTCTTGTCTTGCAGTTTCCCGCTCTTCCATATCATCAAAAAATACATTGATTTTCTCAATTCCCAGCGGATGCTCTTCAATGTACTTTCGCAGATCATCCAGCGGCAGTCTTGTATCTCTCACAAGTTTTAATACATGATCTGATACACCATACTCTGCAAGATGGTCAAAATAGCATCGTTCCATATACCCTTGCCCATTCTGATAAATATCACGTGTACAATGATATTTTTCTAAAATATCAAACAACGAAAATACCGTTTCTTTTGGTAGATGATTTGTATATATGATCTTATCTTCTTTCTGATCATAAACAGTTGCCCCGTTACAGCAAACAGCATATCGAACGCCTGGAATATCTCTTAAAAATTCTGGAATTGCTTTAAAAATACGTCCTGTTGCTGGAACTATATAAACACCCCTTCTGATCGCTTCTTTTAGAACTTCTTCTGTGTGTTTTGAAATCTGTTTCTCGCTGTCTAAGAGTGTATTATCTAGATCCATTGCTACTAATTTTATCTTACTCATGTTATTCCTCCACAAAAAAATAATTTTGAATGTTGATCTGAAGACTTTTATATCCCTGATACTCATTGATCACTGGATAATATGTACATGTGATATACTTTGATGTTCCCATTTTCTCTCGAAATTCATCTTCATCCTCAAAAATCATGCCATCAATCCTAGTTCCCTGACCACTCTTTAATGCTAATTTTATCACATTTCTATTTTTTCCAAAAACATTCACACGTTCCACTTTTAACTTTCTGTGTGCAAATAATGGTTTTTTATTTTCTTTTCCAAATGGCTCTAAAACAGATAACTGATGGATCAGATCCATGGTAATATAATCAACTGGCATATCAATATCAATCTGTACTTTCTTTGCAAAATCTTTTTTCTCAAGGGTACAGTTCTCATTGATCTTTTTGCGGAATTCCTGTAATTTTTCTTTTTTCAAAGAGCATCCTGCTGCCATTGGATGTCCCCCAAACTTTGTGAACACCTCTTTGACTTTCATCATCTCTTCAAACATGGAATATCCTTCGATGGAACGTCCAGAACCTTTGATTCCTTCTTTTGCATCTGTTAAGACAAATGCTGGATGATTTAAGCGGTCCTTGATCCTTCCTGCTATGATACCTGCAATACTTTCATGACATTCTGGAAGATATAATACAAGCACTTTATCTCCTTTTGCTTCATATTCGAACGCCTGTCCCAGTGCCTCTTTTACACCATTTTCTGTCATGGTTTTCCGAAGATCATTCAGTTCTTTTAATTCTTCTGCTGTCTGTTTTGCCTTCTCTTCATCTTCTTCCAGAAATAGATTCAATGCTTTTTCGGCAGATTCCAAACGTCCGCTCGCATTGATACATGGTCCAACAATAAATCCTAGTGCATAAGACTGTATCTGTTTATCCATCAGATCATGCACATTCAGCAATGCTTTCAACCCGATATTTTGTGTATCTTTGATTCGGCGTAATCCTTCTTTGACAAAGATTCTGTTTTCTCCTGTCAGATCTACCACATCACAAACAGTCGCGATCGCAAGCATGGATAACAACTCTTCCAATTGGCTTTCATCTTCTTCCATTGCCTGATAAAATGCCCTCATAAACTGAAAAGCCACTCCTGCTCCACAAAGTAACGGATACGGATAATTGCATGCTTCTTGCTTTGGATTGATCACTACATCTGCTGGTGGAAGAACCTCTTTTCTCATTCCTGCTTCATCGGTATCAAATGGCACATCATGATGATCCGTAATGATCATTGTCAGTCCATGTTCTTTGCCGTATGCAACTGCATCTGCTGCTGCAATCCCATTATCACAGGTAAGGATCGTATCAATCTGGTCTTCCACTGCTTTTTCAATGATATTTTCATTAATTCCATAGCCATCTTTCATGCGGTCTGGAATCTGAAAATCAATCTTTCCACCAAGATCATGAATCGCTTTCCACAAAATGTAATTTGAGACAACTCCATCTACATCATAATCTGAAATAATACGGATCGTTTTCCCTTCTTGTACCTTTTGCTTCAAAATCTCAACTCCTTCTTTGACGCCTTTCATCAAAAAAGGATC
>ENA-OVFS01001383-OVFS01001383.1-human-gut-metagenome-genome-assembly--contig:-NODE-1383-length-15565-cov-7.952676_pt1 | contig 15565 bp, 13 predicted proteins | sample MGYA00237763_ERZ505405 | MGnify/ENA primary metagenome ERZ505405 (study PRJEB26158, sample SAMN06016401) | human gut metagenome | biome: human gut; feature: ankylosing spondylitis patient; material... | reverse complement strand
ATCAGGTGGAAGACCACAGCCGGGTCGATGTCACCGGTACGGCCACCCATCATCAGGCCCTCAAGCGGGGTCAGACCCATGGAGGTCTCAACCGGCTTGCCGGAGACCTCAGCGGAAGCGGAAGCGCCGTTGCCGATGTGCAGAACGATCTGCTTCAGGCCTTCAGCCGGCTTGCCGATGACGTCCGGCACCACGGAGGAGATGTACTCGTGGGAGGTGCCGTGGGCGCCGTAGCGGCGGATGTGGTACTGATCGGCGATTTCCTTGTTCAGCGCGTAGGTGCTGGCGGCCTTCGGCAGCTGGAAGAAGAAGGAGGAATCGAAGACGAAGATCTGCGGAACGTCCGGCAGCAGGGAGCGCATGACTTCGGCGCCCTTGGCCTCCGGGCCGTTGTGCAGCGGGGCGAGCACAGCCAGATCCTTGACCTGGTTGATGGTCTTGTCGGTCACGAGGGCCGGCTTCGGGAAGATGGAACCGCCCTGCACCACACGGTGGCCGACGGCAACGATGCCAGCCTCAGACAGGTTCGGGCCGTACTCCTCGAAGAAGCCGAGCACGCGCTTCAGACCCTGCTCGTGGTCGTGAATCGGCTCTTCAAGCTCGTGCTTCTCGCCGTTGTACTCGTGCTTGTAGTGGCCGTCGACCGGCTCACCGATCTTCTCGACGAGACCGGAAGCGAGGCCTTCGCCGGATTCGAGATCAACCAGCTGGTACTTGATCGAGCTGGAGCCGGAATTGATGACAAGGACGGTTTTCGCCATTGTGGGCATCCTCCATTGTGATTGAATGTTCCCGTGAGACACGGGTTACCGTTGATTAGATTACTCGTTGCTTGCTACAAAATAAGCATTACAGTGGCTCCCGCTGGCGGGAGCTAAGCCGGGCTCACTGCGCTTCGATGGCGGTGAGGGCGATGGTGTTGATGATGTCCTGCACCAGAGCACCACGGGACAGGTCGTTTACCGGCTTGTTGAGACCCTGCAGCACCGGGCCGATGGCCAAGGCGCCGGAGGAGCGCTGCACGGCTTTGTAGCCGATGTTGCCGGCGCACAGGTCCGGGAAGACGAACACGTTGACGTGTCCGGCCACATCGTTGCCCTTGGCCTTGGTGGCGGCCACGGTGGGGGACCAGGCGGCGTCGAACTGGATGGAACCGACCACCGGCAGATCCGGAGCCTTCTCCTTGAGCAGCTTGGTGGCTTCCTCGACCATGTCCACGTCCGGTCCCTTGCCGGAGCCGAGGGTGGAGTAGGAGAGCATACCGACCTTCGGGTCGATGCCGAAGGCACGTGCGGTCTCGGCGGACTGCAACGCGATTTCGGAAAGCTGCTCGGCATCCGGGTTGAGGTTGATGGCGCAGTCGGAGAACACGGCCACATGGTCCTTGAAGCACATGAGAAATGCGCCGGAGACCAGCTTCTGGCCGGGCTTGGTCTTGATGACCTGCAGGGCCGGGCGCACGGTGTTGGCGGTGGAGTTCACGGAGCCGGAGACCAGGCCGTCGGCGTAGCCGAGCACCACGAGCATGGTGCCGAAGTAGCTGGCGTCGGCCAGCTGCTTGCGGGCCTGCTCCTCGGTCATGCCCTTCTTGGCACGCAACTCGCACAGCTTGGCGACCATGGGCTTCAACACGTTCTCGTCGTCCATAGCCTGGAAGCGGGCGCGCTCCAAGTAGTTCAGGCCCAGTTCCTTGCCGCGAGCCAGAATGGCGTCCTTGTTGCCCACGATGATGAGGTTCACGATCTCGCGCTCAAGCAGGTAGTCGGCCGCCTTGATGATGCGGTCCTCCTCGCCTTCGGGCAGCACGATGGTCTTCTTGTTGCTCTTGGCCTTGCCGAGCAGGCCGAACTGGAAGGCGTACGGGGTGATGGGCGCGGTGACGTCCACATCGAGCGCGGCGAGCACTTCATCGGTGGGAGCGTTCTTACGGAAGGTCTCCAGCGCCAGATCCTTGGTGGATTCATCGGTGAACGGCACCTGCGGCAGAGTCCAGACCGGCAGGCCGTACTTGGCGAGGGTCTCCTTAACGGAGAAAGCGTGGCGCGGCTCGCATCCGGTCACGAAGATGCCGAGCACCTTGTTGCCAGCGGCCTCCATGCCCTCGATGGACAGCTTGACGGTCTCGTCGAGCTCGTGCGGCCAACGGTCGATGGTGCACACGGCTAGGAACACGCCGGCCTTCAGATCAGCGGCGACATTCGCGTCGAATTCATAGCTGGTCGGATCGTTGACGTGGGACTTGTCGGTGCCCACGATCAGGGCGGCGTCCGCGCGGGAAACGTCCATGGCATCGTTGAACGCGCCGACGATATCGCCACGGGCGGTGTCCTTATCCTCGCGCACCTTGTGCACATCGAGGCCGGTGGACAGGGCCACGCCGAGTCCGGCATTGGAGGCGGCGAGCAGGATCGGGGTGAATTCGTCATGGTTGGACACAGCAGGGCGGAACACCATGGTCTTGTACTTGGAAGTCAATGCGTTGAGCATGCCGTAAGCGACGACGTTGCGGCCATTGGCGCCTTCAGGGCTGGCGATATATACACGGGTGACGGTCACGATGTTTTTGTCTCCTTTGATAATCAACACGATAGGGACCACACCTCATTGTAGTGGCGATTACTGTTATCGCTCACGCCGGTGTCGCGCCAATCGGAAGAGCGTCCCCTTGGCGACGCTTTCCGGGGAATGTTGCGCAAAAGTCGGCCGATAGGCCAGAAAACGAGAAAGGCCGGTGCATGAAGCACCGGCCTTGATTGTGGAGCTAGGGGGATTCGAACCCCCGACCCTCTCCATGCCATGGAGATGCGCTACCAGCTGCGCTATAGCCCCGAGTGAAGCTATCCGATTCATGGGAGTCGCAAGACCCGCCATGAACCAGCGGAGAAACCACCATATCGCCTGATTTGATGGCTTCGTCGTGGAGCTAGGGGGATTCGAACCCCCGACCCTCTCCATGCCATGGAGATGCGCTACCAGCTGCGCTATAGCCCCGTTTTCAATTGTTGGCCCGTTGTTTGGACCTCGTATACATTACGACGAGATGTCGATTCTGGCAAAAGCCGGCGTGTCGCCAAATGGCAAAAGTGGGATTTGGCGACACTTTTTGGCTTGTTTCCGCCATTATTCAGGCATTGGGTTATTCAATTACTGCTTGAACGGTTTTTCGAATACACTGAACCTGTTGGCTCAGCAGGGGAGCCGTGACACGATCAGCGTTCGCGTTCCCACTCGTCGGTGTCGGCGATGGCCGGACCGTGATTGTAGTCCAGCAGACGCCAGCGCACAGTGCCATCGGGATTGTCCATCGGCACCAAGCGCACCCAGTGCGCATTACGCAATGAAACCACCGTAGAAAAGGTCGGATCGATTGCAGAAATGCCCAACAGGGTCTGCAATGTCTGCGCAATCCATGCGCCGTGCGAGAACACGAACAGGTCCGTGTCGTCTCCGGCACGCGTGGACCAGTCCTCAAGAGCCTCTACGCCGCGCTTGCCCACAGCTTCCTTGGGCTCGGCACCATACTTCAGCTCGCCGCCCCGAGACTCCATCCAGGAACGGAAGTCCTCGGGGTAGCGTTCGGCCAGTTCGGCCACGGCATGGCCATCCCAATCACCGAAGCTGCGTTCACGGACGCGACGATCATCGACGGGCTCGATTCCACCCAATACGTCGGCGAAAGCTTGCGCGGTGGCGTGCGCACGCTTCAAATCGGAGCAGACAATGAACCGGTGGTTGATTTCCTGCCGACGATCGACGTACAGCCTTTTCAAGGCCGCGGCGGTCTGCTTGACCTGCCATTCACCCACGGCGTCCAGCGGAATGTCGACCTGGCCTTGGAGCTTGTGAGCGGCGTTGTAGGAGGTGCGTCCATGACGGATAAGGAAAACGGAACGAACATGATTGGTCATAGTGACGATCCTTTCGGTTCCAGTGAGGAAACAGGAAAAAAGGGGAGGGCTGCCTGATGCCGTCAATGATGTTTGGCAACAGGCAGCCCGACACGCGAATATCAGCGAATATCAGCGTTATGTGATTCGCACGTTACGCGGTGGTGACGGCAGCATCTTCCGCATGCTCCGCCGTTTCCGGGTGTGCGAGTTCAAGATCGATGGCCGGGCAGTCGCGCCAGAGTCGTTCGAGCCCGTAGAATTCGCGCGATTCCTCGTGCATGACATGAATCACGAAATCACCGTAGTCAAGCAGCACCCACTGGCCCTCGGTCAGGCCCTCGCGAGAGCGCGGCTGACGGCCGGAGCACTTAAGGAACAGGTCCTTTTCGATTTCCTCGGCCACGGCCAGTACCTGACGCTCGTTGGAGGCGCCGGCGATCATCATGATGTCGGTGATGCCGAGCAGGTCGGCTACGTCGAAGGCCACGATGTCGGTGGCTTTGATACGGTCCGCGGCCTCGGCGGCCACGCGGACGGCGTTGATGGAATCCTGAAGTGCGGGCATGGTTCAGCGCTCCCAGGCGGGCTTCCAGCCCTCGACGTTGTGTTGCGTATTCTCGGAGTAGACCATCGTGTCGCTCGGCACGGCGTGGCGCACCACGGAACCGGCGCCGGTGGTCACGTTGTCGCCCACTTCAACCGGGGCCACGAACAGGTTGCCGGCACCCACGTGGCAGCCGGAGCCGATGGTGGTGCGGTTCTTGTGCACGCCGTCATAGTTGGCGGTAATGGTGCCGCCGCCGATGTTGGTGTGGTCGCCAAGCTGGGCGTCGCCCACGTAGCTCAGGTGCGGCACCTTGGTGCCGTTGCCGATGTGCGCCTTCTTCATTTCGACGAACGCGCCGGCCTTGGCATCCTCGCCGAACTCGTTGCCCGGGCGCAGGTAGGTCCACGGGCCGATGTTCGTGCGTGCGCCGATGTGCGATTCCTGTACGCGGGAACGCTCGACCACGGCACCTTCGTCCACGGTTGCGTCGATCAGGGTGGTGTACGGGCCGACGATGGCGTCCTCGCCGACCACCGTGTGGCCTTGCAGGAAGGAGCCGGGCAGGATGGTGGCGTCGCGGCCGATTTGGACATCGTCCTCGATCCAGGTGGTTTCCGGGTCAAGAATGGTCACGCCGTCGCGCATCCAGCGCTCGCAGACGCGGCGGTTGTAGGTCTTGGACAGCGCGGCCAGCTGCACGCGGTCGTTCACGCCTTCGACGGTGAGCGGATCCGGAGCGGCGAACGCGCCGACCTTGCCAGCGGCCTTGGCGGTTTCCAGCGCGTCGGTCAGATAGAACTCACCCTGCGCGTTGTTCGACTTCAGTCCGGCGATTGCCTCGGTAAGCACGGAAGCCTCGAACACGTAGACTGAGGTGTTCACTTCCTGCACGGCGAGTTCGCTGCGGTTGGCGTCTTTCTGCTCGACGATGCGCAGCACGTTGCCTTCGCGATCGCGGATGATGCGGCCGTAGCCGGTCGGGTCATCGAGGATGGTGGTGAGCACAGTGGCGCCGTTGCCGGAGGCGGTGTGGAATTCGACCAGACGGTGCAGCGTCTCGCTGTCGAGCAGCGGCATGTCGGAGGCGGCGATCAGCACCGGGCCATCGACCTTGCCAGCCTCGGTGAGCTGCGCCATTGCGCACTGCACGGCGCGGCCGGTACCGGGAATGTCGTCCTGGTTCACAATGGTGACCTGCTCGTCATAGGAGCGGGCGGCTTCGGCGACGCGCTCGGCCTGGAAGTGCACGACCACGGCCAGCGTGTCGGGATTCAGGGCGGCCACCGAATCCATGACCCTGTTCAGGAAGGTCTTGCCTGCAAAAGCATGCAGCACCTTCGGCTTGTTGGAACGCATGCGGGTACCCTCGCCGGCTGCGAGGACGATGGCTGCGGATAATGCCATAACTGACGTATTCCCTTCGATCGGAATGTCTATTGAGGGTGGAAACACCTCAAAACAATAGACGGCCGCCCGGATGTCGAGCGGCCGTCAGCCGTTCCCCCACCTGGACTCGAACCAAGACAAAGGGTTCCAAAGACCCGTGTGCTGCCATTACACCATGGGGGAGTCGTGGGCTTTCGGCCCACAAGTGTTCATTTATACCATATTGTCGGTATTTACCGAAAGACTACGCCATGTCGCGTCTCGCATCGTGTGCTTTCCACGAACAAACACGCACGTGATCAGGCGAACAGGAAGCCTTGACCGTGGTGCTCGGGGTAGGTGTCGAACAGTTCGGCGACCGAGCCGTCCTCGAATACGGCGCGGATGGCGCTGGCCAGCAGCGGGGCGATCGACAGGACGGTCAAGCCATCCCAGCGCTTTTCCTCGGGAATCGGCACGGTGTCGGTCAGCACGACCTCGCGCGCACCGCAGTTCTTGAGTCGCTCGACGGCCGGGCCGGAGAGCACGCCATGCGTGGCGACCACGGTCACCGACTTGGCTCCCGCGTCCTGCAGCACGTGGCATGCGCCCGCGATGGTACCGGCGGTGTCGATCAGGTCATCGACAAGCACGCAGTCCTTGCCGGCAACGTCGCCGACCACACGGTTGGCGACCGCCTGGTTCGGGCGGGTGATGTCGCGCGTCTTGTGCACGAAAGCGAGCGGACCGCCGCCGAGACGCTGCGCCCACTGCTCGGCCACGCGAATGCGGCCGGCGTCGGGGGAGACGACGGCGACGTTGTCGAGATGGCCCTGGAAACGATCACGGATGTAGTCGACCAGCACTGGCATGGCCACCAGATGATCGACCGGGCCGTCGAAGAAGCCTTGGGACTGCGCGGCATGCAGATCGACCGACATAATGCGGTCGGCACCGGCGGTCTTCAGCAGGTCGAACACCAGACGGCAGGAGATGGGCTCGCGGCCGCGGTGCTTCTTGTCCTGACGGGAGTAGCCGAGCAACGGGCAGACCGCAGTAATGGAACGGGCCGAGGCGCGCTTCAATGCGTCGATCATGATGAGCTGCTCCATGATCGCCTTGTTGATGGGCTTGTAGTGGCTTTGCAGCACGAACACATCGGCGCCACGCACCGATTCAGTGTAGCGCACGTACATCTCGCCGTTGGCGAAATCGTATGCGGTGGTTTCAAGGACGTCGATGCCGAGCTGCTCGGCGACATCCTCAGCCAACTTCGGATGAATCCTTCCCGTAACGAGAATAAGATTCTTATCGGGCTTTCCTTCAAGGATTGCGCTCACCATGTCTCCCAACGTGTGGTCTCGTTGATGCAGTCTTCAGCATAGCCGTTCTTCACGACCGGTTGGACAACTCAGCGTTGCCTGCCGTTCACCTGCCGCTTGCGATCCATTGTTCGATGGTCTGTCTGACCGCCTTTGCATAGATATCGCTATCCATGCTCGGGTGGATGCCGTCGGAGCCGAGCACCTGCGCGTTCGCGTTGGCTGTGGCATCCCAATCCACCAGCACCACATTGTCCGGATGTGCGGCCGCATAGTCGGCAAGCACCTGGTTGGTAGGTGAAATCCACGTACGGTCTCCGTGGGCATTGACCAGTACCAGTACGCGGTCGGGGCCGATCATATTACGAACCTGGTCCAACTGATCGGGGGTGATTGCCGAATTGGTGCCAAGGCCGATCAACACCCACTGCCGCAGACTGCCGGCGGACAGAGCGTTGCCGATGAGTTCGGGGGCGACCATGATGGAGCGGGAAACGCTCGCGTCGGTCTGAATGCCGGGGAAGACTTCCGAAAGGCCCTGTGATGAGGCCAGCATCACCGAATCGCCTATGGCGGTAATCTGATCGCCGGTGGGCATCTCATGCTTGGGCTTGGGCGGTGCCGGCACGGCATGGCGCAGCAGCACGTGTTCGGTTTTCTGCATACGTTCCAGTTGTGCGGCCTGTTGCTCCAGCTGGATCTGCATGGCGGTTTTCGCAGGTGCATGAGCAATGCCCTGCACGCAGCCGGCCAACGACAGCACCAGGATAACGTCAACGGCAATAACCCGGGCCACATGATTCTTCTTGTTCGTGCGAAGGGGCACCACGACGGATACCGCCGAGTGCGTTGCCGCCGGTTTCTCCACCATCAGCCAGGAAATCATCACCGCAATGGCGGTGAGCAACGCGGTCATGATGAGAGGCCAAGGCCCTACTGCCTTGAAGATCTTCGGGGCAAGGGCGCTGGAAAGAATCCACAACGGCCAGTGCCACAGGTAGATGCCGTACGAATACTTGCCGAGGGAGGCCAATGGCTTGAACACCATGAGGCTTTGCATCCAGGAATCGTCGGAGATGGTACCGGCAATCAGCAGCACGGACAACAAGCTGGACAATATGATGCCACCGCGGAAGGCGAATGCATCCTGTTTGCCGATAACCGCCATGGTGACCAAGGCAATCAGGCTGAGGAACGCCAATACCGGTGCCGCCGCATTCCAGATGCGATGCTCCACGGGAATCTGAGGTAACGGAGCCCGATGTGCGGCTGCCGAAGCGCTCGAGCTAATGGTGCGGGGCATCGGCACAGCCCTCTGGCGAGCGTGGCCCAACTGAGGAGCGGTGACCCACCAGGCGAGAGCCACACCCAGCATCAGGCCCATGCTGTGGGTATCGGTGCCGAAGTAGACGCGGGTGGGGTCGCCTTTGGGCACATACATCACCCACATGGCGATACTGCTGAACGCCGCGAGTCCCAGTGGGATGAGTGAAGACAGTTTCGTCTGGCGGAGCTTCCACATCAGCCAGACGATGAACGGCACGATGACGTAGAACTGCATGAGCACGCCAATGAACCACAGATGGCGAAACACCTGCGGGTTCATTTGGTCGAAATAGCTTTGGCCTCCGGCAATGGCGTACCAGTTGTAGCAGCCCAGCAGCACGGTGATGACTTGGTCGCGGATGGAAACCAGAATGTCGTGATCGAACAGCCAGCCGACGGAGACGATGACCGGAATCAGCAGAAACAGCGCCGGATAGAGACGTACTGCACGCTTGGGAATATATCGCACGAGATTCAGCGATCCGGTTTTCGCCAGAGAACGAATCAAACTGACGGCAATCAGGAATCCAGAGACGGTGAAGAACACGTCGACTCCGTAGAATCCGCCTGGCAGCCGTTGCTGCATGCAGTGGTACAGCACAATGGCTATCAGCGCCAGTCCTTTAATACCGTCTAAACCCACGAACCGCTTCACGGATAATCCTTCTCTTTCCGTAGTGCTGATGGCATTCCCCGTTCTCTCCAACAAACGGAAAACAAGCCCAGCATGGCCGAGGGGAGAGACAATGCGACAGCAGCGAATCGTCAGGCCGCATGCTGCATGATTGCCGGCTTGACGATTCGCGGCATACCGCGCTTATCGGTGGCGCTTACCGGTGATACAGACTCACCCGTTCGTACTTCGGTTCGCAGCACACGTTGATGCCGAGTTTGCGATACAGCGCCTCGTCCGTGGATGAGATGATAACGGAGAAGAAGGCGTCGCAGCCCCGCAACTGTTTGAGCCCGTCGATGACGCGAGCGGCCACAGGACTGGTGGCGCTGGTGATTGACAATGCAATCAGCGTCTCATCCGAGTGCAAGCGTCGGTTCACGCTGTTGAGATGCTCGGTTTTCAGCCGACAGATGGGTTCGATGGCGGCATCGTCGATTACCGGAATGGTTTCGTCAACACCGGTGACGGCCTTGAGCGCGTGCATCAGCAGCGCGCTGGCCGCGCCCAACAGGTCGCCGGTTTTGCCGGTGACCACATGGCCATCGGGCAGCACCATGGCACCAGCCGGGGCACCGGTGGCGGCTTCCTTCTCAAGGGCCACGGCGCGGGCGGGAGAAAGATCGGGGGTCACGCCGGCCCGGTTCATGATGGAGCGCAGCCGCTCCACCTGTTCCTCGCCAGTGCCGGTGCGCTTCAAGTGCACGGCGGCGGCGAAGTAGCGGCGCACGATTTCCAGACGCGCGGCATCGCGGCAGGCATCGTCGTCCACAATGGCGTATCCGGCCATGTTGACGCCCATATCGGTGGGGCTCTGATAGGGGCTTTCGCCCATGATGCGCTCCATCATGGCTTTGAGCACGGGGAATGCTTCGACGTCGCGGTTGTAGTTGACGGTGGTCTCGCCGTACGCCTCCAGATGGAACGGGTCGATGATATTGGCATCGTCGAGGTCGACGGTGGCAGCCTCGTACGCGATGTTGACCGGATGGTTGAGCGGAAGATTCCAGATGGGGAACGTCTCGTATTTGGCATAGCCGGCGTCGATGCCGCGCTGGTGCTCGTGGTAGAGCTGGCTCAGGCACGTGGCGAGTTTGCCGGAGCCAGGGCCGGGCGCGGTGACCACGACGAGCGGCCGGGTGGTCTCGATGTACTCGTTCTTGCCGTATCCGTCGTCTGAAACGATGCGTTCGATGTCGTGCGGGTATCCGGCGATCGGGTAGTGCAGGCGGCAGGTGACGCCGAGTTGCTCGAGGCGGTGGCGGTAGGCGTCGGCGGCGGGCTGATTGGCGTATTGGGTGAGCACTACGGAGCCGACGAGGAAGCCGCGGGAACGGAACACGTCGATGAGTCGCAGCACGTCCTCGTCGTAGGGGATACCGAGGTCGCCGCGGGTCTTGCCTTTTTCGATATGGTTGGCGTTGATGGCGATGACGATTTCCACATCGTCCACCAGACTTTCCAACATGCGGAACTTGGTGTCCGGCTCAAAGCCGGGCAGCACGCGCGAGGCGTGGTAGTCGTCGAAGAGCTTGCCTCCGAATTCCAGATAGAGTTTGCCGCCGAATTGCGCGATGCGCTTTCTGATGTTGGCGGCTTGCAGCTCGATGTATTTTTCGTTGTCGAATCCCTGGCGCATAGAGGTCGGCATCCCTTTCCGAACGACGTCGTAAACGGAAAAATTATACCGGACGTCGTCGGCAACAAAAAATGGGATTCCCCGATGGGGAATCCCATTCGTCATAGAGAGCAATTACTCCCGAGGAATGTTGAACAGGGGTTTGCATGGCTCCCAAAAACGCGCTGGTTGAAACGTTGCCGACGACGCGTGCGCTCGAAGAGTATGCACGGGTGGCTTTGCGGTGATTTCCCAGACCGTTCGTTGCTAGGCGAGATATTTCTTTTTCCAGGCCTTCTTTCGGGCGTAAGCGTTTTCTGTCATGTCGGAGTAGTCGTAATCAACTTTGAACTTGCCGTTGGAATGGAGAATAAGCGTCATCGATCCCCATCTCTTTTCGGGCTTAAGCGCGGCCCTTTCAGGTTCAATGAACTTGTTGATAGCCATAAAGTTTTTCATCAAGGATGCCCTCGAAACGCCTTTTTGGTCAAAGCATTTAACGAAGTCGTCTTTTCCGCTGCCAGCAACGTAATACTCAATAGAGAACGCACCCTCGGCGTACTCGGCGTAAAACACGACCTTGCTCCAGTCTTCGGGGAGGGTTTCCTCAAGAATTGAAGCTATCCCTTGTAGCATCTTCTTTTCACTCATTACATTTCCTTTGCAGTGTTAAGAAGAAACGTAACCGTCTCTTCGCCGTCAATAATGTCCGTGATAGCAAACGAGCTAGGCCTGAATGACCCGCCCTCATAAAGTGGCTCAACCTTGAAAAACACTTCAGCGCCATCAGCCAAAGCATCGGCGCATTTTTGCTCGATTGCTGCATAGGCTTTTTGGTTAACCTCGCCGCCCATGGCGACAATATTCTCAAGGCCATTTGATCCATTGAATCGGTCGGCAATCAGATGGCCTCTTTGATCAAAAAGCTCTTCAAACCCTTTTCCGATTGACTGGATAGTGTCCTTGATGGTCAAACGACCTTCGTGGGTCTTTAGTTGTAAGAAGCCTTCGGCCGATTCGACCCTACCCATTGCATCGGTAACGTATTTATACCCATTGATCTCATAGCTCATGTTCGGAACGAGGTCGTCGCCAACGCGGTAAAGTTGCCCGAGATCGTCGGTTGCACACTTCACGCCGTCGATCGCAAACTCGTTATTGGGAAGCAGTCGGTCGCCTTCGTAAATTGCCTTTCCGGCATCATCCAGAATTCGTGAGCTTGCGCCCGATTCTGCTGCCTTTGAGGCAAGAAAGTTATTTAGACCTCGTCCGGCAAGAAGCGTTGCTGCCGTAACAGTTCCCGCAACGACTTCTCCGACGATATCCTCCTGAGATATCTCACCGTCTTCAGCGCCGGCTTCCAAGCTCTTTCCCATTTCGTCAAGAACGAGTACAGACCCAGCAGCGAGTGCTGCAGGGGCAGAAGCGGTGACGGCTACGGCACCAAGCGCAACTTCAGTGGCGATTTCGCCTCCAGTTTCGACATAGTCTCCGATTTCCCGTATCTGCTCATCGGCTTCCATGAAGTCGCCCCAGGCGTTGGCTGCATCGTCAACAGCGTGTGTTTGCGCGGTTTTCACCGCTGCTTCTTCGTCTTCGGCCAGTAGTTCAATATTCGATTGAACACCGACATATGCGTTTTCTCCAACGTCGGCAACTCCAAGTGCGAACCTGCCGCCAAGATAAGCTCCGTTCCTTGCGCCATCGCGGACAGTTTCGCCTGCAGCGTTGAGTGTTGGCTCGCATGCTTTCCAGGCGTCATCTGCGGCTTCTTGAACTGTTGAAATGCTCGCGGTTAGGACATCGCCGGAAGAAATATCCCGCCATGCGGCATCTGCACAATCAGCAACGGTGCGTTGCGCCTCCTCGAAGGCCAATCTCGTTTCGGTCGTATCCGGCATTAATTGCTCTATATTTTCAAACGCCATTTAGATCACCGGCCTTGTTTGAGATAAGACCGCTGATACTTCGGCGAGTGCTGAGGCCTTTTCCGTTGTCTCGATGCCGGTACCCCTCTTTCTCAGCTCGTTGAGATGAGCGTTAAACATCGACTGAATGAACAGGTATTGGATTGGTCCCCAGCTTTCGGGTGAGGAGTCATCTTCGAATTTCCAGCTTGAAAGCAGATGGGAGCAAAGCCTCTCTTTGAGGCTGTCGGCAGATAAATCCCTGGCGTCGTCGAGGATGCGTCCAATATTGAAATACCTATAAGCACACCATTCAAACAGTGGCTTCCTCGAGGACAGAGGAGTCCTTGCCATCTCAATCAAGCGTGCCTTCATGGAGTCAGGTATGTCCATCTTGTGCACACAGTCGCAGAAGTTGTATTCCCTTGGCTCATCGAGCTTGAACGGATTAAGCACACAAGAGTTGAGATAGCGAAGCTCTTCAGAAGAAGCCTTGTCCTTCGCGCTGTGCTTGCTCTGTGTCGGCGAGTACTCTAGGCCGCGTTCATGCGGTTCGATGTGACAGAGGACAGGTTCGATCCATTCGTTCTGATATATTGCTGCAACGCCTCGCTGAAGCTTTGCAAGCTCTTGGATTTGGCTCTCGTTAAGATTTGCCGCCTTGCCGATAAGCATCCTGTCGCCTTCGTCAGGCAGTTTCCAGGATAAGTCGATGCGATGATTCTGCCTCAAGCCCAGCGGGTTGTTAAGGCGCGGTCATTTTGGCGCTTACATCTCACTTTTGCAGACGTAGAATACGAGTATTGGAATCAAAGGAGGGTTCTCATGCCAAATATCGGTAAGGACGACCATCCGAAGCTGTGGTCGCTTATTTTCGTGCTTATCATCGCGCTGACCTTCTGTTGCTTCGTCATGGGCCAAGGACTCAACAGTGGAACCAGCGTCTTCCTGGCAGGCCAAGGTTACGGTGCGAGCCTTGCCGGCGTACTTGCACTCGTCTTCTCCATTGCCGCCGCGTTAGCACGACTGTTCGTCGGCCCTGTTATCGACAACGGCAAGTGCTCACTCGTTATCATCGCCGGCATCGCTATCCTCATAGCAGGAACAGCACTGTCCGCTGTCGTTCAAGGCATCCCCTCTTCACAATCAGCCGTTTGCTGCAAGGCGTGGGCTTTGGCGCAGCAACAACAGCAGCCTCGACCGCCGCAGCAAGCGTCTTACCGCAAGAACGGCTCGGCGAAGGCATTGGATACCACGGCCTCGGACAGGCTATCGCCATGAGCATCGGCCCAGCCTTCGCACTTTACCTAGTAGGAACCGATCCCTCAACGAACCTCTATGTCGGCCTTGCCCTGGTTGGGTTTGCAGGGCTTGTAATCGCCCTCAACGCACGCTATGAAAGTAAATGGCAAACTCTGCCAAGCTCCAGCGCATACCGAATCAAAATGGAAACCCGGCTCGAACTCGACTCAAAAGACGGGCAGGCACCCAGCCCCACCACAGTAACTACATCCGAAACAATTAACAGTGAAAAGTATCCTGAAGGCGACCAGGTGTCCAAGAGAACCCTGCGTGACTCATTCAACATCTTCGAGCCGCGCGCATTGCCTGGCGCCATCCCACAGATGATCATGTGCCCCACTTTTGGCTTTGGCGTCTTCTTTGCCGGTCTGTACGGTACTACTCTCGGCTATACCCACGCCGGTCTCTTCTACACCATCAGCGCGGTAAGCATGATTATCATTCGCATGATTTCAAAGCATTTCATGGACACCGTACCTGCAATCAAAACAATGACCGGAGCCGTCGCGTGCGGCATCCTCTGCTGCCTTATGCTACTTGCCGCACCGTACGGGGAACCTGTCTTCCTGGCGTCCGGAATCTTCTATGGTCTCGCCACTGGCATAAGCCTGCCACTTAATCAAAGCGTAGCGGTAAAGAACACCCCGCCAGAGCGCTGGGGCGCCGCAAACGCCCTGTTCCTGCTCGCCAATGACATCGGCATTGGCTTCGCAAGCGTAAACTGGGGCGTTATCAATGACTCATTCGGGTTCCAGACAAGCATCGTCTGCGTCATTGTCTGCCTTATCGCAAGCTACGCATCCGCCTGGATCGTCTACCCCGCCCGCGACAAGCGGTGGAGGCATTAGAGCGTAAGCGTCAAAATGACCGCGTAGCAGGAAACGTCCAGGACCATTCCGGCATACGGATGGAAAAGTCCTGGACGTTTCCATCTTTGCGTTGCGGTATGCCTTAGGCCGCTATGTCGCTACAGGCCCTCCTCGGCGTTGTTCGCCATCTCGTCGTCGAACGCATCGGGGTCGATGTTAATTATGAAGTCGTCAGGCATCTCTTTGGCCTTCTCGGCAGCGGCTGGGTCGAGCTTGCAGGACTCAGGCACCCTATCCGACCACGGCAGGAACGAGTCCACAACCTCATCGGTGAGCTCGCCGGCGTTGGGCATCTCGGTCAGCAGCCACTCGACGTAAAGCCTGGGATTGAGCCCGTTGGCCTTGGCCGTGGTGGTGACGCTGTATATCGCCGCAGACGCCCGCGCGCCGCGTGGCGCATCGCTGAAGAGCCAGTTCTTGCGCCCTACGACGAAGATTCGCTGGGCCTGCTCGGCGACGTTGTTCGAGAGCTCCAGGTGCCCCGTCTTCGAGCACGTTCATGACGTAGGGCCAGAACTCCACAGCGTACTGCAGCGCACGGTGCAGCGCCAGCTTCGGCGAGGCTAGGGGAAGCTGGCCCGCGCCCATCCCCCCGAAGTCCTCCATGAGCGGGCGGAGCTCCGCGTCGCGGGCGGCCTTCCTGGCACCCGGCTCCATGTCGTCGAACTTGGAGTCGACCTTGAAACATGGCGTCGATCCTGCGCCTTGCCTCGAGCGCAACGCTGGCCGCAGACGCCGCCTTGGCG
>ENA-OVFS01001373-OVFS01001373.1-human-gut-metagenome-genome-assembly--contig:-NODE-1373-length-15683-cov-4.119145_pt1 | contig 15683 bp, 8 predicted proteins | sample MGYA00237763_ERZ505405 | MGnify/ENA primary metagenome ERZ505405 (study PRJEB26158, sample SAMN06016401) | human gut metagenome | biome: human gut; feature: ankylosing spondylitis patient; material... | reverse complement strand
TATATCAGATATATATTTATCAAAATCCTTCGCTGTTCCTTCCTTCTTGGTGAGCTTCTCATACAATCTTTTTCGATAAACGGATACATTTCCCTTACTCAACAAGATTTCGATCGCCCCGGGTTTTACTCCTATTTTACTTAGATAACAGATTTTCCTCTCCGATTCGTTTAAGGAGGTGGATTTTTGCAAGGTGGTCACCATCTTTGGGTAAAGTTTGTCCACCGAGATGAAATGTTTATGCCAATCCGTATCCGTGGGTTCCCAGCCAGCGGGGGAACGGAATTTATCATATAGGCGTTCGTTTTGCAGTCGCTCTGATTCCTCTATTTTTTTCCGCTCTTCTTCTCTTGCTTGTTCCCGTTTCTTTAAGTTTGAGTTCTCGCTCCGAAGGGTGAGCAAATTTTTCTCTAATTCATCTTTGGTATGAGACAATTTCTCTAATTGCATGATTTTTTGCCTGATCTCCTCGTTTGTCCGCTTTAGTTGCTCATCTTTTTCCTTGGAAAGTTGTCGCTCTTTCGTTTTGTAAATTTGGATTTCGTTCTGTAGGCTATCCTTTACGTCAGATATATTTTTCAGGGTCTGCTCATTTCTTTGAATTTGTTCTTCATTGGCTTTTAACCGTTGTAACAGGCTTTTTCGTTCTCGCCTGTAATGGATGAAACGCAGTAGGGCTACTGTTAATAAAAACAGGCAAGCCGTTATGAGTAAAGAATAAAAGGACTTCTGTTTAGAAGCGTAAAGCCGTGCCTCCCATAAATCCTGTTCGATTTCGTTATATGAATAGAACGCTTGTACGTTCCGGATGGATTCAGCATTCTTTCCTTGCTCTATAGAATCTTTTAATAATTCGTATTGCTTAGATAATAACGCCGCTTGTTCCCATTGCCCTTTCTCCAAGGCTATTTCTTTCAAATGGAAAAGTCCTCCGGCACGTGTCTCGGGTAAAGGTGCAGAATTTATGCAGGCTTGTAAGTAAAAGCAAGCCGAGTCGATTTGACCGCTTTTCTTATAAAGTTCCCCAAGCACTAGATATACGGGATATTTGGCTTGTGGTTTTGCTACGTTTTGTAAAGATGTCCGCAATAATCCATGTGCTTCCTCCAGGCGTTGTCTGTCTATATAGAAACCTGCTAATTCCGTATAAACCGAAGGAATAATTCTCTTCCTCATTAAAGCGATCGCTTTTTGGTTGCAAATAATAGCGCTGTCTTGATGGCCCAGCATCAAGAAGGTACGCCCTAAATCCCGCAACGCGAACACCTGTCCTGTACTATCACTTAATAAATGAAAATTTTCCACCGCTTTTTTCTGGAAAGGCAATGCCTTCTCATAAACCTTCTGGTAGGCATAGAGCATACCTATATGATTATGGATCCTACCAAGCAAGGCATGATCCTCTATCTTTTCCTCATCCCGAAGAGCCTTGAGGTAATATTCCTGCGCTTTTAGCGGGTGCCCCAAGTCTTGATTGATTCTTCCTTTATAATACCAAGCTTTCGCTTTTCTTCCCAAGTCGTCTGTTTTCTCGTAATAATCCGCGGCGATCGAGATCAGGGAGTCGGTGGTATGCGTAACGTACGTCTTGTCTTCCGCTTCCGTCAGCAGCAAATAATAATGTACCTTATCTTTTCGGGATAGGTTTTCTTTGTTCTCTATTTGTTCAAGGAGCATTAGCGCACTATCCGGATGTTGGGGCATAAGGTTCTCTACTTTCCGGAAGTCTATGGTTTGATGCCCCATCCCATCGCAAGAGATCCATATAATAGGTATTAGAATTAACAGGAAAACAATGTTTTTCTTCATTTGCGTGTTATTTGTTGAGGGTAAAAATAATACAAAAAGACGAGAATATCTTGCCTGGAAATCCCGACTTTTTGGATCTATTTTTACTACCATTACAACATCTTGAACAACAGACGGTTACGCTATAAGCAAGTCATCCGTTTATGGCTTGACAAGTAAATAACTAACGGCTTGTCAAGTGAATAACTTACGAGTAGGGGTAGCCGTCAGTTAACGGCTTGGGAAGTGATCAGTTATTCACTAGAGAAGCCTTTTTGAGGGAGAAGATATACTTAGATGCCACTTGAAGTATATCTTCTCCGGGCATAGGATATATACTTCATCGGCAAAGTAAGTATATATGGATAAAAGCAGGCTTTTTACCTTACCAGCCACTTCTCAATATTGCGGGTTTCAGAGGAGAAGTTCACGCCGATCTTGAAGACCTCCCGATTGTCTCCGGCGAAAGGTAGGGCGTAGCCTTTCTCCTCGATCTGCCGCAGGGCCTCCTCGGCGGTTCCGTTGAGCTTGAACTCCATGATATATACATAGCGATCGGTTTGCAATACGAGGTCTATACGCCCGTTCGAGGTATGGTACTCCATTTGCGTGTACAGGCCGACCAGCTTGAAGACGATGAAGAGGACGTTCCGGTAATGCAGCTCCGTGTCTCGCTCCGGCTTTTGCCCGGCGATCACCTCGTAGGGTGTGTCGGCGAAGAAGCTTTGGAGGCGGTGGAAGAAGGCGTCGTAATTGCCAGACCGTATCTCCCGAACGAACTGTCCGATCTCGAAGGGGGTCTTAGAGGCTTGTATGCTCGTATAGAAAGGAAGTAGGTATTTGACGAAACCTTCTTCCACCTCCTTGTTCGGGAAACCCAGTCGATAAATGCCAAACTCAGGATCATAGCCCTTGATGGTCAGATACCCGCTTTGGTAGATGACGGGTATGGGATTGTTCGAGGCGGAGTCGATGCTGTTCAGCACATCGGCGTCGGTCTCCGTGTTGGCCATCTCGTAGAGGTCGTAATGGGTGTGCTTGAGCAGCTCCACGAGGTAGGAGGGTGTTCCGGTCTCGAACCAGTAGTCTCCGAATTCCATCTTAGCGAAGGTATTCAATAGGCTGAATGGATTGTATATACCCTCGGACTTGGCGGTGAAATGGTATCCGTCATAGCGTTGCTTGAGTTTTAGGCAGGTTTCCTCGTAGGTCGTCATTTGGGTATCAGCCAGTTCCTTCACTTCGTCATCCAGATAGGCATGTATCTCTTTTTCTGTGATGCCGCATATCTCGACGTACCGATTATCCATCGACAGGTCCATGAGGTTGTTGAGGTCGCTGAATACGCTTACCTTGCCGAACTTGGTCACGCCGGTCAGGAACGCTAGGCGGATATATCCGTCCATGCTCTTCAGAACGCCGTAAAACGCTTTCAGTATAGAGCGGTAGGCCTCCTGTAACTCCGGATTCCCGATCGCCTGTAGCAAAGGCTTGTCATACTCGTCTACCAGTATGACCACTCTCCGTCCTGTTCTCTCATAGGCACGGCGTATCACGCCGGTGAAACGATCGGATGGTGTTATCTCTCTCTCGTCTTTCCCCCACAGGTCTTCCCAAAGGTTCAGATAACGTCGTAATATACTCTCTAATGCCCCAGGGTCAGAATATCTCTCCGCATTTAAATCCAAATGTAAGATGGGGTATCTTATCCAGTCTTTTTCCAATTTCTCCATTGCCAGTCCCTCGAACAGCTCCTTCTTTCCTTGGAAATAGGCCTCCAGCGTGGACAGCAGCAAGCTTTTCCCGAAGCGTCGGGGGCGGCTGAGGAAATAATATCGTCCGGTTGTTACTAATTGGTAGATTAGGGCGGTCTTATCAATATAGAGATAACCATCTTTGCGAAGGCTCTCGAAGTTCTGTATGCCGATGGGATAAATTGTCTGGTTCATATCGTCCTATATTTTATGCGACTTATAAGCAAAGTTACATAAAATATAGGAGAGGAACCGTATCTTTAGAAGTAAATTTTCAACAATAATATCTTACTATGAAGTAGATTTATAACTTGCTGACAGTAAGATGGATAAATATGCTTGTCGAATTTCCGTAAAAACACGTACATGTTTTCACGGATTCACGTACGTGTTTTTGGGAATTCACGTACGTGTTTTCCGAAAAACATGTACGAATAAAAAACAAGTCTGGAAAAACAGACAATAAGTAAGAAGTTTTTATTCCTTATACTTAGCCACCATAATCACGGGGTTGGATTCCTCATTCAATCCCGCTGCGATCTCATTCAAGCGGCCTTTCAGCTTACCTTTCTCGTAGTCTTCCACCAACTCATTGGCTTCTAGTTTCTTTATGAAAGCGATCCCATCGTTATTGATGATCTTTAGTATTCCGTGTTCGTACCACATATCAACGGGTGTCTGATCTACGAAATCGTTATTATATACGACACACTCAAAGATAGCGTCCTCTTGTTTATCATATACCAAGTCGGTTCTGGGGAATCCGGTTTCTTTCTCAAAATCCCATTGTTTCTTTGTTGTTTGCATGAAATAATACCGGTCGGTAAGAATACTTGGATAAAGAAATACTTCCGGGGCCATAGAGCGGATAGGTGGAGCCCTTACGATAAAGGGTTTGATAGAGTGATCTTGGGAATAACTATAAATCGTATCTGTAGATGGCTCTATTAAGACCCAACTTCCATTTTGGGAAATTAATTCGGTATTACGAGGTCCTGCGGACCAAATTCCTTTTGATAAAAACGGTGATATCTTATGCTCATAAGGGAGTTCGATTTCCTTGACAATGCTCCCGTCTTGTTTGGACAGGAGCCAAAATGCGCTTTTTCTCAGATTTTTATAATTGCCAATCTCATCGTAGCAGATTAAGTTGTCTTGATCGAAATTGTATATCTTCCCGCTATTGAAATTAAAATCTTTATCGTACTTTAAAGTTCGCTTAAAGTTTCCGGACAGGTCGTATACGATAAACTGGCTCGAATAGTAGTTGTTGATAAACAGCTCACCTTTCTCCTCATCGAGGGCAATAGACCCGATATTCGTGTATTCTTGGCTACCTTGGCCGCTGCGGTTGATTTTTCTCTGGCCTTTTCCGGTCCGGTCGAAGATAAATATATCTCCGTCTTGTCCGTTCTTGTTTCTAAGGATTATGAGATTTTTGCCGATGGCTTGCATGCTGGCTGAGGTTATGAATTCCTCATTCGTTTCTAATGGGATGTATTCCACATCCAAAAAGTCTTGAAGAATCAGTTCCTTCTTCGGATAATTTGCCGTGATATCCACGGTTAAAAAGTCGTTAGCCGGTTGCTTACCACTTTAGCATCCCGTTATCAGGAACAGGATCATCGCAGAGATTGTGAGTATAAGTTTCATGGTAGTATGTTTTTAAAGGTGTCCCTTTAGCAAACATATGCTTTTCTCACTGTTAGAAAAATATTTTATACATCTATTTTCGTGAATGTGTTGTTTAACATTATCTTTGCAAGTCAATGAACGTGAATATGGAAGATGATTTTGATATAAGGGATGCCCGGATGCCGGAAAACGAACGAGAGTACGAGAACGTGCTTCGGCCGCTTTCGCTCCGTGACTTCAGCGGGCAGGCGAAGGTGGTGGAGAACCTGAAGGTGTTCGTCATGGCTGCCCGCATGCGTAAGGAGGCGCTGGATCATGTGCTTTTGCATGGACCTCCCGGGTTGGGAAAGACGACGTTGTCGAATATTATAGCGAACGAGTTGGGGGTTGGTTTCAAGGTCACGTCGGGGCCGGTGCTGGATAAGCCGGGAGATCTGGCCGGGGTATTGACCTCGCTGGAGAAGAACGACGTGCTTTTTATCGATGAGATTCACCGGTTGAGCCCGATCGTGGAGGAATACCTGTATTCCGCTATGGAGGATTACCGGATCGATATCGTGATCGATAAAGGACCAAGCGCTCGCTCGATACAGATCGATTTGGCTCCGTTTACATTGATTGGCGCTACGACCCGTAGCGGCTTGCTGACTAGTCCGCTGCGTGCCCGTTTCGGTATCAATATGCACTTGGAGTATTATGATATGGAGACGCTGACGAAGATCGTGCTCCGTAGTGCTAATATCTTGAATGTAAAATGTGAGTTGAACGCCGCAAGGGAGATCGCTTCCCGTAGCCGGGGTACGCCTCGTATCGCCAACGCTTTATTGCGCCGTGTGCGTGATTTCGCTCAAGTGAAGGGGAACGGAGATATCGATAAGGCGATCGCTTGCTTCTCTTTGGAGGCGTTGAATATAGATCGGTATGGCTTGGATCAGATCGATAATAAGTTGCTGACGACGATCATTGATAAATTCCAGGGAGGCCCGGTCGGATTAACGACGATCGCCACGGCTTTGGGCGAGGACCCCGGAACGCTAGAAGAAGTGTACGAGCCTTTCTTGATCAAAGAGGGCTTTATCAAACGCACGCCCCGTGGCCGTGAGGTCACCGATTTAGCTTATACCCATCTGGGACGTAGCCGGGTGGGGGAACAAGGTTCTTTATTTGATTAGACAGATACGATATGGCAGGAGGAATGAAGCGGCTCGCTAAAGAGACAGCCGTTTATGGATTGAGTAGTATAGTGGGGCGTTTCCTGAATTGGATGTTGGTGCCGATGTACACACGTGTGTTGGCCGGAACAGGGGATTATGGGATCGTGACGAATTTATATGGTTGGACAGCCCTGTTGCTGGTCTTGCTTACTTATGGCATGGAGACGGGGTTCTTCCGTTTCATCAATAAGAAAGAGGAGCAAGAGCCGATGCGGGTGTACGCTTCCGTGCTGTATTGCCTGCTGGGAAGTTCGGCGCTGTTTAGCGTAGCGGTTTTCGCCTTGTTACCATCTATTAGTGCCGGCTTGGGATATGGTGACCATCCGGAGTATATCGGGATGATGGCGGGTATCGTGGCGGTAGACGCTTTTTGTTGCATTCCGTTCGCTTATCTTCGGTATAAGGGAAAAGCATGGCGTTTCGCCGGGATTAAGTTGCTGAGTATTTTCTTGAATATTATCTTGAATATATTCTTCTTGATCACTTGTCCGTGGTTGCATACGCACTATCCGGAGGCGATAAGCTGGTTCTATCGTCCGGATTATGGGGTAGGCTATGTATTCGTGGCGAACGTGTTTACGACACTGATAACCTTATTGCTTTTGATCCCGGATATCTTGCCGGGCATACGGGCGAAAGTAGACGGAACGGTATTGAAACAAATCTTGCGTTATTCCTTCCCGATCCTCATTCTAGGTATTGCCGGTATCTTTAACCAGACGGCAGATAAGATCCTGTTTCCATTCTTGTTTGATGATAAGGAGTACGCGAACGAGCAATTGGGTATATACGGCGCATGCTTCAAGATCGCCGTGGTGATGGTGATGTTCACGCAGGCTTTCCGGTATGCCTATGAGCCGTTTATTTTCGCTAAAAACAAGAGCGATGATAATAAGAAAGCCTACTCGGAAGCGATGAAATATTTCATCATATTCGCCTTGTTTATCTTCCTCGGGGTAATGTTCTATATCGATATCTTGAAGTACTTTGTCGGGCCGGCTTATTATCCCGGATTACGGGTAGTGCCGATCGTGATGCTGGGCGAGTTGTTCTTCGGTATTTATTTCAACCTCTCCTTATGGTATAAGCTGATCGACCAGACACGATGGGGCGCCTATTTCTCCACGATCGGATGTGTGGCCACGGTCTCTATTATCTTGCTGTTCGGTCCCTCGTACGGTTATATGGCTTGTGCGTGGGCATCGTTCTTTTGTAATTTATTGATGATGCTTTTATCCTATTTTGTAGGACAAAAGAAATTCCCGATCGAGTACGACTTGAAATCCGCATTTCTTTATTTCGGAGTGGCGACGGTGTTATACGTGGCAGGCATGGCACTGCCGATACAGTCTGAATGGCTCCGGTTGGGATACCGCACGATCTTATTAGGCGTATTCATCGCATTTATGGTTAAAAGGGATTTACCTTTACGAGAACTCCCGTACGTAGGACGTTTCTTCCGTTAATCGGTAGGTTCGGAGGGCTTGGACGGCGTGGCGATTGGCATCGTGATAACGAAGCGTGAGCCTTTCGTATAAGACGGATCTGTCTTTATCTTACCGTTTAGCCGGTTAACGATCAAGCGACATAGGTAAAGCCCCAGGCCAGAGCCGGGAATGAAATCATTGGTCTTCGTGAAACGCTCGAATATCCATTCCTGTTTGTCTTGAGGGATGCCGCAACCCGTATCTGTTACCGACAGGGTCACTAAATTGGCTCCGCTATCCAGATGGTATGAAAGCGTGATGCTTCCTTTCTCCGTGAATTTATTCGCGTTTGCCAGCAGATGCGAGATGATCAAACTGAAATAAGCACGGTTGGTCAAGATCATATCATTCTCCTTATCGCCTTCCACCACATAGTTGATCTCCGGCTTCTCTTGATATTTCTTTACCTGTTGCATCTCATGTAAACAAAGCTCATGGATACGTGTGGGAACAAGAGGAAGGGAATCATTGCCGCTATCGAGCTGGGCGATCTCAAGGAGATTGTTCAGCATGGAAGTCAAGTGGTAACAGTTTTCATAGATAATACGGCTGAAAGCCTGTTTCTCGTCCATGGAGATATCGTCGTTGGTGATGAGTTCCGAGAAACCGTTGATTGCGTTTAAGGGAGTCCGTATCTCATGCGACATATTCCGGATGAAGGCGGTCTTCATCTCCTCGCTCTCTTGTGCTTTCTGGTTCGCTATCAAGACCTGCTCATTGGATTTTTGTAGTGCTTGATAAAGAGATCTCATTTTGCCTAGCCGGAAAAAGATATAGAATACGGTGCATAAAGCTAGAAGCAATAAGGACATATACAGGTAATTCTCTTTCTTGCTTTCCTGTAATTCCAGTTCCAATGATTTCTTTTCGATCACCAACTCGTTCGCCCCTTTCTCGATCTCCAGATTTTCCATTTTCTTCCTGAGTTCTTGCATACGCAAGGTATCTAGCAATACTGCGTACTCCTTGGATGTCTCATAGGCCTCCTTGTACATCCGGAGGCTGTCGTAGGCGGCAGCTTTGGCGGATACATAAGCGATTACATGTTCCTTGTAAAGCGGTATCTGTTTGGAGAAATTGATCAAAGAGTCGCTGAACTCAATGAATTTCTTATAGTCCTTAATACCTAGGTAATAATTCGATGAGGTGTAGTAGAGCTCATACTCCGGGGCGGCGCTAGCTGATTCCGGATAAGTTTTCAACAGATTCATGAACTCACGGTAATAGGAGGTCGCCAAATCTTTTCCGATAGCCTCGGCGCTAATGGCAAGGTTTGAATAAGCGCTTAATAAATGGCGTTTGTTGATCGCGTAAGGACGTTTCCTCATCTCCGGGATATTAGAGTAGCCCAAGATCGTGTTTAGGTAACGGGTAGCATATTGTCCTCGTTCTTGAGGGTCACTCGCATAAGCGCATAGCATGAAATAGGTGTTAGGCAAGAAATTGTACGCATATCGTAGGGGCAGTTTTTCCGCCTCGGCCAGAACATTATCGAAATATTCTTTCCCTTGCTTGAAGTCCTCCTGAAGCATGTTCTCTTCCATGACGCTGTTGCTGACAGCCATACCAAGTACATAATTACAGGCTATTTTCTCATAGGGAGACAATTTGTCGGGTTCCTCCAGCTTGAATAGGCAATTCATGAGGACTTTCCTTCTCGGTTCACCGGATGTGTAGAATATGACGCGCGTATCTTGGATCATTTTCATGAACGATACGAGGCTGGTTCTGGCTTCTCCTTTTAGCTCCTGCTCGGCCTTGGCGATGTAGGCGTTTGCGCTATCGGTCTGGTCCGTGTTGATATAATGCCGGAGAATCTCGGTCAATGCCGCTTCCTTATAGTAATTGTCATTCGCTTTTAAGGCTTCCTGATAGAGTTGTTTAGCGTTTACTAATATGTCATCGTTTCGTGAGATGTCCATTAAATTGGTAAGGATTTCCAATCTTGAGCGTTCGGAGGTTGCTTTTTGCAAGGCGTTTTTGAGTGAGTCTGGTGTGGTCGTTTGAGATGAAACGACAAAGGACATAAACAATAAGCATAAAAGCATTAGATATCGTTTCATACAAATAGGATCTCTTGTTGTTGTATTGTAAATGCAAATATACGTAATCTCACCATAAAAAAGCTATTAAATAGTTAGAAAAACAAACAATTGGAATATCTTTGCATAAATATGGGACAAGATTAATACCGCATGGAAAAAGGATTGCTACATAAACAGATTATGGATTTTTTTGTCCGTAATTTCGACGTCAGGCAGGAAAAGGAAGATGAGCTGGAGACGATAGAATCCATTAAAAAGGGGATAGAGTTTAAGGGGACGAACTTATGGGTACTTATTTTCGCTACGTTTGTCGCTTCTCTCGGGTTAAATACCAACTCTACGGCAGTGATCATTGGCGCGATGTTGATCTCGCCGCTGATGGGACCGATCATGGGATTCGGCTTGGGATTGGGAATCTCCGATTTCGAGTTGATCAAGCGTTCGTTCCGTAATTTCGCTACCGCTACTATTTTTAGCGTGATTACCTCCACCTTATATTTCTTGATCTCACCGATCAGCGAGGCGCAAAGCGAGTTGCTTGCCCGTACGCAACCTACGGTATACGATGTATTGATCGCTTTCTTCGGTGGTCTGGCCGGAATCGTGGCGAGCTCGACAAAGAGTAAGGGTAACGTGATTCCGGGTGTAGCTATCGCTACGGCTTTGATGCCTCCGCTTTGTACGGCTGGATTCGGGTTGGCGAGTGGCAATTTGTATTACTTTTTCGGTGCTTTTTATCTGTATTTTATCAATACGGTTTTTATCAGTTTGGCTACGTTTGTCGTCGTTCGTTTGTTGAAATATCCGAAGAAAGTTTTCTTGGATAAACAACGGGAAAAGATCGTGACTCGTTACGTGGGTATCATTGTTTTTTTCACGATCGTGCCGAGCCTTTTCTTGAGTTATAACTTGATCCGGAGTAGTTATTTCAATGATCGGGTACGTAACTTCGTATCGGAGGAGTTGACTTTCCCGAATACGCAAATCTTGAATAAGGTCGTTACGGATACGAGCGAGAAAAAGGAGGTGAAAGTAGTCTTGATCGGCCAGACGGTACCGGATGAGATGATCGCTAACGCCCGGGCTAAATTGCCTAAGTATGGATTGAAAGATGTGCATTTAGTCGTGCAACAAGGCTTCGGACAAGAGGCCACGGATATCAATGAGTTGAAAAGCCTCTTGATGCAGGATTTATATAAGAATAGCGAGGAGGTACTACGTGCGCAGACCATCCAGATAGATTCGTTAAAACGACAGGTTGACAAATATCAGAGTTATAGGCGTTTGACATCCGAGTTGCTCCCGGAGATGAAGGTTCTTTTCCCCTATGTAGTTGAGGCATCTTGCTCGAATACGTATATCGTGAATACGGAGACGGCGAAGCCGGATACGGTTATGCTGGTTTATCTGAAAAGTAAGACGATCATTAAAGATGCGGAACGTAAGAAGATCAGGGAATGGCTGTCGGCTCGTGTGGAAATGAAAAATATTAAATTACTAATCGAATAATTTAGACTAATCAGAGTAGAATGAAGTTGATGAAAAGAGTGTGGGCGGCTTTGTTGCTTTTAGCCGCTTCCGGCCAGTTATATGCCGATGAGGGCATGTGGGTGCTGAAGGAATTAAATAAGCAGAATTTGGCGAGAATGGCTGAGTTGGGTTTTACCCCATCCTATGATCAGTTGTATAGTGAGACGGATCCTTGCGTGGCGAACGCCGTGGTAATCTTCGGTGGGGGATGTACCGGTATTACGGTCTCTAACGAGGGATTGATCTTCACGAATCACCATTGTGGTTTCGGAGCCATCCAGCAGTTGAGTAGTGTGGAGCACGACTATCTGAAAGATGGTTTTGTCTCTCAAAGTAAACAGGAAGAACTTCCGGTTCCAGGCTTGACGGTACGTTACCTGAAAGAGACCGTAGACGTGAGCGATCGTATCAACAGCCAGATCTCCGGTATCGAGGATGAGTTCCAGCGTTTGTCGGCGGCTGATTCTATCGGTCGTGTGATTTGTGATTCCGTGGGAAATAATGAGTTCCTAGCGGCTGATGTTGTCCCTTTCTATAGCAATAATAAATATTTCTTGGTGGTGTACGATGTTTATCGTGACGTGCGTATGGTTTTCGCTCCGCCTAGCTCTATCGGTAAGTTCGGTGGCGATACGGATAACTGGATGTGGCCTCGGCATACCGGTGATTTTTCCGTATTCCGTGTGTACGCCAACGCAGATAATAAACCGGCGGAATACAATGCGGATAATAAGCCTTATACCCCGAGATATGTAGCGGAGGTGTCTATGCAAGGCTATCAAGATAAAGATTATGCCATGACAATCGGTTTTCCGGGAAGCACGGATCGTTATTTGTGCTCTTGGGGCGTGCAACAGCGTATCGAGAATAGTAATAAGCCTCGTATCGAGGTGCGTGGCATCAAGCAGGGCATCTGGAAAGAGGCGATGTTGGCTAGCGACGCTGTACGTATCAAATATGCTTCTAAGTATGCGGGAAGCTCCAATTATTGGAAGAACTCGATCGGTATGAATAAAGGATTGGCGAATCTAAACGTGATCGAACGTAAACGTGCGGAGGAGACGGCCTTCGCTGATTGGGTAGCGAAAGATCAGGCCCGGGGCGCTAAATATGGCGAGGTCTTGAATTTGCTGGAAAAAGGATATACCTCGACCAATAAATATAGAGAGGCTTTGACCTATTTGAATGAGGCGTTTTCTAGTGGAGCGGAGATTATTCGTTTGGCCCGTATGGTGCAATCGGTGGATATTGAAGGAGCTACCCCGGAAGAGATTACTGTCTTTTTAGAGGATCGTATCCAACCGTTCTTCAAGGATTACGAGCCGTCTTTGGATCAGAAGGTACTGGCCGCGATGATGAAGATCGCGAAAGAACGTGTATCTCCGGAGTTCTTGCCGGATATTTATACGAGCGTTGATAAGAAGTATAAAGGAAATTATGAGAAATATGCGGCGGATGTATTTAAGAAGACTTCCTTATTGTCGTACGACAAGATCGCCGAGATGTTGAGAAATCCGAAGCAATATGAGAAATTGAGAAAAGATCCGGCGGCGGAACTGAGCTTGTCCGTATTGGTGTCTATCTTCCAGTTACAGCAGTTGATGGGCGATGCGGAGTATGATATCGCTAAGGGAGAACGTTTGTATTTCGCGGGCTTGAAGGAGATGTATCCGGAGAAAGCTTTGTCTTCCGACGCTAATTTCACGATGCGTTTAAGCTATGGTTCTATCGGAGGGTATCGTCCTTATGATGCCGCATGGTACAATTATTACTCAACGGATAAAGGTATCCTAGAGAAAGAGGACCCGACGAGCGATGAGTTCTGGGTACAACCGGAGATACTGGATCTGGTTCGTAGCTGTGATTTCGGACCTTATGCGAATGAAAAAGGGGAATTGCAGCTGTGCTTCCTCTCGAACAATGATATCACTGGTGGTAATTCCGGTAGCCCGGTATTCGATAAAAACGCCCGTTTGATCGGACTTGCTTTCGACGGTAACTGGGAGGCGATGAGTGGTGATATCGCTTTTGAACCGGATTTGCAACGTTGCATCGGCGTAGATATCCGCTATGTCCTTTTCATGATCGATAAATGGGGTAAATGCCCAAGGTTGATTGAAGAGTTGAGGCTCGTTCGATGAGAGAAAAAAGAGATGGGCATCCATGATTTTCGCGGATGCCCATTCTAAGGAGCTAATAATGCCCATTGTAAGGTGCTTTGAATGCCTATTCTAACAACCTTACGATGGGCATTGTAATATCCTATACGATAGGGAAGTTCTAAATGCCTAATTTAGACTTGATTGCCTTTGGTATCGCATCCTTATGTACCATGATATAGATCGTCTTGGCACGGACAAAACTATCGGACATGTTCAAGTATCCGCCGAAAGTATTACGCTCGGTTCCCCAAGAGTTCTTCGTGATATAATATTTCGTGCCGTTTTGATCTTTGGCGATGCCGGTAAGGTGCATCAAATGGTCATCGGTCGTGACGAACGCCTCGAAGCCTTCTTGACGGACCTGCGGGGTGACGTTTACTTCCGGGAAAGGTTTCTCGAATTTGTAGACTTCCTCCAGACGTTCCTTCTCGTCCATTTTCTCAAAGCGAGCACGGTCGGTAGTCGAGTAATCTTCCACCTTCTTTACCTCCGGGTTGATCGCCACGCCATTCTTGAAAGAGAAGCCTTTCTCGCTCACGTCGCCATCCCAACATACCGTGTAACCATTATTTAAAGCATAATCCGCGACTTGCATCATCTCATCCAACGGGAGGTTATACATTTGCGCATGTTCCCAGTTATCGGGAACCTCTACCTCGAATTTCTGGTAATACGGATGATGCGTGAAGCTTGTCAGCTCGATATAATCGTCCATATTCAACCCTAGGGAGGCGGCGAATGTCTTCGGGGTATATTCCTTGCCTTGATAAGTGAATTTCTCCGGAAGCTTGCCTAGGTAGGTATCGAATAGGTTATCGATTAGTTTGTAATATTCCGGGCTACGTTTCTTCATGTCCACGGCTGTCGTTGCGATCGCCTTGATGTATTTTACCATCTCGGCATGATTGTGCCGGTCGGAATCGTAGTTGATACCCGAGTACACCTCTTCCGGAACGATACCTACTTGGTTGAAAGCGTTCATGAAGGTGTGGGAAAGACTTCCTTGACCGATATTACCTCTGCCTTGGCGGACATAATTATCCTGCAACTGGTTCATGTATTTCTGGCGGACGATAAACATCTCAGAGAGATCGTACGTCCCTTTTCCCATACGGAGTAATTCCGACTCCATGAAAGAGGTCGTGGCGAAGCACCAGCAGGTTCCCGTGGATGCTTGATTCTTGACTGGCGTGGCGGGTACCTTTACTACATCCGTAAATTGGTAGCCTTGAGCGAATGTGCTCAAGGAACCTAACGCTAAGGCGCATGATAGAATGAATGTTCTCATTGTATATGAATTTAAGTTTATATTATTATTGTAGAGACGGGGTGTGCCTCGTCTCTACTATCGGATGTGGTGATTAGAAGCCTCTTTCGAATTGGGTCCAGAATGAGTCTCCCATTTCTCTCCAGCGTAGCATCGTGGCTCCGGCGAAATCGGCGGTATATCCGGTTAGGTATTCTTTTGCGGCCTCCTCACCTTGTTGGGTAAGAATCTCTTTGTAACGGCTCTCTACGAAAGGAAGTTCTGTCTGCCCTTTCTCCGTAAAATGGGCGATAGATGCTTTCATACGATCTTTAGTCGCTCCCCAACGTACGGTAGCGAGTTTATTGGCACGACGGAAAGCCCATACGGCGGCATCTTCCCGGTAACGGTGCTGTCCGCAAACCTTGAAGCAAGCCGGGAGATCTTTCGTCCCACAGAAGATGGGGATGCGGGGGCTTTGTCCGGGATTATCATAGGCCATCCAAACCACGCCGCCTACTGCATTGGGTAACCAGTCACGTAACTGGATCACGGTAGAGTAGGAGCATTGTGGTACGGCAACCAAACGGTAGCTTTTTACGGCGTCCGGTTTTAACCCATTCAACATGTTCACCATATCCCGAGTCATCCAAGGATTGGCTACCGGACTGATAACCGTATCGGTCTCGTTACTATCTTTTTTCTTTACGGCTACTTTCAAGTTCTGGGTCATATCGTATTCCGTACCCTCGTACGTTTCGGAGAGGAGAGCCATCACATCCGTTACGGATACTTGCCGGTCCGGCTTTACGCTGATGGGAA
>ENA-OVFS01001357-OVFS01001357.1-human-gut-metagenome-genome-assembly--contig:-NODE-1357-length-15952-cov-3.795496_pt1 | contig 15952 bp, 8 predicted proteins | sample MGYA00237763_ERZ505405 | MGnify/ENA primary metagenome ERZ505405 (study PRJEB26158, sample SAMN06016401) | human gut metagenome | biome: human gut; feature: ankylosing spondylitis patient; material... | reverse complement strand
CAGGATCCTGGCCCATCACGGTCAGGATGTCGCGCAGCACCGTGATGTTGTTGCGCTCCCCGTTCGCGCCGATCAGATACGTCTCACCCAAGCGTCCCTTGGTCAGGATGGTCCACACGCCGGTGGAGTGGTCGTCCGTGTGGATCCAGTCGCGCACGTTCTCCCCGTTGCCGTACAGCTTCGGGCGCAATCCCTCGAGGATGTTCGTGATCTGGCGGGGGATGAACTTCTCCACATGCTGGTATGGGCCGTAGTTGTTGCTGCAGTTGCTGATCGTGGCGCGGATGCCGAACGTGCGGTGCCAGGCGCGCACCAGCAGGTCCGAGCTCGCCTTCGTCGACGAATACGGGCTCGAGGGATGGTACGGGGTCTCCTCCGTGAACTTGTTCGGATCATCCAGGGCCAGGTCGCCGTACACCTCGTCCGTGCTCACGTGGTGGTAGCGCACATCGTACTTGCGGGCCGCCTCCAACAGGCGGAACGTGCCCTCCACATTCGTCTTCAGGAACGGCTCCGGGTTAGCGATCGAGTTGTCGTTGTGGGATTCCGCCGCGTAGTGCACGATCGCGTCATGACCCGGCACGATCTTGTCGAGCAGCTCGGCGTCGCAGATGTTCCCATGCACGAACTCCACGCGGTCACCCAAGATGCCCTTGATGTTCTCCAGGTTGCCCGCATACGTCAGCGCGTCCAGCACCGTGACATGCACGTCCGGATGGTTGTTGTACACGTAATGAACGAAATTCGACCCGATGAACCCACAGCCACCGGTCACAATGATGTTATGAGGAGTAAACACTTCATCAGCCATGGGCACTATGGTACCGTTGCGCCCGTACGGACGACATCGGTGACGTGTAGCCTCTGTGGCCGTTGCTCCGGTCGATTCCTCACATAGAGGGAACGACGTATCCTAGACACAGCATCTGTCAGCGAAAGAAAGTAGCTCATCCATGTCTGAAGACATCAAGCTGTTCGTCTCCTGTCATAAACTGGACACGCATATTCCCGACAATGCCCTGCTGCAGCCCATTCAGGTGGGAGCGGCTCTCGCCGCTTCCCGGATGCCCAATCTGCTGCATGATGATGAGGGCGATTCCATCTCCGAGAAGAACCGCTCCTACTGCGAGCTGACCGGCCAGTATTGGGCTTGGCAGAACACCGACGCGGATTATTACGGCTTCCTGCACTACCGCAGGTACTTCAACTTCTCCAAAACCGAATATCCGATTCATCACGAGCCGTTCATTTTCGGTGATGTGACGTTCGACCGCAATGACGATGAGACGTTGCAGCGAATCGACTTCAATGAGGAAGCCATGCGCAAGGTCATCACCGCCCATGATTTCATCGCCCCCGAACCGATCGAAGCGTTGGAGAAAACCACCGTCTACGAACAGTACCGGGATTCCTTCGGCCACCATATCGAAGACCTTGATACCGTGATGGATAACATCCGTCTGAAGTACCCGGATATCTGGCCGAGCGCGCAGAAGTATCTCAACCAGACGAAGGTATATGTCTGCAATATGTTCGTGATGCGTCGCGAACTGTTCCGCGCATACTCCGCGTTCCTGTTCGACGTGCTGTCCACGCACGAGAAGATGCGCGACTTCTCTCATTATTCTCCGGTGGCTCGCCGTGTCTCCGGCTACCTTGGAGAGCGCATTTGCGGCATGTACCTCACGTATCTGTATGACAAGGGCTATGACGGCATCGATCTGCAGCGCGTCTACTTCCGCAACACCGATGACGGACAGCGGCCTGCCACTGCAACAGGCACCACCGGCGAAATCGAAACGCTGAATTTCGACGCGACGGTGCGCGGACCGGGCAAAATCTATTCCGCGATTCACGTGGAACATCTCTCCGACGATTGGCAGTTCCGCATCAGCTCGACCACGTCCGACGGCAAGCAGGTTCCTGCGAAGGTCGTACAGGCCGCCAGCGGCCCGGTCGCGGTGTTTCCCATCGTCGCGCAATCTCAGACGGTGTCCGTGAGCGCGGTGGACGCGGATGGACGCACGCGCGCGCAGGGTTCCAAAACGTTCAACAGGCGAGCCGCGCAGCTGATGTCCTATGTCAATAGGCTGTCGCATAACGCGGAGGCTTCGACGATTCGCAATTGCGATAAAGCGATGCTATTGGGTGATTCACATGTTGTTGTGGATGCGCTTATCAATAACCTCGATGCCACAGACATCATCCACGGCCATGTCTCCGTTCCGCTGGTAGGCGATGAAAGCGCGAAGGATTATGTGGATATCATCGCGCTCGACGGCCAAGGCAACCAGATTTCCATGGGCGATTGGATTTGCATGGGCGAAGAGCTCGACACCGATCCGGCTCTTCCCGGATTGCGCGTGCGTAAGATCTCCTATTCGCTGCATATCCCCCAAGTCGATACGTTCATCGTCTGGGTGAAGTTCCCGGACAGCGACCGTCAGGATTCGTTCCTGTGCTCTTTGCCGCCGCAAACGCACTTGATGCGCCACCAGTGGGCCACACAGACGGAGCCGGCCTGTGCCGCTGGCGATTACGATAAGTGGTTCCGTACCCGCCAGCGCGCTTCGGCTAACGAGCTGGAGATTCAGCAGCGCACGGTTTTCGATGTCCAGCCGAAGTATTCCATTATCGTGCCGTTGTATAAGACGCCGATTCAGTTCCTGCATGCTATGGCCGACTCCGTCATGAAGCAGACCTACCGGAATTGGGAGCTGCTTCTGGTGAACGCTTCTCCGGAAGTCGCCGACCTCAATCAGGCCGTGGACGAACTGTGCGCGAAAGACCATCGTATTCAGCATGTGACCTTGGAGAAGAACCAGGGCATCACACTGAACACCAATGAGGGAATCAAGATCGCTTCGGGTGATTTCCTGTGCTTCCTAGATCATGATGACGTACTGGAGCCGGATGCGCTGTTCTGCTACACGCGAGCCATCAACGAGCATCCCGACACGGACATGCTGTATTGCGATGAGGACAAGCTGGACAACGGCAAGTATCGAGAGCCGTTCTTCAAGACCGAGTGGAATCCAGATCTGCTGTTGGGCATGAACTACGTGTGCCATTTCCTTACCGTACGCAAGTCCATCATGGACAAGCTCGAATTGCCGGGCAAGGAGTATGACGGCTCGCAGGATTGGCATATGACGTTCCGCATCGGCGAGCAGTCGCGGTACGTGCATCATGAGCCTCGCGTGCTTTATCATTGGCGCGTCCACAGCCAGTCGACCGCCGCTCGTGCCGACCAGAAGGACTATACGCTCGACAGCAGCCGTCTTTCCGTCGAAACGCATTTGGAGCGATGCGGCATCAAGGGCAAGGTCGTTGATTCACCACTTATGCCGCGTCGTTTCAAGGTCGATTACAGCCTCGGCGATCACCCGTTGGTGTCCATCATCATCCCGAACAAGGATGCTGTGCCGGTTCTGCACAACTGCCTGTCCTCGATTCGTAAATTCACGACCTACGACAACTACGAGATCGTAATCGTGGAGAACAACAGCGTGGACCCGTTCACCTTCGAATACTATGAGATGGCACAACAGGATGACCCGCATGTGAGGGTTGTGAAGTTGGAAGGTATGACGTCCTTCAACTTCTCCCGCATCATCAACTTCGGAGCCGAGCAGGCACAAGGCGACTACTACCTGCTGCTCAACAACGATACCGAGGTCATCACTCCGAACTGGATTGAGGAGCTGCTTGGACCTTGCATGCGTGAGGATGTGGGAATCACCGGCGCCAAGCTGTTGTTCCCGGACAACACCATCCAGCATGCCGGCATCAGCTTCGGCCCGGACGGCCCCGGCCACCTGTACTACCAGATGTCCCGCAACTATCCCGGCAATTTCGAAGCCACCATGCTGGCTCGTGATCTGGGAGCGGTCACTGGCGCATGCCTTATGGTCAGCAAGGAGGCCTTCGACAAGGTTCATGGCATGACCGAGGAGCTTGCGGTGAACTACAACGATGTCGACTTCTGCCTGAAGGTGATTCGTGAACAGTTGCGCGTGGTGTTCGTGCCCACGGCCGAACTCCACCATTACGAGTCCGTGTCCCGCGGATCGGATGCCTCCGGCGAGAAGGCCATCCGCTTCAAGAAGGAGCGCGGCAAGTTCATGAGCCGTTGGCCGGAAGCCTTCACTGTGAAAGCGCCGTTTGAGAATCCGAATCTGCAATTCGGCATTATCTATCAGACGCTTAACCGTGAGTATAAGAGGGAGAACCGTTGATTCTGAAAACAAGCAATCAGATTCTTTCTCAGGCCAAGGCTTCACTCACGAGCATCGATGTCGTAGCGTCAGCCATTATTGGTTTTGCCCTCGGTATGGTGTTTTCCGTAGGCAGGTCCTTTTATGGGTCTTTAGGACTGATGTCCTTCAAAGACAGTTGGCTTTGGATTCGCGGCTTTTGCTATGGCTGCGCCGCAGCCATAGCAATTGCCGCGATACTGGTTCTGTGGAATTGGTATCAAGACGGCCATAAAGGCATCGAGGTATCTCCGTCAAGATTCTCATTGTGGTTGACGAATCTCACCGCATACAAACGCGTTGCGCTGTTCGGCATCACTATCTTCGTCTTGTGGATACCCGCATTTCTTGCATTCTATCCCGGCAACTATTCGAGCGACGGCCCGATTCAGGCAACGTATCTTCTGAATGATGGCGTTGTCGATCTGCATTGGCCGGCAGCGCATACATTGTTGCTTGTCGGTCTTATACAGCTTGGCAATCTGTTGTTCGGCTCATACAACGCGGGAGTATCACTATTCTGCCTGTTGCAGGCGTTGGCCCTTGCTTTCGCGATGGCGTATGCGGCCAATAAGATTATCGAATGGGGCGCTCCTATATGGCTGGTCCTGCTCGCGAATGGAATCACGGTGTTCAATCCCGTGATTCAGACATATGCGGTGACCACTGCCAAGGATTCCCTATTCGCTGTCTTCTTCATCCTTACGGTGACGTTACTGATTGAGATGCTCCGCACTCCGGAAGCACTAGCTTCAGTGCCATTTGCCACGAAGTGGGTACTCTCCGTACTCGGCATGTGCCTTATGCGTAAGCAGGGTGTATATGTGGCCATCATCGTGATGCTCATTGCTCTGCCATTCTTGAGGCAGTGGCGCCGACGACTGACCGCGTTGATCTCTATCGCAATGGTTTTCATCTTATCGGCCGCCTTCTCCGGTGTGGTCGCGAATACCGCAACCACGCGCGCGGATTCCGCACGAGAGATGCTGTCCGTGCCTTCTCAGCAAATTGCACGTACCTATATGTACGACTATGACACGTTGACGAACGAGCAGATACAGGGCATCGGCGCCTATTATGACTTGGATGCCCTCGAGGCTGGACGCACCACAGACAAGCCTTGGGATCCTACCCCTATTGGCATGTTCTACGATACGGAAACGGGGTCCGGCTATTTGGCTCCGATTTCCGACCCCGCTAAAGCGGCATTGTTGGATGAGGCTTTCAACTCGGATTCCTTGGGATACGTCAGGATGTACTTCTCTGTGATGAAAGGTCACATGTCCGATTACGTCCGTGCTTTCCTTTGGAGTGAAATCGGGTACCTATACCCTACGAGCTCGGCAGTGAACCGTTGGACCGGATTGTCTCCGTGGAATGAATTCGGCAAAACCATTGATGCCGGCGGATCAACGAATCAGGTGTCCGACTACAATGAGACCACCAAATTGCCGGGATATCTTGCATGGCTCTATGCCGGAACCTGGAACATGTTCCGCGGACACCCGTTGTTGACGGTTTGGGTATCCCCGGCTCTGCCGTTTTTGGCATTACTGCTTTCCGTGATTCTTCTGATCAAGCGCAAAGGGAATAAGGTCCTGCTCATCGCTTGGGCTTTCCCGCTCCTGTATTGGGCGACATTGGCTTTGGCGCCAGTGATGTGCGTGCGCTATGTAGTGCCGCTTTTCTTCACGCTACCGCTGATTGTCACCATTCCCTTACTTACGCTTAAGGAATTGTGACTAGACGATACCCGAGCTTTAGTTCACGACGTCGGGGGTTCTTCGTATCCATTCTCTACCCACAATCTCCAATGGATACGGAGAATTCCACTCTCCACATATGCGATGCGGGCCACTGATAACGTTGTAGCGCACCCCTTTTCTCGGCGTAGCAATCTGCAAGATACTCCAGCAAGAAGGATATAGTGGTACCCATGCTTGAAGAGAAGAATCCATCCATCGCCGTTCTCCTGCCCTGCTATAACGAAGAGGTAACTATCGGCAAGGTGGTGCGCGACTTTCGTGTGGCGCTGCCCGACGCGGCCATCTACGTGTACGACAACAACTCCACCGACCGCACCGCCGAGATCGCCACAGCGGAAGGCGCCATCGTACGCAAAGAGCCGCGTCAAGGCAAGGGCAACGTCATCCGCTCCATGTTCGAAAACATCGACGCGGACGTGTACGTGATGGCCGACGGCGACGACACCTATCCCGCCGACGCCGCGCCCGACATGGTCGCCAAGGTGCTCGAAGGCTACGATATGGTGATCGGCGACCGCCTCTCCTCCACATACTTCCAGGAGAATAAGCGCCCGTTCCACAATTTCGGCAACCGTCTCGTGCGCGGCTCCATCAACCACCTGTTCCGTGCGCACGTCACCGACATCATGACCGGATACCGCGCGTTCAGCTTCACGTTCGTCAAAACCTACCCCGTGCTTTCGCGCGGCTTCGAGGTCGAGACGGAGATGACCATCCACTCGCTGAACAACAACCTGCGTCTGTTCGAAATGCCCATCCAGTACCGCGACAGGCCGGAAGGTTCCGTATCCAAGCTGGACACGGTAGGCGACGGCATCAAGGTGATGAGCACCATCTTCCGCATGATCCGCGAATACAAGCCGCTGCCGTTCTTCGGCACCCTCGGCCTGATCATCGGCATCATCGGCATCATGTTGTGTGGATGGGTCACCGCCGAATTCGTAGGCACCGGCATGGTCGTCCACTTCCCCACGCTGATCGGTGCCATCATGCTCGTCATCGTAGGCCTCCTGCTCATCGTCACCGGCATCATCCTCGACGTGATCGCCAAGAACGACCGCAAAACCTTTATAGTGGATGCCAACAGGTTCGCCTATGCAAAAAGGCATTGGCCCCATCCTCTTCCGCCTCGCGATGCTGCACCATATCGCAACAACCAATAAACGCGATGCCATGAGTTGGCTTAACACGGTTCAGGTTAACGGCAATCGAGGATTTGGCAGCAATCCCAATCAGCCCTTACACAACACGTTCCCCTATAAGACAACATGATAATTATACAGATGTGAAGAGCAACATTAATGAATAAAACGACGCAAGAAAACACGCATCTTAAAATAGAAGACATTTTCAATCGATTTATCACACTCCTTGCCGCACTGATTGTCACCTGTCTAGGAATTGCCGCTCTATTTCATACGATAATTTTCCCCTTGGATTACTCTGAAAAGCCTACAAATTCTCTCAAATACAGCATCGCGGGAACCGTAGGCTTCTTCATTCTCGCGGGGGCAGCCTACTATACGGGCAAACATTTAAAATTCAAGAGACTTCCCTCGTTGAAAACGTTCTATAGGATACAGACCTATACAGCTCTTTTCATCGGATTGACTTGGCTATCAATTGCAACCACATCTCCAGTCGCAGATCAAGGCACCTCAATCACGTTATCAATATGGCTACAAAACAACGATTTGGGAAATCTGCATGCAAATGACTACCTACAACAATATCCATTCCAGTCCGGGTATATATTATTCTGCACTCTAATGGGGCAACTTTTCGGCATGAACAACATGTTGCCGATTCGCCTTTTTAATCTCCTGATGATTATAGTTTCATTGAAAACTCTATGTAAAATCACGGAGAGAATGTTCAAGAATGATGCCGTCACCAAAACGACCATTGTATTGTCCACGGCATTCCTCCCCCTCATTTTATTCGCGACATTTATTTATGGCAACATACCGTCGCTCGCGTTTTGTCTCCTTGCCTGCCTGCTCCAGATGGCTGCCATTCAAGCAAGCGACGACATAAGAAAACGTCTTGCGTACGGCACATTGTCAGCGGCTTGTCTCTTCGTTGCACTCTGGTTTAAGCCCAACAGTCTCATCTTCCTTATCGGGATCGAACTTATATGGCTTGTCATCTTGTTTGCGCATAAACGCGTTCTAGTCATCACATTCATCATATTGGGGGCAGTCGCATATATAGCGGCTTCGGCGATACCGATCTTCCTTATGGAAAGTCGAATCAACGTTCCTTTGGACAACCCGACCCCCAAAACGGCTTGGATTGCCATGGGCCTACAAGAGTCTCGCGACCGTGCGCCAGGATGGTACAACAATTATGTTGTAAACATTTACAAGGAAGCTCCTCACGACAATAATCAGGTAGATGCAATGGCAAAGGAGGCTATAGCCCAACGCATCCAGACATTCACACAGGACCCCCTATATGCTGCGCATTTTTTCACTCGAAAGGTAGCCACTACATGGGCTGAGCCAACATTTCAGTCCCTATGGATTACATATGGCGGCACCGGCGGAGAGCGTGCGGACCTAACACAATCAAAGCTAGAGCATGAGATAATGCGTGGCGGGTTGCACGCCATATATATAGTATATTGCGACATTATACAGAATATTATCTATATTGGCGCATCCTATTGTCTTATCTTTAGATGGAGGGGCTTGACCACTAAACAAATTACTCTGATTGTGATATTTCTTGGTGGATTCACTTTCCACCTATTCTGGGAAACTAAATCGGATTATGTGCTCCCCTATTTCTTGCTGCTGATACCTTACGCAGCTGCAGGATGGCATGATACCATCTTCACTAATCGCAAAATGATTTACAGCCAACTTAAAGTACAATCTAAATAATTCCACTTATTGCAAGGGGTTTGAAACCGAGATAACGGCCCAGAACCCCTTGCACACTCCTACCGCTTCGCTCCGGTCACCGGGTCGAAGTAGTACTTTTGCCCGTCGATATACTGCGTGCCATACACCATCTTTCCATCGGAGCCATAGTATACGGTCTTGCCCCCATTGGAATTCAGATACTGCCAGCCTGTCTTACGAGCGCCGGTCATCGGATTCAGGTAATACCAAGCACCGCCAATCTTCTGCTCCCCATACTGCATCTTGCCTTCAGGCCAGCTGTAATACACGATTTTGGAGCCGAGGTTTTTCCACCCGTACGTCACACGTCCGTTCGACTTGGAGGTGCCATCATCGAAGAAGTACCAGTAACCCGACACCTTTCCTTCTCCGTGCAGCATCGCGCCATCTGAACCGTAGTACACCCACTTATCGCCACGATGGTCACGCGTAGTCACGACTCGTCGCCATCCGGCGAAACGTGCACCGGTACCAAGTTTCAGATAATACTGTTTCCCGTCAATCGTCTGTTCTCCGTATGCCATCTTTCCGTCGGAACCGTAATACACGGTCTTACCGCCGTTGGATTTCAGCCGCTGCCAGCCCTGCTTGCGAGCGCCGGTCACCGGATCCAGGTAATACCAAGCACCATTAATCTTCTGCTCCCCATAAACCATGTAGGGGGAGTAGTATACATTCCTGCCGTCCGGCAATACAACCCAACCGGTCATCCTCGCACCGCTAACCGGGTTTAGGTAATACCATTTGCCGGCAATCTTCTGCTCGCCATACAGCATGGCACCATCTTGACCATAGTAGGTCCACTTGTTCACGTCACCCTTGAGGTACGTCCACCCCGTCACGCGCGCCCCCGTGCCCGGGTCCAGGTAATACCATTTGCCGGCAATCTTCTGCTCGCCATACAGCATGTGTCCATCGGTCGGATCGTAGTACACCCATTTGCCGCCGCTCGACGACAACCACTGCCAACCGGTGACCTTCTTGCCCGTCGTCGCGTCGATGTAATACCACTTTCCGTCAATGAGCACTTCCCGATATCGTGTGGTCGGAGTCCGGTACCCGAACGCGTTTAAATCCACGTTCCCCGTGATTCCGCTAATCTGTCCACTGCTCGTGTACTGCCAGCCGCGGTCGTTCGTGGGGAACGCGGTGTACTGCATGGTGGAGCCATACTGGGCGACCCAACGGGTCTTGCCGTGGATGTTGGAGCTGTTGAGCGCGCTGTTCAGGTAGCTCGTGTACGAGTAGACGCTCAGATTGTTGTAACCGGCCGCCTGCAGTTTGCCGTACCAGGAGTTGACGATGCCGTCGTACACGCTCGGACTCGTCGGGCTCCTGTGCCCCGTGTACGTCCAGTTCTCCAGATCGTAGAACACCGGGTAGCTCAGGTCGCCCGGGTTCACGCCCGCCTGGCGCAGCAGGTTCACCACGTCCGCGCCCTCGGACGCACCGTCGGCCGCACTTTCCGCATACGAGAAGACGTACACGCCGAACGGGATGCCGAGACGCTTGCATTCGCTGATGTTGCGCTTCGCCTGCGCGTCGAAACCATTGCCCCAGCCGTAGCTCAGACGGATGATCGCGCCCTCGACGCCCGCGTTCTTCACCGCCTGCCAGTCAATCGTGTTCTGCCACACGGACACGTCGATCACGCCCTTCGCCTGCTGGGCGAACAGGTTGTTGCGCGCGTCGAAGAACGCCTGCGTACCGTTGTATGTGCCCCAGTGCGCACCGTACTCGTTGTTCTGCAACGCGGCGAGCTCCACCGACGCGTTGGCCGCGCGCGTCTTCGAGGAGACCGCGTTCACGTCACCGCCGTTCGCAGCGACCTTCTCCTTCACATCCGCGGCACTCACCGGAATGAACGACTCACCATCCGTCTTCGCCAACGGATCGGGCTGCTTGCTCTCCGTGCCCACGATCTTCGGATCGGTGACCGTCTCGCCCGTCTCGATGTCCTTCAACTCGCCTTCCGGCGTAGCCGCATATTGCTCGGACACCACCGTCGCGTCATCGGAAATCTCGGCGGACACCTTGTCCGGCAGCTCGGCATCCGGATTGTCCGGCATCGCGTCGGCAGCCGTCTCATCGGCGACCGTCACACCGTTCGCGACCGGACGCGTCGCGGAAGTCGCGGACCGGACGCCGGACGCGTCCGCGTCGGCGTTCACATCCGCGAGTGCGCTGGCCGGAGTGACGCACACCGCGCCCAACATCGCCATCGCCGCGACGGACGCCATCGCCGCAGTCACACCGCGCACCGCGCCGGATGCCGTTGCACGCGCACGCAACGCACGCAGCATGCCCGTCGTATCCATCGCATCCGAGCCGTCGAACCGCTTCTTTTCCACCATGCGTAACTCCTTGACACACCCATCCCGCGCACCCGCACACCGCCACGCGTTCCGATGGTCGACCGGACTCTCACACGCGGGAACAGGCAGGCGCAAACAGGCGTAATCACAACGTTTTCAACCGTGCTCCAGTCTAATGAGCAAGGCGGATAAGACAGACGGAGCGAAGCGGGCAAAATCGGCGGAGCTCCGCCATACATTCCAGCGACGGCATCATCCTATCTTTTGAGAAGATACTTCCTGTTTCTACTGCGCGGCGGCGCAGTGGCGAGAACGAGTCCACGTTTAACGAGCCGGCTCAACGCCTTGCGCGTCGTAGGAAGGCCCTTCCCCGAGCGACGGCCGATTTCGTGGACATCAAGTGGCTTATCCGCCGACAATACGGACAGTATCGCGGATTCCGATGCCGTAAGACCCTTACGGCCCCCACTCGGCTCCTCACCATCGACCTTCTCCGCTAGTGCGTACCGATCAGGGCCGATTTCATCGGCCAGCCTCGCTTGGACCAATCTATGCAAAATCACCCTGATGTCGTCGGAATCCAGATACAGCGCGACATGCAACTGCGGAACCGTCATATCGCCATGCCTCTTCAACAAGAGCAACGCCATACGTTCATGACGAGTCAAGGGGACGCCCACATGATCAAGCCAGTCACGGTTCTCCTGCTGCTCCACGCCGTAGCGTCCAAGAACGACCGTGAACCGATCGGGAGTTGCGCGGAACACAGGTTCCCCCAGTGCACGGGATTTCATCTCGCGAATCACCAGAGGGATGCCGGAGCCACCGCCTTCCACGGTCACATCATTCGCATCGTCATACGGTATCTGATGAAGCAGCTGCATCAACGTCGCATTGCGGCAGCATGACACGCCGCTGCCGATCGTGGCCAGCGTGACCCCACCCCATAATCCGCCAGGATTCGACACCTCCACCCGATCGGGGTAGATGTCCACGGTCACGGATTCTCCGAGGAATTGCGCATCATATTCCCTGTGAACCACGGCATTGGCGACGACCTCGCGCAGCACCTCCTTTGGAATCTCGCTATCGGTACGGGCTCCGACCCCCACGACGAACGTGGGAGCCCGCAGGTTTTTGGCGATGGCCTCCACCGCCTGTTCGATTGCCTCCGGCATATTGCCGTCGCATTGCACACGATCCACGAAACGCGGACCCTCAACCGCCGATTTCTCGACACCCGGATGTGCGACGACGTCAATGATCAGCTTGGGATAGTACTGCTGCGGGTACTGTCCGGCGGCCAACAGTCCCGCAAGACGCACCTCTCCAACCTTGTTCACCATATTCAATCTGGTCATGCGCTCAAGACGAGTATCAGTCCCGCGCAACGCCTTGGAATTACGATGCTCGGCAAGCACCCTGTCCACCGCCTCGGCATTCAGATCGGAGACGTCGGCTTCAGGGACAACCATACGATCCGCGGAACTGGGCGTCAGGGCATGGGTCATTTCGAACACTTCGGTTGGCGACAATCTCAAATCCTTGTCGTCCATACGGCGGTACCCACCGGTTTGCGGCCCTCTCGCCGTAAGATAGCAGGGTTTGTGCTGAATGCCGTTTTCATGGATGTCGATGACCAGGAACGACAAGCCGTTCTGCTCGCATCGGGAAACGTCATACTCCGGAGGATTCGTCAACCGTGCTCCTTGCGGATTGCCATCTCCCATACCATCCATGAACTGCGATGCAATATGGTTGGCGTCGAATCCCGGAACAGGCGAGAAATCCCCGTCCTCGCTGATTCCCAACAACAGCACGCCGCCCTTGGTGTTGGCGAACGCGCTCACACTCTCCCACACGCTGGTGCCGATGGTCCGCGCACAGGATTTCGCCTCGAAACGGGCGTCATCGTTGCCTTGGACACGTAGATGTTCCAGCACCTCGGCGATATCGTCATTCGTCCACATCATCATCCCCCTTGATCAGCTTATTTGTCTTACTTGTTGCGACCACATGGATCCAAGCAGTCGCCTCCAATCGACCCCAAACCCACGTCTGAAATCTCATGATAACGTGAAGATAAATACTCTGTCATGAGCTTATCATGATTGCATCATGATAAGCTCATGACATCAAGAACCGGTTTATGACAAGCGACACGAATACGCATGCCGAACAGCAACAGGAACCTGAACGCAAGCATCAACATGTAAATACCGAAATTGACCGAACCAAGAAAATCACGGGAAATCACGCACGACATTACGCGGGTAAACTATCTATAGCACATGAGTATGGGCCAGGACCGTGATGAGACGGCTTCGAACTGAGTATGAGGATGGGAAGATGATCTTCGAGACAAACACGCAGAAATCGGACATCACGAGCGCCGGTGGCGATGGTTCCGGCGAGCGCGCCGACCGCCGCGACCAGCCGGTCGTGTATTTCGTGCTTCCCTGCTACAACGAGGCGGAAGGGCTCGTGCACACGGCCGACGTGCTGGCCGCCAAAGTCGCACATCTTACCGAAACCGGACGGATCAGCAAACAAAGCCGCATCCTGTTCGTCGATGACGGTTCCAAAGACGGCACCTGGAGCATCATCCGCAATCTGCACGAACGCGACGCACACTTGTTCGGCGGCGTAAAGCTCTCCCACAACCGCGGCCATCAGAACGCGCTCCTCGCCGGGCTCATGACCGCGCGCGCCTACGGCTGCGACGCCGCCATCTCCATGGACGCCGACCTGCAGGACGATGTGAACGCGGTCGACGGGTTCATCGACGGATTCTGCAACGGCGACGAGGTTGTCTACGGAGTGCGTTCCGCACGCAAGAAGGACACATGGTTCAAGCGCACCACCGCCGAAGCCTTCTACAAGGTGTTCGAGTGGATGGGTGCCGAGACGGTACCCGACCACGCCGATTACCGTCTCATGAGCCGCGAGACGCTCGACGCGCTCAGCGAATACCACGAAGTCAACCTGTTCCTGCGTGGCATCGTGCCCACACTCGGCTACCAGACCAGCAAAGTCTACTACGAGCGCGGCGAACGCGAAGCGGGCGAATCCAAATACCCGTTGAAGAAGATGATCGCCTTCGCGATTCAGGGCATCACCTCGTTCTCCACGAAACCGCTGAGCTTCGTCACCGGTGCCGGACTGCTGTCTATCCTGGTAGCGATTGGCATGTTCGTGTACGTGCTCGTCTCGCTCGGGTTCGGCCACGCCATCGCCGGCTGGGGGTCCATGATGATCTCCATCTGGCTCATCGGCGGACTCATCATGCTCTCCCTCGGCATCGTCGGCGAATACGTCGGCAAAATTTATATGGAATCCAAACATCGCCCCCGTTACCGCATCGAAACCACACTGTAGGAGGGGCCGGCGGCCAGCGGACGGCCCCTCCTACAGTGCTTGGATTATATCTATTTTGTCCTCATCACACGAGTCAACGCGTATAGCAATGCCCCTGCTTGAGGCGGAAATGAGACCGTCGCCGTTCTCCTGCCTTGCTATAACGAAGAGGTGACCATCGGCAAGATGGTACGCCTGCGCAGTAGCCACCGGCATCATCCTGCTCACGTATCTGGCCTTGTGGCTGCAATATACGCCCGCCGACGCGACTGGCGTGGACGGCGTGCAGTTCCGCTACTTCCTGCCATTAAGCGGCATCTTCATGCTCTGCGCTTGCGAATGCGTTGCCGGGTTGCGGCGACGCGCAAGCCACGCAAGCCACGCAAGCCACACAACGCCGCGCGACTCAAGCACTGCATCCGAATCTACAGCCGTACCTTCCGTAGCAGACGCTGCACGGGCTTAAGCACCACGGTATCGGCTATCACCGCGAATACCAGCGCCGCCAGCAACGTAGCGCCAAACATCAGCACGCTGATACCCGCATACGACCATCCGTCCGTGGGCGCGGGAATCCGCGGGCCGATCAGCACCTTGGACAGCGGCGAATGCACCAAATAAATCGTGTAGGAATATCCAGCCAGCCAGATAATCGCCTTACGCACCCGCGCCGACGTAATGTGCACGTCGTACCGGAAGAACAGGAACGTCGCCATTACCACCATCGCGAACGCAACCGTGACCGTGCGGCCAACCTGCATCTGCTGGCCGGCGAACAGATATGGCGTGGCAACGGTCCAAGCCAAGGCGAATGGTGCCAACGCATACACGCCGTGCCGTACACGCGCGGACGGCGGATAGTATTCCAACACGAATCCCAACAGGTAGTAGATCAGCAGTCCACGCCAAGGGAATGACTGCAGGAACGTCAACGGATATCCGGCAAGATCGCATATATGCTCGGCAGCGGCCACGGCGGCGGCCAGCCCGACCAGCAACCAGACTCCCGATCGGCCTATCGTACGCATCATCGCGGCCAGGAACGGCGTTGCCAGCACAAACCCGGCAAGCATGAACACGAACCAATAGACGGAATCGTCATACCCGGAGAACAGATCGAACAACGTTCCAGACACAGCGCCGCCAACCGAACGATGATCGATCACCAGGTAGGCGACGAATCCCATGCCGCCCGCATACAGCAGATACGGCACAATCAGCGAGATAAAACGTTTGTAGTAGTAGCGCACGTACGGCGCGAGACCATTGGGTCGGGGCCGACCGGCGCCTTGCGCGGCATCGAATGTCAGGTTGAACCGGCCCGATACCATAATGAACAGCGGATTGCA
>ENA-OVFS01001347-OVFS01001347.1-human-gut-metagenome-genome-assembly--contig:-NODE-1347-length-16061-cov-5.878296_pt1 | contig 16061 bp, 9 predicted proteins | sample MGYA00237763_ERZ505405 | MGnify/ENA primary metagenome ERZ505405 (study PRJEB26158, sample SAMN06016401) | human gut metagenome | biome: human gut; feature: ankylosing spondylitis patient; material... | reverse complement strand
ATCATTGTATATTAGTTTTGGGTCACAAAATAATGAAATAAAACGATTACTTCATACTCTTTTGCTTATTTTTTTTTGATTATCGCATTTTTATGATAATAAAACAGTAATTCCCATGTACAGCATCATACCGATTATGTCATTTGTGATGGCTATAAACGGACCTGTTGCGATGGCGGGATCTATTTTTAGTTTCTCCAGTGTCATCGGGACCAGTGTGCCGAAGATGGAGGCGAACATCACAACGGCAAACAGGCTGATGGATACGGAATAAGTAACCGTAGCCGTCGCACCGAACCGGATAAAGTTGTAGGTATATACCAGCAGGGAGATGATGGTAGCATTGATTAAGGCTACTACCGCTTCCTTGGTCACTTGCTTGAAAGTGTTTTTGGCGTCCAGCGAACTGTTGGCAAGCCCTTGTACGATGATAGCGGAAGACTGTGTACCGACGTTTCCTCCCGTACCGCCAATCAGCGGAATGTATAATGCCATTTCGGGGTGTGCGGCAAAGGTTGCGTCGAAATTTCCCAATATCATGGAGTTTCCGATACCTCCGATCATGCCGATCAGTAGCCAAGGCAGTCGGGCTGTGGTCTGTCTTAGTACGTTGTCATCGGTTTCTACGTCCTGCGAAAGACCGGATGCCAACTGGTAATCACGTTCCGACTGTTCACGAACTTCGTCCATGACGTCGTCGACGGTGATCTGTCCTATCAGTCGGCCGATGCTATCCACCACGGGGATGGCAACAAGGTCATACTTTTCGATGGTTTGCGCCACTTCATCGATGGAAGTGTCTACGTGTACGGAGATCGGGTCTTTCTGCATCACGTGTTTCACTTTGGAGACAGAAGGGGAGGTGATCATCTTCTTGAGCGGGAAGATTCCCCTCAGGCGTTCATCGTCGTCAATGACATATACATAATATATTTCGTCCAGTTCTTCGGCTTGCTGACGCATTTCCTTCAGACATTCGGGCATACTCCAGTTCTCGTTCACGACTACCATTTCGGTGCCCATCAGACCACCGGCGGTGTTTTCGTCATATTTCAAGAGGTCCACGATGTCTCCTGCCTGTTCGATGTCTTCGATGTGCGAAAGAATTTCTTCCTGCTTGTCTTCGTCGAGGTCACGCATCAGGTCTACGGCATCATCCGTGTCCATGTAGTCCACAAAGCGCTTGGCGATTGTTTCCGAAGGGATCATTTCGAGGAACTCTTTACGAACGTCCTCATCCATTTCGACGAGTACGTCGGCCGCGGTTTCATTGTTGAGCAGGCGGTAGACAAACCGGGCTTCTTCCGGGTTCAGGTCATCACACAATTCAGCGATGTCGGCGGGATGAAGGTCGACAAGAAGTTCTTTAACCTTATCGGCATCTTTTTGCTCGATAAGGTGTTTTACGTTGTCAATGTATTCCTCGTTCATCTTTTTGTTTACGATTAAACGTTTTACAAATTACGGGTTTCGCTCACTATCGGTCAGTTACCGGATGCGGTGGCTGTTTTCAGCGCTTCTTCCACCTGGTTGGTCAGACTGATGAATTCTTCCACCGACAGTTGTTCCGGGCGCTTGTTAAATAATGCATCCTCCGTCAGCGGACAGTCTTTGCCTAAAATCGGCTTGATAGAGTTGCGTAATGTTTTGCGCCGTTGGTTGAAGGTGGTCTTCACCACTTGTTTGAACAGTTTTTCGTCGCATCCCAGTTCCTTGGTATCATTGCGGGTCATGCGGATGACGGCGCTTTTCACTTTTGGGGGCGGGTTGAAAACATGTTCGCTGACGGTAAAGAGATATTCTACTTTATACCATGCCTGTATCAGTACGCTCAGGATGCCGTAGGTTTTGCTGCCCGGTCCGGCAGCGATACGTTCGGCTACTTCTTTCTGTATCATTCCGGTACAGCAAGGGATGATGTCCTTGTTTTCCAGCATCTTGAAAAATATCTGGCTGGAGATGTTGTACGGGTAATTACCGGTCAGTACGAAAGGCTTTCCGTCGAACAACCGGTGAAGGTTCATTTTCAGAAAATCGTCTTCGATAATGTGATCTTCCAGTGACGGATAGGCTTCACGGAGATAGGCAACCGATTCGTAGTCTACTTCAACGACTTTTACCAACCGGTCTTTTTTTACCAGAAACTGGGTCAATACTCCCATACCCGGTCCTACCTCCAATACAGGCAGTTCGGGGAAGGTGTCGACTGTATCGGCAATATCCTGCGCTACTTTCAGATCTTTCAGAAAGTGCTGTCCGAGAAACTTTTTAGGCTTTACTAATTTCATTTACCAACTAAATAATTACTTTTGCAGCCGACAAAGGTAATTCTTTTAAATGAAGAATGAAGAATTAAGGATGAAGAAACTACTAAAAAAGACGCTGAAGCTGATATTACCGATTGTTTTAGGCGGCTTTATTCTATACTGGGTTTATCGCGACTTTGATTTCAGCAGGGTCGGCGAGGTATTACGGCATGGTACGAACTGGTGGTGGATGCTTTTTTCGCTCTTGTTCGGGGTGCTTGCTCAGGTATTTCGCGGGTGGCGGTGGCGGCAGACGCTGGAGCCGCTGGATGCTTTCCCCAGAAGAAGCGACTGTGTGAATGCCATCTTTATTTCTTATGCCGCCAGCTTGGTCGTTCCCCGGATAGGGGAGGTGAGTCGTTGCGGGGTGTTGGCGAAGTATGATAATGTCTCGTTTGCCAAATCGCTGGGGACAGTGGTGACGGAGCGACTGGTAGATACATTGACCATTTTTCTGATTACCGGCATTACTGTATTGCTGCAAATGCCGGTGTTTGTCACTTTCCTTGAAAATACGGGGACCAAGATACCTTCTTTTGCTTATCTTTTGACTTCGGTATGGTTTTATATCGTCTTGTTTTGTTTTATCGGGGTGGTGGTGCTTCTTTATTATTTAAGGAAAACGCTGTTTTTCTATGAACGGGTGAAAGGCTTTGTGTTGAATATTTGGGAAGGAATCATGTCTTTGAAAGGAGTACGCAATATTCCTTTGTTCATATTTTATACATTGGCCATCTGGGCTTGTTATTTTTTTCATTTCTATTTTACGTTCTATTGTTTTGCATTCACTGCTCATTTGGGCATTCTTGCGGCACTGGTAATGTTTGTCGGCGGTACGTTTGCTGTTATTGTACCGACTCCCAACGGGGCAGGACCGTGGCATTTTGCTATCATGGAGATGATGATGCTTTACGGAGTAAATGTGACGGATGCCGGAATATTTGCTCTAATTGTGCATGGTATTCAAACTTTTTTGGTAGTTTTGTTGGGTGTATATGGTTTGGCGGATTTGCCGTTTACCAATAGACAGCGAAAGTAATCACTTAATAAAAATAGATTTGTTATGAGTACTATTCTTTCTTTAGCTCCACAGAATGTGTGGAAGCATTTTTATTCGTTGACTCAGATTCCCCGTCCGTCCGGACACATGGAGAAAGTGACTGAATTTCTGATTAACTTCGGAAAAGGCTTGGGACTGGAATCTTTCGTAGACGAAGCGGGTAATGTGATTATCCGTAAACCGGCAACTCCGGGCATGGAAAACCGGAAAGGTGTAATTCTTCAGGCGCACATGGATATGGTTCCTCAGAAGAATAATGATACGGTTCATGATTTTGAAAAAGATCCTATCGAAACTTATATAGACGGTGACTGGGTAAAAGCCAAAGGTACTACGCTGGGTGCTGATAACGGACTGGGTGTAGCTGCTATCATGGCTGTACTGGAAGCGAATGATCTGAAACACGGTCCGCTGGAAGCATTGATCACTAAAGATGAAGAAACCGGAATGTACGGTGCATTCGGCTTGAAACCGGGTACGGTAAACGGAGAAATCCTGCTGAATCTTGACTCTGAGGACGAAGGCGAACTGTATATCGGTTGTGCCGGCGGTATGGATGTGACTGCTACGCTGGAATATAAGGAAGTAGCTCCCGAAGAAGGCGACGTCGCTGTTAAAGTAAGTCTGAAAGGTTTGCGTGGTGGACACTCTGGATTGGAAATCAATGAAGGGCGCGCCAATGCCAATAAGCTGTTGGTACGTTTCGTGCGTGAAGCGGTTGCCAGCTATGAAGCCCGCCTGGTAAGCTGGGACGGTGGTAATATGCGCAATGCGATTCCTCGTGAGGCATGTGCGGTACTTGCCATTCCTGCTGAAAACGAAGAGGAACTGCTGGGCTTGGTGAAATATTGCGAAGACTTGTTCAATGAAGAGTTCTCTGCAATCGAAACTCCGATCAGCTTTACGGCAGAACGTGTGGAACTTCCTGCCGGTGAAGTGCCCGAAGAAATTCAGGATAATCTGATTGATGCCATCTTTGCTTGTCAGAATGGTGTGACCCGTATGATTCCGACCGTTCCCGATACGGTGGAAACATCTTCTAATCTGGCTATCATTACGATTGGCGGTGGTAAGGCTGAGATTAAGATTCTGGCCCGTAGCTCCAGCGATAGTATGAAAGAGTATCTGACTACCAGTCTTGAGTCTTGCTTCTCTATGGCAGGCATGAAGGTAGAAATGACTGGCGGCTATTCAGGATGGCAGCCGAACGTTGAATCACCTATTTTGCATGCGATGAAGGAATCTTATAAACAGCAGTTTGGAGTAGAACCCGCAGTGAAAGTAATTCATGCAGGTTTGGAATGTGGTATTATCGGTGCTATCATTCCGGGGTTGGATATGATTTCATTTGGTCCGACATTGCGTTCGCCGCACTCACCGGATGAAAGAGCTTTGATTCCTACCGTACAGAAGTTCTATGACTTCCTGGTGGCTACATTAGCACAGACTCCGACGAAATAAGGATTCTTTTCCTATTTATATAATAGGTATCATATAGTAAAAAGGCATGGAAGATTATCTTCCGTGCCTTTTTGTCATATTTGCTGCCATTGAAATTATAATTCTGCTTTATAACAAATAAATTAATTGATGCAAATCAATTGATATGCTATAAAACATAAATTTCTTTCCTTTTTCGGCTCAATCTATAAACAATGGTCGTATTTTTGTGTTATAAAACATGTAATTAGGAGGATAACAAAATGAAAAAGTTAGAAAGATTGTTTAGAAAGATCGGCAATGCCGATGTACATGTTTGGGGATACTCAACACTTGGCATACTCCCCAAAGAGAAGATTTAAGTTTTTTAGTTTTCAGGTATTAGTAATTTTAAAGGTTTAAAGATTATGGCAAAGAAAATGAGTTCATTAATTAGAAAAATCCTCAGTGAAGTAGGTCGCAACGAAATGCTTTCATGGGGGTACAGAATTGAAAAATGAGATTCAGTACATTAACTAAGCTTGAGTGGGGATGCGTTATTGAAAACGTTATCCCCACTTTTTATTCTGTCATTTAGGCTGTATAGTGGTTAATCCGCGTTCTTTATCTTTCTGTTTTCCATGTTCCGATAGTTCTTGTCGCACTATCAAAGTTTACTCCCACTTTTATTATTTTCCAGTCTCCCACCTGATAGGGAATGGCATACTCCTTACTATTAATCTGCGCCAATGCTTCTTCCGGTGTACCGTCCACTTTAAATTCAAAGACATAAAGGGTATCTTGTAATTTTACAATGGCGTCAGCCCTTCCGATAGCTGTATCTACTTCCACATCTATATATTGCCCCATCAGCCTGAAAAATAGATAGAAGATGGTTTGGTAATGTTTCTCTTCTTTATTATTTAACTTATTAGGGATAGAAGCGAAGAAGGACTTTAGTCTTTCCAGGCATCCATCCAAATTTCCGGCACGTAAGTCTTTAATAAATGATACTATATAAAATGTATTCTCTCGTGCGGGCAAATGTACATAAGCAGGCATGAGAGATTCGAGAAATCCTTTCCTGACTTCCTTGTTGGGGTAAGCTAGGGTATAGAGCTGAAAACTCGGGTCATATCCTTTAATAGTGAGATAGCCGCTTTGATAAAGTACTGGAAGAGGGTCGGTAATTCTATTAGTGGGAGCATCAAATTGTTCTGCTGTAGCAGTAGTGTCATCCAACTCACGGATATCAAAGTTACTTTCTTGTAGGAGATCTATCAAAAAAGTGGGAGTACCGGTAGAAAACCAAAAATTGGAATACTTTTTTTGTGCGAAAGCATTGAACAGACTGAATGGATTATAAATATCCTCGCTATTTTCACTAAAATGATATCCGTCATATTGTTGTTTCAGATGAGTACAAGCTTCTTCATATGTTTCGTTATTGGCTTGAGCCATCTGTTCGATATCGATTTGCAGTGTGTGTACCTCTTGTTCGGTAATGCCGCATATAGCGCTATATTCATCCCACATACTGATATTTTGCAAGTTGTTCAGTTCGCTAAAGATACTCATTTGACTGAATTTGCTGATACCTGTGATAAAAAGGAAACGGATATATTGGCCTTGCGCTTTCAAAGGGCTGAAGAAATCGCGCATAATATCACGAATTTCTATTTGCAATTCCGTATTGTTATTACTGTCCAGCATGGGAGCATCATATTCATCTACAAGTATCACAACTGGTTTGCCGGTCTGTGTATATGCGCGTTGTATGATTCCCTTTAAACGAAGGCTGAAAGTCGTTTCTCCTTCTTCGCGTCCATATAATTTTTCCCATTGCAGTAACTGGTAATTAATGACGGCTGATAACGCTTCGGCAGTCATATATTTACTCACACTGAAATCAATATGTAGCACCGGATAAACAGCCCATTCTTTTTCCAGAGTTTCCATTGCCAATCCGTTGAACAAGTCTTTCTTTCCGGAAAAATAAGCTTCGAGTGTAGATACTAGCAGACTTTTCCCGAATCGTCGGGGACGGCTTAAAAAATAAACCTTATTTGTGTTTGTCAAACGGTAAATTAACTCCGTTTTATCAACGTACACATAACCATTATTTCGCAAATCTTCGAAATTCTGTATTCCTATCGGGTATCGTCTGAATCTCTCGTCCATCTAAATTACATTTTTATATGAAACATAGACAAAGATAGAACTAAATAGGGGAAAATCAAAGATCAAAAAGTATATTGTTGTTTTCTTCCATTTTTATTTTCGTATTTCTTTTCACATAATATACTCTTGTTTTCTTCCCATATTACGATACATTCTTTTAGCTCCTCACCTGTTTTATTTCTATTTGTGTATATATCGGTCTCATGGTGAAAAAATGACCTTCTTAAAAAGGGAATATTTAAACAGTCAGGAAGGCGCTAATGCCAACATCATATAAATATAGAATGAAAAAGCTTCGGCATTTGTAACTATGATATTTACTCTTTTTATGAATTGGATGGTTTTGTGATTAAATTGAAGCTGTCTTGATCTTAAACTGGTTATTTGGTAACTTTATTGAAATTTGATGATTCATTATGCTATTGTTATCATGTTTGTTATTGTCGATAAACTAGAGAAAAATAGCCTCCCTATGCCTCTTTTATTACTTTTTTGCCGGTGATAAATAAGTTCCTCGGTGAGGAAAGAGTCGTTGGTTTAAAAGGAACATCCCGTTGGTTTTAAACCAACGAAGGTTTTGTTGGTAAGAAAAGATGCATATTTCACGTACCTTTATGTAATATTAGTCTATGTTTCTGCATATTATTACACTTATTTATGCGAATTATTTGCTGGTTCATTATTTTTTGATTAACTGAATTTCTAATATAATCTTAAAAATCGAACATTGCTGTCTCTTTTTCAAATTTGGTATCAGATGAAATAAGACAATTATTGAAAATTAATTGAAAAAGAATAAATCTTTAAACTTTTATTCCTTACTTTGTTATTTATACAGATATATATCAAACTTAAACTGGAAAGATTATGAAAATAAGGCAGATTTGTATGCTGGTGCTGTTATGTCTGGGAGTGATTCCGGCAGTGCAGGCACAAACTTACGACAAATTATGGAAACAAGTGGAGCAGGCAGAAAAGAAGAGCCTGCCTGAGACTGTGATAAAACTGACTGGCGAGATTTATCAGAAAGGGGAGAAAGATAAGAACTCTCCACAAATGCTGAAAGCGTATATGTGGCGGATGAGATACCGGGATATGCTGACCCCAGATAGCCTGTATACGAACCTGAATGGTTTGGAACTGTGGGCAAAGCAAACTGACCAACCCATGGACCGAGCTGTATTACATTCGCTGATAGCCGAGATTTATTCAATGTATGCTTTTAACAATCAATGGCAACTCCGGCAACGGGCAGAGATTGTAGGTGAAGCTCCTTCGGCAGATATGAGGGAGTGGACAGCAAACATGTTTGTAGAGAAAGTGAGAACAAACGTAAGGGAAGCAATGGCGGATTCCGTACTATTGCTTAACACATCTTCACGTACTTATATTCCTTTTGTTGAGTTGGGCGAAACAAGTGAATACTATCATCATGATATGTATCATCTGCTGGCTACCCGCAGTATTGTAGCTTTACAGCAGGTAGCGGGATTGGATCGTGCCACTCCGGTGGAAGATATTTCGGAAGATTCGTCTGCTGAAAAAGAATCTTCGGTGAAACAGGATATTATAGCAATTTATGGAAATATGATTGCTGCTTATAAAGCATCCGGTTTGAAAGAAGGCTATGTGTTGACAGCGCTCAGCTATTTAGAGTGGAGACGTGATTCAGATAGAAACATCCGGCCTTTCGGACTGAAGAAAGGATTGTCGGGATTAACAGAAGATACCTACGTTACTGCACTGAATGAACTGAAAAGCAGATTTAAATCAGAGAGTATTTGTGCTGAAGTTTATTTGGCCCAGGCTCGCTATGCGATTGAAAAAGAACAGCAAACGTCAGCTTTGCAGCTTTGTGATGAGGCCATCCGTTTATACCCCGGTTATCGTAGAATTAACGCTCTGAAGAATTTGCGCGAAGATATCCTGTCACCGTTTCTGAATGTAACTGCGGCTGCAACAGCTTTCCCTGGTGAGGAAATCGAAATAAGAGCTTCGCACAAGAATCTGGATGGATTTACACTTCGTCTTTATCAGGCAAAGAAGTTGATAAAGGAGCAGCACTTTGCAGTTCTTCGTCCCGAAGACTACCGGACGCAGGATACGGTATTTACCTTTAAAGCGCCGGAAGTCGGACAATATGTAATGCGTATCGTTCCGGATATTCGTGCCAAGAGAGACAGTGAAAGCAAATTCAATGTGACACGTTTCAAAGTATTGACCTGCCGTTTACCGGGAAATCAATATGAGGTAGTGACGCTGGACGGACAAACGGGACACCCTATACCGAATGCGAAAATAACTCTTTATACGAATGACGAAAAAGTATTGCAGGAATATATAACTGGGGCAGATGGCAAAGTTGTCTTCCCCTGGAAATCCGAATACAGATATTTGAAAGCTGCTAAAGGTATCGATACCGGTATGCCGTTTCAAAGCATTTACGGTGGAAGTTATGGATATTACGGAGATGAAAACAAGGTCTCCGAAGGAATGACTTTGTTGACGGACCGTTCTTTGTACCGTCCCGGTCAGACCGTATATGTGAAAGGAATTGCCTATGTACAGAAATCTGATACGGCAGATGTACTTCCGAACAAGGACTATACTGTTGTTTTGATGGATGCAAATAATCAGGAAGTTGGACAGAAAGCGGTTCGTACCAATGAATTCGGCTCGTTTACTGTCGATTTTGCATTGCCATCCGCTTGTCTGAATGGGATGTTTTCGTTGAAAGCCGGCGAGGGAAGAACGAATATTCGCGTGGAGGACTATAAACGTCCGACGTTTGATATTACTTTCGACAAGCAACAGGGCAGTTATCAATTGGGCGATAAGGTAGAGGTGAAAGGTAAGATACAGTCTTATAGCGGTGTGTTGCTGCAAGACCTTCCGGTAAAATATACAGTGAAGCGTTCTGTTGTCGATCTTTGGAGACTGGCGGAAAGTACGCAGATTGCTTCCGGTGAGGTAATTGCCAATGAGGACGGGGAATTTACGATTCCGGTTTTTTTGGAAGAAAATAACGCCTATAAGAATAATACCAGAATCTATTACCGCTACTCGATAGAGGCTACTGCAACCAATGTAGCAGGTGAAACACAGTCGTCTACAGATGTGATAGCAGCAGGTAACCGTTCACTGATTCTACAAACAGAATTAAAAGAGAAGACCTGTAAGAATCAACCGTTTAACACTGTATTTAAGGTACAGAATCTGAATGGGCAGCCTGTTGAAGTAAAAGGTACATTCTCCCTCTATCAGGCGAAAGATGCGGACTTCAAGCAACTGGACGAGAATCCGGCTGCAACAGGTACATTTACTTCCAACGAAGAAATGACGATTGAGTGGGGAAACCTTCCTTCCGGACCGTATGTGTTGAAAGCAGTCGTAAAAGATGGACAGGGCAAAGAAGTGACGGCTGAGGCCAACACCATTCTTTTCTCCCGCGAAGATAACCGTCCGCCGGTAGAAACGACCGTTTGGTTCTATGAGGCAAATACGGAATTTGATGCAACGCATCCGGCCGTGTTCTGCTTCGGAACTTCGAAAAAAGATGCTTATGTGATGATGAATGTATTCTCCGGTAATAAGTTGCTGGAAAGCAAGACTATGAATCTGTCCGACACAATTGTACATTTTAAATATCCATATCAGGAAAGCTATGGTGACGGAGTACTGGTAAGTTTCTGTATGGTAAGAGACGGACAAGTCTATCAGGAACAGGCAAGGCTGAAAAAGCGTCTGCCGGACAAGACATTGACCATGAAATGGGAAGTATTCCGTGATAAGCTGCGTCCCGGACAGAAAGAAGAATGGAAACTGACTATTAAGACACCGCAGGGACAGGCTGCCGAGGCAGAAATGCTAGCAACTATGTACGATGCTTCGCTGGATAAGATATGGAATAGAAAACAGAATTTCAGTGTATTCTATAATCAGATCATCCCTTATTCTAGTTGGATGGGCGGATATTTCGGTAATAATTCGTTCAATTACTGGTGGAATAATAAATACTTCAAAGTACCGACAATGGAATATGACTATTTTGTGACGCAGGGAACGATGTCGATGGACCAGGCGTTGAATGGAATGGTGCCGGGAGTGATGGTCAGAGGATATGGCGTGCAAAAGCAGGCCTCAATGACGGGCAGTATGATGATACGGGGCGTTTCGAGAAGCAAGGCGGAAGCAAAATATGTACCTGCTTTGGCTGGAAGTGTTGCTGAGGATGCGGTATTTGAATCAGAGTTAGTGTCAGTAGAGGCAGGCAAGCTGGACGGCGCATCCGAAGAAGAAACTCTTCCCGAAGCTCCCGCCGATTTGCGTACGAACCTTGCGGAAACAGCCTTCTTCTACCCACAACTTCGTACCAATGAACAAGGCGAAGTTTCCTTCTCCTTCACTATGCCCGAAAGTCTGACCCGCTGGAACTTCCGCGGTTACTCTCATACCAAAGGTATGCTGATGGGCACACTGGACGGTGAAGCCACTACAAGCAAAGAATTTATGCTGACTCCTAATCTACCTCGTTTCGTACGTGTCGGAGATAAGACATCTGTTGCCGCCTCCATTTCCAACATGACTGGAAAGCCGCAGGCCGGTACGGTGAGCATGATTCTCTTTGATCCGATGACGGAAAAGGTAATCAGCACACAAAAACAGAAGTTTACTGTAGAGGCCGGAAAGACAATCGGCGTCAGTTTCATGTTTACCGTGAGTGATAAATACGAGATACTGGGATGCCGGATGATAGCCGACAGCGGTACCTTCAGTGATGGTGAACAGCAGCTACTTCCCGTGCTTAGTAATAAAGAGCATCTGGTAGAAACGCTTCCGATGCCTGTCCGTGGAGAAGAAACACGTACTTTCTCTCTCGACAGCCTGTTCAATCATCATAGTAAGACGGCAACCGACCGTAAACTAACCGTTGAATTTACCGGAAATCCTGCCTGGTATGCTATTCAGGCATTGCCTTCATTGAGCCTTCCGGGAAATAATAATGCCATTTCGTGGGCTACCGCTTACTACGCAAATACACTGGCTTCCTACATCATGAACAGCCAGCCACGTATTAAAGCCGTATTCGATAGCTGGAAGCTACAGGGGGGAACCAAAGAAACCTTCCTGAGCAACCTGCAAAAGAACCAGGAAGTGAAGAATATCCTGTTATCCGAATCTCCGTGGGTACTCGAAGCGCAAACGGAAGAACAGCAGAAAGAACGTATCGCCACTCTGTTCGATCTGAACAATATCCGTAGCAACAACATTGCCGCATTGACAAGATTACAGGAGTTGCAGAATTCAAGCGGAGCATGGTCGTGGTATAAAGGTATGACCGGTAGCCGTTACGTCACTACCTACATTGCCGAATTGAATGCCCGCCTGGCTATGATGACAGGTGAGCAACCAAGCGGCACGGCGCTTGCCTTGCAGAAGAATGCCTTTACCTATCTCCATCAGGAAGCTCTGAAGGAATATAGAGAAATTCTCAAAGCACAGAAAGACGGGGTGAAGTTTACAGGGATTTCCGGAAGTATCTTGCAATATCTATATCTGATCGCTCTGTCCGGCGAACAAGTTCCGGCTTCCAATAAAGCCGCCTATACTTATTATCTGTCCAAGATAGGCGAAATGCTTCCGACCGCTTCGATGGATACGAAAGCGATTGCCGCTATCATTCTGGATAAGGCCGGACGGAAGAAAGAAGCTCAGGAATTCATCGCTTCACTGAAAGAACATCTGACGAAGACGGACGAACAGGGAATGTTCTTTGCCTTCAATGAAAATCCCTATTCCTGGGGCGGAATGAAAATGCAGGCTCATGTAGACGTAATGGAAGCACTGGAACTGACAGGCGGAAATAACGATACCGTAGAAGAAATGAAACTCTGGCTGCTCAAACAGAAACAGACCCAACAGTGGAATTCTCCGGTAGCTACTGCCGATGCTGTCTATGCCTTACTGATGAAAGGCGTAAACCTGCTCGACAATCAGGGAGACGTGCGTATTGTCATTGCAAAAGAGGTGCTGGAAACTGTCTCTCCAAGCAAGACTACCGTACCGGGACTGGGCTATATCAAACGCTCGTTTACACAGAAGAATGTAGTGGACGCCCGTAAGATAGAAGTCGAAAAGAGAAATCCGGGCATCGCGTGGGGAGCCGTTTACGCGGAATATGAATCACCCATCAAGGATGTGAGACAACAGGGAGGAGAACTGAATGTGCAAAAGCAACTGTATGTGGAACGTATGGTAAACAATGCTCCTCAACTACAGCCTATTACAGAAAAGACCGCTCTTCAGGTAGGCGATAAAGTAGTTTCCCGTTTGAGCATTCGTGCAGACCGTCCGATGGACTTCGTACAGTTGAAAGACCAGCGGGGCGCCTGCTTCGAACCGATCGGCAGTGTATCCGGTTACAACTGGAGTAATGGAATCGGCTATTACGTAGACATCAAGGATGCTTCTACCAATTTCTTCTTTGACCATTTAGGAAAAGGAGTGTATGTGTTGGAGCATAGCTATCGTATCAGCAGAGCGGGAACCTATGAGACAGGTTTGGCAACCATGCAATGCGCCTATGCGCCGGAATACGCTTCGCATTCGGCTTCGATGACAATTATTATTAAATAACGTGCGGAGAAGATTTCTTCCCCACCGGTGAGCAGGGGACTCGCCACCGATGAGGAAGGTGTTCCCCACCGATGAAGGCTGCCTTCATCGGTGGGGAACTTTTTGTTGATGAATACCGCGTTGCAGGAGTTGTCACAGGGTAAAGTATTTTCTCAAACGGTGTTAATCTATGTAATCTGTGATGAAAAACTCATCTAAAACTCCTACATTTGTGGACCAAAATAAAATATATCACATGAAACGTACTTTACTATTGATATTTACTCTGCTTACTGTCACTTTGGCGGCTGTTGCCCAACCCCGTATTTCCTCTAACAAGGAGACGCACAACTTTGGACAAATAGAATGGAAAAAGCCGGTAACAGTAGAATATACCATCACCAATACCGGAAACGAACCGTTGGTGCTGACCAATGTCACGACTTCCTGCGCCTGTGCCGTAGCCGACTGGACAAAGGAACCCATTGCTCCGGGTGCCAAAGGAACTGTGAAAGCCTCTTTTGACGCGAAAGCGCTGGGACGTTTTGACAAGTCGATAGGCATATACAGCAATGCCACTCCGAATCTGGTTTATCTGAAATTCACCGGTGAGGTAGTGCAGGAAATCAAAGATTATTCAAAACTTCTTCCGTATGCCATCGGCAATATCCGCATTGACCGTGACGAGTTCTCCTTCCCCGATGTCTATCGCGGACAGCAACCGTCCATGACGTTCAGCATTGCCAATCTTTCCGACCGTCCGTACGAACCGGTGTTGATGCACCTGCCTCCTTATCTGAAGATGGAAGCGGAACCTAAAGTACTGCTGAAAGGTAAAAAAGGAACGATCAAGCTGACACTGGATGCCAGCCAGCTACAGGACTTCGGACTGACACAGACCTCTGTCTACCTGTCCCGTTTCTCCGGTGATAAAGTGAGTGAAGACAATGAGATACCCGTTTCGGCCATTCTTCTTCCCGATTTCTCGCGTATGACGGAGAAAGATTCTTTGAATGCTCCTTCCATCCACATCTCGGAGACGAATATTGACCTGAGTATTCCGTTGATCAAGAAGAATAAAGTCAGCCATGATATATTGATTGCTAATGCGGGCAAGACCTCGTTAGTCATCAGTAAGCTACAGGTATTCAACTCTTCTGTAGGAGTAAGACTGAAAAAGACGGTCATTCCGCCGGACGGAATGACTAAGTTGAAAGTGACGATCCACAAGCGGGATGTAGGTAATAAGAAACATCATTTACGTATCTTGATGATTACAAACGACCCGTTGCGTCCGAAAGTTGAAATAAATATCAAACGCTAACTCTTATTATCATGGAACATCCTGAAAATAACGAAGAATATAAAGGACTCGTTGTCAATAAAGGCATCGAACAGCCCTCATCCGTGAATCCTTATTTGAAACGTAAGCCCAAAAAGCGTCAGCTTTCGGTAGCGGAATTTGTAGAAGGTATTGTGAAAGGCGATGTCACTATTCTCAGTCAGGCTGTGACACTGGTAGAGAGCGTGAAGCCCGAACATCAGGCTGTCGCCCAGGAAGTGATCGAGAAGTGTCTGCCTTATTCCGGCAATTCCATCCGTGTAGGTATCAGTGGAGTGCCCGGTGCGGGAAAGAGTACCTCGATTGACGTATTCGGTCTGCATGTGCTCGAAAAAGGCGGTAAGTTGGCGGTGCTGGCTATCGACCCGAGCAGTGAGCGCAGTAAAGGCAGTATCCTGGGAGACAAGACACGTATGGAACAACTTTCCGTACATCCCCAATCGTTTATCCGCCCCAGCCCCTCAGCTGGTTCGTTGGGAGGAGTTGCCCGGAAGACCCGTGAAACGATTGTGCTCTGTGAGGCTGCCGGATTCGATAAAATCTTTGTGGAAACCGTCGGAGTGGGACAGAGCGAAACGGCTGTTCATTCTATGGTGGATTTCTTCCTGCTGATTCAGTTGGCAGGTACGGGAGATGAATTGCAAGGCATCAAACGAGGAATCATGGAGATGGCGGACGGTATTGTCATCAACAAAGCCGACGGAGATAATCTGGAACCTGCCAAGTTGGCTGCCAGTCAGTTCCGTAATGCGCTGCATCTGTTTCCGGCTCCCGAATCGGGATGGATTCCGAAGGTGCTGACTTACTCCGGTTTTTATAATATCGGCGTGAAGGAAATCTGGGATATGGTGTATGAATATATCGACTTCGTGAAGAAGAACGGTTATTTTGACTATCGCCGTAATGAACAGAGCAAGTACTGGATGTACGAAACCATTGACGAACAACTGAGGAATCGTTTCTACCAGAGCCAGAAAGAACAAATAAAAGAGGCAGAAGAAAAAGTGCAGCATAACGAGGAAAGTTCTTTTGCTGCGGCCTTCCGCTTGTTAGACAACTATTTCAAGGAAGATACGAAACTATAATCGTAAAAATACTTCCAACCTACTCGGAACGGGAGAATATCCGAAATCACCTT
>ENA-OVFS01001336-OVFS01001336.1-human-gut-metagenome-genome-assembly--contig:-NODE-1336-length-16175-cov-2.800186_pt1 | contig 16175 bp, 23 predicted proteins | sample MGYA00237763_ERZ505405 | MGnify/ENA primary metagenome ERZ505405 (study PRJEB26158, sample SAMN06016401) | human gut metagenome | biome: human gut; feature: ankylosing spondylitis patient; material... | reverse complement strand
GCATAGTGGCTTAGATGAGGCTACCGGAGAAAAAGATTATGTAATGACATGGCAACACAAATAGAAATTCCAGTTTTTGAAACTGAGGAATTTGAATTTGGAGGATTGAATTATGTGGAATGAATTAGGCATAAGCGGAGGAACCGCAATTGTTATTTTGATAGCACTATATTTTGTCATTAAGTGGGCTGTGAAGAATGGTGTGAAAGAAGCATATAAGGATATTACCGGAAAGAAACCTGTTGAAGATGAAAAAAATGAAAAAGAGCTAGAAGGGCTGGTAAATGATTCACAAGACGCAAAAATTTAATATGAAATCTGAACGTAGAGCGTATAGAGAAATCTGTTACTTGTTTAACAGCTTCTTGTTCTTTTAAAGATAATGGTTGAAAATCTTTCATAAAACTTAAGTTATCTTTCATTTGATTCATATCACTCATTCCCGATAAAACCATCATCATACCATCAAATCCAACCGCAAAGCGTAAAGCATAACTTGCATAAGACATTGTTCCTCATTTATCATAAACAGCTTTTGCTTCTTTTGGAAGATTTACAAGGTTACTACCTTTAACAGGTTCCATTACAATAACAGATTTATTGTGTTTACGACATACTTCATAACATGCCTTGCTTTGTATGGCAGGATCTTCATAATCAACATAATTAAATTGAATTTGAACTACTTCAATATCAGGATTTTCAGTTAGAATCATGTCTAAAACATCAGCTTTATCATGAAAAGAAATTACAAAGTGTTTAATTTTTCCTTCTTCTTTTAATTTTCTTGCTTCATCATAAGCGTGTAATTTTTTTATTTTGCATAGATTTCATCACTTTGAGCATGCATTAAATAAAAATCAAAATAATCAACACCACAAGCTTCTAATTGACTTTCAAATAAAGGAAAAATTTCTTCTTGTTTATTGAAATGATGTGTTGAAAGTTTGTTTGTAAGAATATACTGATTTCTAGGATAACGTGAAGTTAAGCATTTTTTTAAAGCAATTTCACTTTTTCCATTTAAATAAACATGAGCAGTATCAAAATAATTAAATCCTTGTTGAATGAAATAATCAACCATTTTTGAAGTTAATTCATAATCGACTTCTTTACCATTCATTGGAAGTCGCATGCAGCCAAAACCCAAATTTTTCTTTACTTCGTTAAAATATGTATTCATTTTTCCTTTCTCCTTTAACGACTATTAAAAAGAAAGATAACTGAAGAAACAATCTTTTCTTAATAGATGTAATAAGTAAAACTTATTAAAGGAATATTTAAAAATATGAAAATATTTCTTGCTCCTAAAGTGGACTTTAGGTTTATAGTGAAATAGAGATAGGAGGATTTTTATGAAATCAAAAGTATATTTTACAAAAACAATAACACCGGAAAAAGTTTTAGAAATGTATGAAGTTTTAGGTAAAGAATTAAAAGGTAATATTGCAGTAAAACTTCATTCAGGGGAAGAAGGAAATCAAAACTTTTTAAAACCTGATTTTTGGAGACCAATTATTGATAAGTTAAATGGAACAGTTGTTGAATGTAATACGGCTTATGAAGGGTCTAGAAATACAACAGAAAAAGATATGTGATTGTCGGAGGTCTGCCGGAAGTGGTGAATTGCTTCCTTAAAACCAGGAATATCGAACTTATCTATAAGTTGCAGCGAAATCTTATTGCCGGATACGAAGAAGATATGGTTAAATATGATGGAATGATTGTTTTATCTCATTTTAAAGGACATCCTATGGGTGGTTATGGTGGTGCTTTAAAACAACTTTCAATTGGTTGTGCATCATCTTATGGAAAAGCGTATATCCATGGAGCTGGTGAACCTGAAAAAATTTGGACAGCAGAGCATGATTTATTTTTAGAATCGATGGCCGATGCGGCTAAATCAGTTCATGAATATTTTAAAGATAATATTGTTTATATCAATGTGATGAAAAATATGTCAGTTGATTGTGATTGTTGTGCAGTGGCAGAAGATCCATGTATGGATGATATTGGTATTTTAATTTCTACTGATCCAATAGCAATCGATCAAGCATGTATTGATCTTGTTTATGCTTCAAATGATAAAGGAAGAGATCATTTGATTGAAAGAATTGAATCACGTAATGGTGTTCATACCATTGAAGCAGCAGCAAAACTTGGTTATGGTTCAAGAGAATATGAACTTATTGAAATTGATTAGTTTCTATGCTTTTTAAACATAATCATTTATTGAAAAGAGGTATTTGCGCCTCTATTGTTAGAATGATACAATAGTAAAGAAGTAAGGAAAGCACTTACTTAAAGGCTAATTTAAGTAATAGGAGGAAAAAGGAAATGAGTAAAAAGAAACTAGGTTTTGGGTTAATGCGTTTACCATCTTTGGATCCAAATGATCCATCAAAAATCGATATTGAACAAACCAAAAAGATGGTTGATACATTCATTGAAAGAGGTTTTACATATTTTGATACAGCATGGATGTATTGTGGATTTAATAGCGAAAATGCGGCTAAAGAGGCATTAGTTTCACGTTATCCAAGAGATGCTTATACACTTGCTACAAAATTACATTCAGGGTTTATTAAAACAAAAGAAGATCGTGATCGTATTTTTAATGAACAATGTGCAAAAACAGGTGTAGAATATTTTGATTATTATTTATTACATGATATTAATACCCATAGTATTGAAGTTTATAATGAATTAGATTGTTTTAATTGGATTCAAGAAAAGAAGAAACAAGGTTTAGTTAAAACTATTGGTTTTTCTTATCATGATGGTCCTGAATTGCTTGATCAAGTTTTAACTGAACACCCAGAATTTGAATTTGTACAATTACAAATCAATTATTTAGATTGGGACAGTGTTGGTGTACAATCAAGAAAATGTTATGAAGTCGCTACAAAACATCATAAACCAGTGATTGTTATGGAACCTGTAAAAGGTGGAACACTTGCGAAAGTACCAGAAGAAGTTGAAAAGATGTTTAAAGAATATCATCCAGAAATGTCAATTCCTTCTTGGGCTATTCGTTTTGCAGCAAGTCAAGAAAACGTTATGATGGTTTTAAGTGGTATGTCTAATATGGAACAATTAGAAGATAACTTAGGTTATATGGAAAATTTTAAACCATTAAATGAAGAAGAATATGCTTTAATTAAAAAAGCGGTTACTGCCATTAATTCAACAATTACTGTCCCATGTACAGGATGTGCTTATTGTGTTGATGGTTGTCCTATGAATATTGCCATTCCAAAATACTTCTCATTATATAATGCAGATTTACAAGAAGTAGAAGAAAAAGGATGGACACCACAAGGAGAATACTACAACAACTTAACAAAAACATTTGGTAAAGCCAGTGACTGTGTTGAATGTGGTCAATGCGAAGGCGTATGTCCACAACATTTATCAATTATTCAATATTTAAAAGATGTTGCAGGTCATTTTGAAAAATAACGGAATATAGAAAATTGCTACATAGAAATGAAGAAATAAATATTATTAGTTTAGGGGTAGGTTCTTTAGAATAAGTAAGTCAAGAAGTAATCAAATTTACTTACAAATTCATTTTGGTGTTGAATATTCATCAGAAGAGTACGGTTGGACAACGAATTTAAAACCTATTATGGTGCTTTAGATTATATATTAGATTAAAAAAAGCAATTATTTATCATATTGATTTATCATCACATTCGCTAAAACTTGTTCATCAAGTTTTAGATATTGACATGTTTAGTATTGATTCAACTTATGATTTGAAGTTTGAAGACTTCGCCATTGATGAACGTATGGATTTATATCGTTGTCTTAAAAAAGAAGGCGTAGGTATTACTGTAATGAAAGCCATTTGTGGAGGAAAACTTTGAGAAGAAGATGAGTCACCATTTCATTAAGCCTTGACAGAAACTCAATATATGCAGTATGCTTTAGATAAACTGTCTATTTTAACAGTTTTGCCAGGAATTAGAAATGATGATTTAACACGTATTCTTCATTATTTAGAAGTATCTGATGTAGAAAAAGATTATTCAATTTTAAAAATATTTCCAATATTAGAAAATTGTAATTAATTTGTTTATTATAAACATTGTCATCCTTGTTCAAAAGGGTTAGACACTACCTTGATTAATAATATTATGATCTTGCTCGTTTAAAAGATGAACTTGTTGCAGATCATTATCATCATTTAGCTTTAAAAGCAAGTGATTGCATTGTTTGTCACCATTGTGATAAACGATGTCCATTTCATGCTCAACAAAGTAAACGTATGCAAGAAATTACTTATTATTTTCATGAATAAGATATAGAGATACGAAATCGAAAATAAACAAGAAGTTTATTATATATCAGGAGGGAAAATGGAAATTGTTGTTATTGATGGACAAGGTGGCGGAATTGGAAAAAATATTATACAAGTTTTAAAAGAAAAGCATCCAGAATATACCATCATTGGTGTTGGAACCAATAGTATGGCAACAACACAGCTAAAAAAGGGTGGTGCTGATATTATTGCAACGGGGGAAAATGCTGTTGTTTATAATGTTAAACATGCCTCTATTGTTGTTGGTCCGATTGGAGTTGCTTTTGCAAATTCAATGTATGGTGAAATTACACCAGCTATGGCAAAAGCTATTGGAGAAAGTGAAGCGCATAAATATTTTATTCCTGTTTCTAAATGCAGTGCTCAAGTCGTAGGTGTTGCATCAAAATCAATATCTGAATATATTGATGACCTTGTTGTTATGATTGAAAAATTAGAAAAATAGAGGATATCGTATACATGAAGTATCGATTATAGTTGAAACTATAAACTACTTATGTATACGATATTTTTTTGAGTAAAATAATAAATATAACTTTTTTCAATGTTAAATGAAGCCTTTAAGTAGAAGTCATAGAGGAGTTTAGGGAGATTTATATGAATAAATTAGAATTATTACAAGAAGAATTAAGAAATTATGGAAAAGTTGCGATTGCTTATAGTGGGGGTGTTGATTCCAACTTTTTATTCCATGTAGCTCTTGAAACATTAGGAAAAGAAAATGTTTTACCTGTTTTATGTCGAGGAGCAATGATGTCAAAAGAAGACATTGAAGGTGCTCTTGAACAATTAAAAGATTCAAATCATGTGGTTTTATCAGTCAATCCATTAGACGTAGAAGCTTTTCATTTTAATCATAAAGATCGTTGTTATCATTGTAAAAGAAGCATTATGTCAAAAGTTATTGCCGTTGCTAAAGAACATGACTTTGCTTATGTTTTAGATGGGAAAAATAAAGATGATGAAAAAGTGTATCGACCAGGATTAAAAGCTTGTGAAGAATTAGGTATTATTTCACCTTTAGCGAACAATGATTTAGCAAAACAAGAAATTAGAGATTATTCTAAACAGCTTGGTATTGCTACTTATAATAAACCATCCAATGCCTGTCTGGCTTCTCGTTTTGACTACAATACAGAGCTTACTTTAGAAAAATTAAAACTTGTTGAAACAGGTGAAAAATATTTACATGATTTAGGAATGCTTCATGTACGTTTAAGAGTACATGGAGATGTGGCACGTCTTGAAGTTGAACCACAAGATTTTATGAAAATCATTGAAAATAAAGAATTGATTCAAAATATTAAAAATCTTGGATTTAGATTTGTAACACTTGATTTAGAAGGAATTAGAAGTGGAGGTTATGATATTGAAAACACTAGAAATTCTACAAAAGGTTAAAAATAATGAACTAACAATTGCACAAGCTCAAAAACTGATTGAACAACCCTTAGATTATGCAACGATTGATTATAATCGAAAAAAAAGAACAGGAAATAATGAAGTAATCTATGGTGCTGGTAAAACCAAAGAACAAATTATTGGGATTGTAAAAAATATGTTAGGCCATGATATCCATTCTATTTTAATTACACGTGTCGACCAAGAAAAAAGTGAAGCTATCTTAAAAGAATTTCCACAAATGATTTATGATTCTTTATCGCACATTTGTTATATCGATGAAGATCAAAAAGAAATCAATAAAGGAAAAATTGTTGTTGTTTGTGCGGGAACATCAGACTTGCCAGTTGCTCGTGAAGCTATGCTTACAGCTCAATTTTTAGGTAACGAAGTTGAACTCGTCAGTGATGTGGGTGTTGCCGGTATTCATCGTTTGTTTCATCGTTTAGATACTATTCAAAGGGCAAATGTTTTAGTTGTTTGTGCAGGAATGGAAGGGGCCCTCGCTTCCGTTGTTGGAGGACTTGTGGATAAACCAGTTATTGCTGTACCAACATCTATTGGGTATGGCGCTAACTTTGATGGATTATCAGCTCTTCTTGCCATGCTTAATAGCTGTGCGAGTGGGGTTAGTGTTGTCAATATTGATAATGGATTTGGGGCAGGATTTATGGCCCATACCATTAATTGTTTAGGAGGAAAGAAATAGTGAAAGTATTATATTTTGATTGTAGTAGTGGAATTAGTGGAAATATGACTTTAGGAGCGTTATCTGAATTGATTGATGATCCTCATTATTTAGTTAATGAATTAAAAAAATTAAATGTGGATGGGTATCATATTCATATTTCTAAAGAAAAGAAAAATGGTATTACAGGAACTTATGTTGATGTTCATTTAGAACACGAACATCATCATGAACATGAACATGAGCATGAGCATGAACACTTACATCATGAACACGCTCATCACCATCATCATGAACATCGTAATTTATTCGATGTTAATAAAATTATTGATGAAAGTGAAATTGACGAAAAAGCAAAAGATTTGGCTAAACGTATCTTTTTAAGAGTTGCCAAAGCTGAAAGCAAAGTCCATAATGAAACTTTAGAAAATGTTCATTTTCATGAAGTAGGAGCCATTGACTCTATTGTTGATATTATTGGAACAGCGATTTTATTATGTAAAATCAATCCGGATGTTATTTATAGTAGTGTCGTTAATGATGGTTATGGATTTATTGAATGTGCACATGGGATGATTTCTGTCCCTGTACCTGCAACATCTGAAATCTTTGCAGCAAGTAATGCTATCACTCGACAAATTGATGTAGATACAGAACTTGTTACACCAACAGGTGCTGCAATCATCGCAGAAATTGCGAGTGAATTTACTACAATGCCTGCTATGAATGTTCAAAAAGTAGGTTGGGGAACGGGTACAAAAGATTTGGTAATTCCAAATGTTTTAAAAGTATCCCTTGGAGAAATTAAAAAAAAAACGAAATTATAGTCATGGAAACCAACATTGATGATTGTAGTGGAGAAATGCTTGGTTTTGTAATGGAACAGCTTTTAGATCAAGGAGCTTTAGATGTTTTCTTTACTTCTATCTTTATGAAAAAAAATAGACCAGCTTATCGCTTGACGGTCGTTTGTAATGAAGAAAAGATGGGTCTCTTACAAAAAGTGATTTTTACACAAACAACGACTATTGGTATTCGTTATCGTAAGGAACAAAGAACTGTTTTAAAAAGACAAATTAAAGAAATCGAAACACCTCTTGGAAAACTTCAAGTAAAAGAAGTAGAAATTGATGGTGAAAAAAGATGTTATCCAGAATATGAAAGTGCTAAAAAATTAGCGTTAAAACATCAATGTTCTTTACAAGAAATATATCATCTTGTTAAATAAAGGAGAATTTATGACAAGTCAGTTAAATAAAATTGCAGATTATTGGAATCAACGTTCTTTTGGTTATTCTTTGGATAACCAAGAAGAACTTTTACATGATCAAGAAAAATGGATAGAATTAATAAATCGTTATCTAAAAATAAATAAAGGAATGAAGGTGTTAGATTTAGGGTGTGGCCCAGGATTTTTTTCTGTTATGCTTACAAATTTAGGATGCCAAGTTATTGGCATTGATTATAGTGATAAGATGTTAGAAGAGGCTAGAAACAATGCACGCAAGTTTAAGGCAAATGTTGAGTTTCAGAAGATGGATGTTCAAGATTTAGCTTTTCAAGATGAAATTTTTGATTTGATTATCACACGTAATGTAACATGGAATTTAGAAAAGCCTGTACAAGCCTATCAAGAGATGGTTAGAGTTTTAAAAAAACAAGGACATCTTTTAAATATTGATGGCAATCATTATTATCATTATCAAGATCAAGATTATAGTAGAGCTGGTCATAGTGATCATCAACATATGGAAGGTATTGATGTTTCTATTATTGATAATATTGCTAAAGAATTAAAGTTATCTTATGTTTTACGACCTCAATATGATATAGAAATTCTAAAAGAAATCGGTTTTCAACAAATTGAAAGTGAAATACTTTCAAAAGAAAAAACAAAGGAAGGAAAAGAATTGATTCGTCAATTCTTAATACATGCGATTAAATAATGAAAAGAATTTTATCATTATTTTCAGTTCTTTTCTTGGTGACACTTGTTACCTTTATTATGACAAATTTGGCACCAAGTGATAGTGCTGAAATGTATTATTTATCTAAAGGAATTACACCTAGCGAGGAAGTTTTAAATGAAACACGACATGAAATGGGTCTCGATAAAAATATTGTTGTTCGCTATGTTGACTGGTTGAATGATTTTGTTCATGGTGATTTAGGTTATTCTTATCATTATGGACAAGATGTGAATCAACAAATGTTATCAAAGTTACCAAATACTTTAAAATTAGCGATGTTTTCATTTGTTGTTGTTTTAGCTTTTTCGATTCCTTTAGGAATTTATAGTGCTACTCATCGTCATAGTTTGATTAATTCTATTTTAAAAAATATCTCTTTTTTAGGTTTATCTTTACCTAATTTTTGGTTAGCGCTTCTTTTAATTCTGCTTTTTTCAGTAAAGATTCAATTGTTTCCTGTTATTAGTGGAAGTAGTTTAAAAGGTCTTGTTTTACCTGTTTGTTGTTTAAGTTTTCCGCTGATTTGTTCTTATACAAGAATGATTCAAAATGCTATTTTAGAACAATTAAATCAAGATTATATTATTGGACTCAAAGCAAGAGGGATGAAACAATCAGAAATTTTATTAAAGCATGTTTTACCTCATGTTTTTACGACACTTTCTTCTTTATTAGGTCTTTCTATTGGACATTTACTTGGTGGAACGGCAATTATTGAAACGATTTTTTCATATCAAGGTTTAGGTAACATGGTTGTAGAAGCTATTCGTTATCGTGATTATCCAATTATTCAAGCTTATGCAATTTATATGGCATTGATCTATGTTTTTGTTAATCTATTTGTTGATATTTTTCAACAAGTATTAAATCCACGATTAAGGAGGCGTTTCAATGAAAAGAAAGTTAAAAATTGAGATTGGTCTTGCTGTTTTATTATTACTTATTGCTCTATTTGGTTCTTTTTTAGCGCCTTATGATCCTTTAAAAGTTAATTATGATTTCTCTTTACAACCACCAAGTTTCTTACACATTTTTGGTACAGATAAATTAGGAAGAGATGTTTTTAGTCGTATTCTTTGTGGTGCAAAAACTTCTTTTGGTTTGACTTTTTTGATGTTGTTTTTAATTGTTTTTATTGGAATGATTGTTGGCTTAATTGCAGGCTTGTCTAATGATAAAGTTGAATCTTTTTTTAATAATATAATTAATGGATTACTTGCTTTTCCTGATACGATTTTTGCCATTGCAATAGTAGGAATCGTCGGGGCAGGTCTCTTTAATACAGTATTTGCTTTAGCACTTATTTGGTGGACAAAATATGCAAGATTGACTCTTGCTCTTGTCAAACAAGAAAAGAAAAAGAATTATTTAGTGATATCTAAAATGTCGGGTGTCCCACCACTTCAAAGAATCATTCGTTATCTATTACCTAATATTTTATCACAAATACTTGTAACAGCTTTTTTAGATATTGGAAATATGATGATTTCACTTGCAGGTTTAAGCTTTTTAGGACTTGCTAGTCAGCCACCACAACCTGAATGGGGAGCGATGCTTTATGAAAGTAAACAATTTATGCAAGTGGCTCCTTGGATGATGTTTTTTCCAGGACTTGTTTTATTTATTTGTGTGCTTATTTTTAATTTATTATCAGAAGATATAAGGGATTATTTAGATCCTAAACATTATGAGGAGAAGTTATGAAGAAAATAAAATTATTACTTTGTTTATTTATGTTAACAACTTTATGTGGATGTTCTAATTCAAACAAAAATGAATCAAGTAAAACACTTAATGCTGCTATGTTTTGGATTTCAACATCTTTAGATCCTACAAATAATTATGATGGTTGGGTTTTAAGTCGTATTGGGGTAGGAGAAACATTGTTAAAACTTAATGAAAAATATGAAGTGGAACCCTATCTTGCAAAATCCTATGAACAAATTGATGATACAACTTGGAAATTGACTTTAAAAGATTCTATTACTTTTTCAAATGGTAAAAAAGTAACAGGAGAAAATGTCAAATCATGTTTAGAAAGAGCTTTTGAAAAAAATACAAGAGCGATTGATTATTTTGATTTAAATCATGTTGAAGCAAAGGGGCAAGATATTTATCTTTATTTAAATAAATCAAGTGGGGCAATCTTAAATAATCTTTGTGAACCACTCTTTACTATTTATGATGCAAGTCAAAGTGAAGAAGATATTGCCAATCATCCTCTTTGTACCGGCCCTTTTGTGGTGGATGATTTTGTTTCAGAAAAAACAATCGATACAAGCAAAAATAAAAAATATTACGATGGTAAAGCAAAACTTGATCATGTTCATTTTAGTCAAGTGGCAGATTCTGATGCACGTGTTTTAGCGTTACAATCGGGTGAAGTTGATCTTGCGAATACGATTGATTATTCAAGTTTAAAATTATTTAGAAATAATAAAGATTATCAGGTTTTAGAAGTTTTAGGGCCACGTACAAATGTTATTTATATGAATAATGAAACAACATTTTTAAGTGATTTAACGATTAGAAAAGCTTTATCTTATAGTGTAAATCGTAAAAGTATTGTTAAATTGATTGGGGGAAAAGAAGCAACTGGTCTTTATTCAAGTGCATTACCTTATGGAGATGTTTCTAATGGCTATAGTCTTAATTTAAAAGAAGCCAATCGTCTTTTAGATGAAGCGGGCTATGTTGATACGAATAATGATGGTATCAGAGAAAAAGATGGACAAGAAATCATTTTAAATTATTATGAAAGCGCGGATCATGGTTCAGCAGATGCAAATATTATTGCGCAATCTATGCAAAGTGAAGCAAAAAAGATTGGTATTAAAATTAAACTTAATCAAGTTGAAAATGTGAATGATATTAAAGCAGCAGGAACTTTTGATTTATGTTCGGCTAATGATTCAAGTGCACCTACAGGTGATCCAGAAATCTTTATTCAACAACGTTATTTATCAACGGGTTCAAGTAATACAGGACGTTATAAAAACTCAAATCTTGATAATTTGATTCAACAATTTTCCACAACTTATGATTTAAAACAAAGACAACAACTTGCTATTCAAGCAAGTGAAATGATTTTAGATGATGCTGCCAATATTTATGTTTCTTATGTTCCTTTAAATACGGTAACTTCTTCTAAGGTCAAAGGAGCTATTTGCCATCCGGTTGATTATTATATGATTACAAAGGATATTGATCTTAAATGAGTATATTAAATTATCAAAATTTAACATTGACTTATAATGAACAAGAAATTTTACATCATATAGATTTAATGATTCCTAAAAATCAAATTACAGTTATTGTCGGTCAAAGTGGTAGTGGGAAATCAACATTACTTAAAGCAACAATGGGATTGTTAAGTGATGATGCAAAAATTATAGAGGGTAAAATTTTATTTGAAGAAGATAATTTATTAGAAAAGGATTTAGATTGTTATAGAGGGAAAAAAATAGGCATGATTTTTCAAAATCCTTTAACTTATTTTGATGATTATCAAAATATTGAAGAACATTTCTATGAAAGTTTACATACTCATTTTAAATATTCTAAAAAACAGTCAAGAGAAATAGCTATTCATTATTTAAAACAAATGGGGCTAGAAGAAACTATTTTAAACAAGTATCCTTTTGAATTATCAGGAGGAATGGCTCAAAGAGTGATGATTGCTTTAATATTATGTTTACAACCTTCACTTGTTTTGGCTGATGAACCGACAAGCAGTTTAGATGTCGTTATTCAAAAACAAATTTTAGATTATCTTTTAAATCTAAAAAAACAAACAACTTTTGTGTTTGTAACACATAATATTCAAGTAGCACGTTATATTGCAGATCAAATAGTTGTTATTAAAGATGGAATGATTGTAGAAAAAGGAAATGTAGAGACTCTTTTTAATACTCCTAAGCATCCCTATACAAAGTCACTATTATGAAAGGAAAAGAATAATGCGTTTATTTGAAGCTAAAGATCTTACAAAAAAATACGATAAGACTGTTTTAAATCATCTTGATTTTAGCATTGATGAAGGTGAAGTTGTTGGTATTATTGGTGTTAGTGGATGTGGAAAAAGTACCCTTGCAAGACTTGTTTCAGGTATTGAAAAACCTTCTTCAGGTTCTTTATTATATCAAGGGAAAACAGTTGATTTTAAAAAGAGTCGTAAAGATATACAACTTATTCTTCAAAATCCAATTGAAAGCTTTTCGCCACGAATGAAAATCAAACAGTTTCTTTATGAACCTTATCATTATTTTTATCATTTAAATAAAAAAGAAGTGATGACTGCTATTAAAAAGATATTAGAACAAGTAGGTATGGATGAGGCTTGTTTGGGAAAATATCCTCATGAATTAAGTGGAGGACAGTTACAAAGAATATCAATTGCTAGAGCATTGATTATACAACCCCAATTACTTATTTGTGATGAAATTACCAGCAGTCTCGATCAAGTGATTCAAAGAGATATTATCGAATTATTAAAACAATGTGTTTATAAATATCATATGGCTATTCTTTTCGTTAGTCATGATCTCTCATTGGTTCATGAGTTTTGCCATCAGGTTCTTGTTTTAAATGATGGAAAAATCATAGAAAAAGGAACAATACAACAATTATATAAAAGTGAAAATGAAGTTGTACAAAACTTATTAAAAGCAGCTTATTTAAATGGTTAGGATATTTTGAAATATCCTTTTTTCTTTACAATGACAAGAAGATATTGTTATAATTATAACAAGAGTTATATATAACGTTAGTTATAGAAAGGAGGCTTTTATGCCAGCAAAAAGAAAAATACAAAAAGAAGATATTTTAAAAGCAAGTATTTCGATTATTAGCCATGAAGGACTCAATGCTTTAAATGCCAGAAAGATTGCAAAGAAATTGGGCTGTTCAACACAACCACTTTTTTATATTTATGAGAATATGGATGTTTTAAAAAAAGATGTGATAGATGAAATTGTAAAGATTTTTGATCGAGAAGTTTTAAAAAGTGAAACAGGTCAATTAGAATACAAGGATATTGGAATCAATTATATTCGTTTTGCTAAGGAAGAGCATGAATTGTTTAAAATTATGTTTAACCGAAAAATAAATGAAAGAGCATTTGATTTTATTGATTTAACAGGATCAGCAAAGACAATCCTTGAAACAATCTCTAAACAAACGGGTATGTCAAATGAAGATGCCAAACAATTCCATTTAAGAATGTGGTTATATGTCAATGGGATTGCTAGTTTAGCAGCCAATCAGACCGTTGAATTTAATGATGGAGAAATTGCAGAATTGTTGAAGGATCAATATGTTTCAATGCTTCTTTATGAAGTAAAAAAAGGAAATGTAAAAGAAGAAATTTTGGTACAACTTGCTAAAAAGAATAAGGAAGGAAAAGAATGATGGAAAAAGTAATAGAGGTTTCACATCTTACAAAAGAGTATAAAAATTTAAAAGCAATTGATGATTTATCCTTTAATGTTTATCAAGGAGAAATTTTAGGATTATTAGGACCTAATGGTTGTGGAAAAAGTACAACTATTAACTCTATTTTATCATTACTTAAATATCAAGAAGGATTTATTAAGGTTTTTGGTAAAGAAATGAAACCTGATTCTTATGATTTAAAAGCAAAGATAGGAGTTATTTTTCAAGAAGTAGCTGTTTTTGATGAATTAAATGTTTATGATAATATCAATTATTTTTGTGGTTTATATATTCGAGATAAAAAACAAAGAAAACAATATGTTGATGATGCAATTAACTTAGTAGGATTAAATGATTTTAAAAAGTTCTTACCTAAACAACTTTCCGGAGGTTTACTTCGAAGATTAAATATTGCTTGTGGGATTGCCCATAAGCCTAAACTGATCTTTTTAGATGAACCAACTGTTGCAGTTGATCCACAAAGTCGTAATCATATTTTAGATGGTATAAAAAAATTAAGAGATCAAGGGGCTACAATTGTTTATACAACACATTATATGGAAGAAGTAGAAATACTTTGCGATCGTATTATTATTTTAGATAAAGGAAAGATCATTGCTCAAGGAACAAGTGATGAATTAAAGAAAGAAGCAAATATTGAGGAAAAGATTGAACGTGTAGGTCCAACTCTTAATGACGTTTTCTTAAAATTAACAGGAAAGGAATTGAGGGATTGATGTTTATTCATAATCTAAAGTATACAGTTAAAATACTTTTTAAAAATAAAGTTCTTATTTTTTGGATGTTTGCTTTTCCTATTATTTTAGGTATTTTCTTTCACATGGCTTTTGAAAATATTGAAAAAGACGAAGCTTTACAAGTTTTTGATATTGCAGTTATTGACAATAAGGAATATCAAAACCAAACAATTTATCAAGAAACCTTTAAAGAGCTCTCTGATAAAAAAAATAAGGATCAGTTATTTCGTATTCATTATGTAAATAAAAAAGAAGCGAATCAGCTTTTAGAAGATAATGAAATAGAAGGATATGTTCTCTTTAATAAACAAGAACCACAAATTGTGATTAAAGAAAATGGTATGGAACAAACAATCTTGCAATTTGTTATGGATGAAATTAAACAAAATAAGAGGATGATAGAAGATTTAACAAAGAAACAAATTGAAGATGAAATACAACAAGGAAACTATAATTTTAATGTTCAACAAATTGTACATGATATTCTTCAAAAGCTCAATAACCAAGAAGTATCTTTAAAAGACACATCAAGTAGTCATTTAAGTTATATGCAAATTGAATATTATACCTTAATTGCCATGGCTTGTATGTATGGTGGGATGTTAGGTTTAACAGCTATTAATAATCAATTGGCGAATATGTCCGCTAAAGGGAAAAGAGTTTCTGTTTCACCAAATAAAAAAGGAATACTTGTCTTATCTTCAGCACTAGGTTCTTATTTAGTAAGCCTTGTTGGTTTAGCGATTCTTTTAATCTTTTTAAAATTTGGTTTAAATGTTGAATTTGGTAGTCAATGGTTTTATATAATCATTCTTTCTTTAGTTGGTGATTTAGCAGGTATTTCGATGGGAATATTTATTGCTTCTGTTTTTAGAGTTTCTGAACAAGCAAAAACAGGAATTAATATTGCGATTTCTATGTTTTTCTCGGTTCTGTCTGGAATGATGGGTGTTACTTTAAAATATGTTATTGATAAAAATATACCTATTATTAATCTTATCAATCCTAATAATTTGATTACTGATGGTTTTTATGCTTTATATTATTACAATACATTTAATCGATATATCAGAGATATTTGTTGTTTAGGAGTATTTATTATTGTATGTTTATTTATTTCTTTTAGGACTTTAAGGAGGGAACAATATGATTATATTTAGTACCGTTTTTAAAATCTTAAATAAATTAAAAGGAAACTTAATTCTTTATACAGTGATCTTACTTGCAATTACATTATTTAATACAACTTCTGGTAATATGAATCATTATGAGGCAACAAAACCAGATATTTTGATTGTAAATAAGGATCGAAACAATGAAATAACCAAAGGATTTGTTTCGTATTTAAAAGAACAAGCGATATTAAAAGATATTGACATCAATGATCAAGAAAAAGTAGACGATGCATTGTTTTATCGTGATATAAGTTATGTTGTGTATATTCCTGAAAACTTTGGTGATGATCTTGTAAATGATAAAAATCCAACGATTGAATATAAATCAAATGGTAATGAAAATGCATCTTTTACCCAAATGTTAATTGAAAAATATATAAAGACAGTAAATCTTTATAAAGAGCATTATCAAGGTAAAGCTTT
>ENA-OVFS01001255-OVFS01001255.1-human-gut-metagenome-genome-assembly--contig:-NODE-1255-length-17391-cov-6.611329_pt1 | contig 17391 bp, 10 predicted proteins | sample MGYA00237763_ERZ505405 | MGnify/ENA primary metagenome ERZ505405 (study PRJEB26158, sample SAMN06016401) | human gut metagenome | biome: human gut; feature: ankylosing spondylitis patient; material... | reverse complement strand
AACATCCGAATAAATTTGCCATAGCGATTGTGGGAATCTGTATTGTGGCTGTTGGAGTGATTTTGTTGGTGATCTTTGGAATTGTAAAGATTATCAGAAGAAAAAAGAATTTATGTCAATAAAATCGAATAACAGTAGTAGGGTAGTTTCTGATTAACAGGGACTGCCTTTTATGCTGCGATTATATTTCCTGATGAAATTTCCCACGACAATTAAGACAGGTATGTATCATGTTCAAAAAAAATATGATATACTTACGCTGTACATAAGCGATAGTAAAAACGGGGGAACGTGAAATGGCTGAAATGGAAAACAGTAAAGATCTGATCAGTGTATTGTGGAGCGGAGCAGATATTCTTCGCTCAAAAATGGATGCAAATGAATATAAAAATTATCTTTTGGGAATTATTTTCTATAAATATCTGTCAGATTCTTTTCTTATTAAAGTATATGATATGATCTGTGATGACAAACCACAGACATTAAAAGAAGCACTGGATGTATATGTAAAAGAATTGGAAAGTGAAGATGGCGAAGAACTGAAACAGGGAATGAAAGAAGAATGCCATTATGTAATCGAGCCTGAACTTACATACACGTATTTTGCAGATGCTGCAAGAAACAATTCTTTTAACAGAGAGCAGCTGCAGAAAGCATTCAATAATATTGAACAAAGTGATCCTATCTTTGCAGATCTGTTTGCAGATATTGATCTGTATTCCAACCGTCTGGGAACGGGAGATCAGAAACAAAGTGATACAGTTGCAAGTCTGATAAAGGAAATTGATAAAGCAGATTTATTGAATTCAGATGCGGAAATACTTGGAAATGCCTATGAGTATCTGATCGGACAGTTTGCATCAGAGACAGGAAAGAAAGCCGGTGAATTCTATACGCCTCAGGCAGTATCCAAAATTCTTACCCGCATTGCAATCGCAGGACAGGAAGAAAAACAGGGATTATCTGTCTATGATCCATGTATGGGTTCCGGATCCCTTCTGCTTAATGCAAAAAAATATGCGAAATATTCTCAGTATATCAAATATTATGGACAGGAATTAAATACTTCGACTTACAATCTTGCAAGAATGAATATGTTTCTTCATGGCATTCCGGCAGAGAATCAGAACTTGAGAAACGGAGACACTCTTGACGGAGACTGGCCAACAGACGAAGAAACAGACTTCAATATGGTACTTATGAATCCACCTTACAGCGCGAAATGGACCGCAGCAGCAGGCTTTCTGCAGGATGAAAGATTCAGTGATTATGGGGTGCTTGCACCGAAATCAAAAGCAGATTACGCTTTCCTACTGCATGGACTGTACCATCTGAAAAATAATGGAACTATGGCAATTGTACTTCCGCACGGTGTCCTCTTCCGGGGAGCTGCGGAAGGGAAAATCAGAGAAAAACTGCTTCGCTCCGGAAATATTTATGCAGTAATTGGATTACCTGCGAATCTTTTCTACAATACTTCGATTCCAACTTGTATCATTGTGCTGAAGAAGCACAGAGATGGCAGAGATGTGCTGTTTATTGATGCTTCAAAGAAGTTTGACAAAGGCAAGAAGCAGAATGAAATGACAGATGTGCATATCAATGAAGTGATGGAACTGTACAGTAAACGGGAAACTGTAGAAAAAGAATCATTTCTTGCCAGCTTTGAAGAAATAGAAAAGAACGACTTTAACCTCAACATCCCACGCTATGTTGATAACTTTGAAAAAGAAGAAGAGATAGACTTGAATGATCTGCTATCCGAAATGAAGAAAACAGATGACGAATTAGAAAAAACACAGGGGGAATTCCTGTCCTTGCTCAGGGATTTAACTTCTACAGATGACGCAATTATGAAATCATTAGATGAACTGATTGCGAAAATGGAGGGGTAAATTATGGGAAAACCTGAGATTAGATTTAAAGGTTATACGGATGAGTGGGAACAGCGTAAGTTTAGTGATATTGTTGCAAGAGAGTCTTCCGTTTGTACATCTGAATCAGATATTCCAAGTGTAGAGTATGAGGATGTGATAGCGGAAGAAGGACGATTAAATAAAGATATTCGCTCAAAAGAAGCGATAAAGTCCGGAATTATATTTGATGGCTCGCAGGTGCTTTATGGAAAGCTTCGTCCATATTTGCACAACTGGTTAAATCCAGATTTTAAGGGGGTTGCAGTCGGTGATTGGTGGGTATTAAAGCCTATTGTTATGGATAAAAATTTCCTTTATCGCCTTATTCAAACACAGCAATTTGATAATATTGCAAACCAGTCATCGGGTTCAAAAATGCCACGTGCAGACTGGAATTTAATATCCAATTCGAAGTTTATGGTTCCACTTTCAAAAGAGGAACAAAGTAAGATTGGCAGATATTTTGATAGCCTCGACACTCTCATCACTCTTCACCAGCGAAAGTGTGATGAAATAAAAAGTTTAAAAAAATATATGTTACAAAAAATGTTTCCTCAAAATGAACAAAAAGTTCCGGAAATCAGATTTAAAGGATTTACGGAAGCTTGGGAACAGCGTAAGTTGGGAGATATAGCTGATGTAACAAAACTTGCGGGGTTTGAATTTACTGAACATGTTGTCTATTCAGATGAGGGTAATATTATCGCATTGCGAGGATTGAACATAAAAAATGGTCAGTTGATTTTAGATGATGTTAAGTATATAGATGGAAGTAATTTTTCTAAACTAAGTCGTAGTAAGTTATTTATAAATGACATTATGTTTACCTATGTCGGTACTGTTGGAGAAGTAGCTATAATCAAGGAAAATGATAGATTTTATCTTGCGCCGAATGTTTCGAGAATTAGAGTTAAAAGCGATGATTCACCCAAATTCATTAGCCATTATATGAGGACAGATAATTTTAAAAACAAGGTAATTTTTCCGTTGATTGCAACTTCATCACAGCCAGCACTAAGCATGGAAAATATTAGAAAATTTACTATTAATATTCCTATAAACAGAGAAGAACAAGACTGTTTAGCAAAATATTTTGATAGCCTCGACCACCTCATCACTCTTCACCAGCAAAAGTGTGAAGAACTGAAAAAAATAAAGAAATTCATGCTACAGAAAATGTTTGTCTAGGAAAAAGGTGAGCAAATGGAAAAAATTACGTTATTTCATGGAACTTCAAGCAGAATTGTAGTGCCAACATATGGACTTGGTGAGAAAAAACATGATTATGGCAAGGGATTTTATTTGACAGATAACTTGAATCTTGCAAAGGAATGGGCTGTTTGCAAACCTGATGATGAAAATGGCTGGGTTCATCAATATAAACTGGATACCGACCAATTAAAAATATTGGATTTTCAGGAAAAAGATGTTCTCTCATGGCTGGCGGAGCTGATGAAACACAGAGATGCCTCTGATTCCAAACGTTACCGGGTGTTATCAAAAAAATTTATTGAGAAATATGGAATAGATACAGAAGGATATGATGTGATCAAGGGATGGAGAGCCAATGCTTCTTACTTCTATATTGCCAAAGAATTTGTAAGAGATAATATTGATATGGATATTCTGACAGAATTGCTTTCTCTTGGTGGTCTGGGAATCCAATATTGTATTAAATCAAGGCTGGCATATGAGCACTTGCAGGAAGTACAGGACGGTCTGTTGTCTGTTGATTATATGGAATTCAGAGAAAAATATAATCAGCGAGATGTTTCAGCAAGACAAAAAATGCGGGAATTAATTGATTCTGATGCAAACAAAGTAACGAATGTATTCAGTACATTGCTTTAGGAGAGAATTATGAGAGCGTATGCAGAAGCTTATTTAAGTGATGTTGTAGAAAATCAGGGAAAGCTGTTTGATTTTGTAGCACAGTCATTCCCAGATAAAAATACAGAAGATTTTATTAACACATACATGAAGAGTAAAACGAGAAAGAGTATAGATGAAGCTCAGGCTTATGTGAATACGATGGATGTGGAAGATTTATGGTCGTATTTTCTTAAAACAGATCATTACAGATTGCAGGAAGGAGACAACTTAAAAGGTTTTATTCCGGACTGGATTGGAGAGTTTTACGCATATTATCAGTGGTACTATAATATGCCAAGTTCAGAAGTTGTTCAGAAAATCCCGGTGGATTTTTTGAAGAAAGCCTATTACGGACTTCATGATCTGGAACTTGATCTGGCGGTCAGAAAAGTAGGTGAGGTTTAATGAATATTATCTGTTTTCACAATCCGAATGAAGAAAATGGATATTTGAGTAACTGGTATCCGGCTCATTTCACAGTTGAGGGAATAGAATTTTCTTCAATGGAACAGTTTATGATGTACCAGAAAGCATGCCGCTTTCATGATGCTTCAGTAGCAAAGGAGATATTGAGCACAAATGATGTTGCGGAAATTAAGAAATTAGGGCGAGAGGTACATGGATATAATGAAAATACCTGGAATGGTGTAAGACAGATTATTGTTTATGAAGGGCTAAAGGCGAAATTCAGTCAAAATGCAGAATTGAAAGAAAAACTTGTTGATACAGGTGACGCAATATTGGCAGAATGTGCGGTAAGAGATCAGATTTGGGGGATAGGTTTGTCCATGAGAGATCCCAATAGACTTGATCAAAGCAAATGGAAGGGAAAAAATCTGTTGGGATATGCTCTGATGATGGTTAGAGAGCAGTTGTAAATGCCAATCCTTGGGAACAGCGTAAGTTGAATGATATTTCAGATGTAAGAGATGGAACACACGATTCTCCTAAATATCAAAATACAGGACATCCATTTGTAACCTCAAAAAATGTTAAAGATGGATTCATAAATTATGATGATATTCAATTTATTTCAGATGAAGATTTTAACGAGATAAACAAGCGCTCAAAGGTAGATGTAAACGATATTCTTATGGGGATGATTGGAACCATTGGAAACATGGCGTTAATCCGTACAGAACCTGATTTTGCAATAAAAAATGTAGCACTTATCAAAGACACAAAACAGATAAATTATTTATACTTATATCATTTTCTCCATTCACCATTTATTGAAAAACAATTGTCATCTGGGATGGATGGTGGAACACAAAAATTTGTTTCTCTAGGTAATGTTAGAAATCTCGATATTGTATATCCATCAGAGGTAGAACAGATTAAATTAGGCGATTATTTTGAGCACCTCGATCACCTCATCACTCTTCACCAGCGAAAGTCAATTTCCCATCCCAACCATCCAACTATCCACACGAAACACAAAGGAGAAGAAAAATATGTCAGAATTAGAGTCAATGATAGAGGAAAAATTAATAGAACAGCTAATTTACGGAGATTCCCAGTGGACATACCGGGAGGATTTAAAGACGGAGGAGGATCTGTGGGCGAATTTCAGATATATTCTGGAGCAGAATAATAAGGACAGGCTGGATGGAGAAGGACTTTCCGACTCTGAATTTGAACAGGTAAAGAACCAGCTGCAGTTTTCCTCATTTTATAAAGCTGGGGAATGGCTGGTAGGTGAGAATGGAAAGGTAATGGTTCATGTACAGCGGGATACGGAAAAGTTGCATCTTGTAGTGATGAATCATGAGCATATTGCAGGCGGTTCCAGTGTTTATGAAGTAATTAATCAGTATAAGGCACTGAAATCAGATGATGGGGATTCCACAGATGTGCGGGACAGAAGATTTGATGTAACTCTTATGATTAATGGGCTTCCCATGATACATATTGAGTTGAAGAATAAACAGCATTCTTACATGGACGGATTCTGGCAGATAAAAAAATATATTGGTGAGGGTAAATTTACCGGGATTTTTTCAGCTGTGCAGATGTTTGTAGTCAGTAACGGTGTGGATACCAGATATTTTGCGGCAGCAGGGGATACAGAGTTAAATCCAAAATTTATGAGTGGATGGGTAGACAGAAAGAATAATCCTGTTTCAGATTATCTCAGCTTTGCAAAAAGTGTACTCCGTATTCCCCAGGCTCATGAAATGATTGCCAGATACACAGTTCTGGATGAAGATGCCAGACGGCTGATTTTGCTCAGACCATATCAGATTCATGCCATTGAGTCTATACGTGAAGCTTCAAAAATCGGAGAATCCGGTTTTGTATGGCATACAACCGGTTCGGGAAAAACACTGACATCCTATAAGGCAACAAGAAATCTTTTGATGGATATTCCAAGTATTGATAAGACAATTTTTCTCATTGACCGTAAAGATCTGGATACACAGACAACTATGGCATTTCAGGCATATGCAAATAATGATCTGGTAGATGTGGATGAAACAGATAATGTAAATGATCTCAAAAAGAAGTTAAAATCGGCTGACCGTCAGGTGATTGTAACGACAATCCAGAAAATGCAGATTCTCGTAAGTAAAAGACTGCAGGAAGGAACACCGGACTTTGATAAAATCAAAAATCTGAGGATTGCTTTTGTAGTGGATGAGTGTCACAGGGCAGTGACACCGAAAACAAAGAGAGAACTGGAACGTTTCTTTGGCAGATCTTTATGGTACGGTTTTACCGGAACTCCACGCTTCGCAGAGAATCCATATCCGCAGATGGGCGATTTGCCACGAACAACAGAAGAATTATATGGAAAATGTCTCCATTCTTATACCATACAGAACGCAATTCATGACAAGGCGGTTCTTGGATTTCAGGTTGAGCATAATGGTCCTAAAAATATGACAGATGAAACGGACAGCAGCCAGTATGATAATGAAGCGCATATGTTAAAGGTATTGGATGTAATTTTAAACAAATCCTATTACAAATTAGGCTTTCAGAACGGAAAGGGAATGACATATGAGTGCATGCTTACAACCAAATCCATTCAGGTTGCACAGAAATATTATGAACTGCTTACCAGAGTAAAGAATGGAGAAACTTCACTTGTGATCGATGAGAAAATCAGACAGGTACTTCCGGATTTTCCTAAATTCGCCATCACTTATTCTGTTACCGAAAATGAAGAAGGCTCCCATGTGAATCAGGAAAAAATGCAGAAATCCCTGAAGGATTACAATGGTATGTTTGGAACGAAATATGAAATGTCCCAGATCCAGAGCTATAATGGCAATCTGAATAAACGTCTTGCCAGAAAAGATGCCAGATTTAAAAGCAGACGAGAACAGCTGGATCTGGTAATTGTGGTAGACAGACTGCTTACAGGTTTTGATGCACCATGTATGTCTACGATTTTTATTGACCGTCAGCCTATGGGACCTCATGATCTGATTCAGGCTTTTTCAAGAACTAACCGTATTTATGACACCAATAAGACATATGGACAGATTGTAACCTTTCAGGCGCCAAAGCTCTTTAAGAAGTGTGTGGACAATGCAGTGAAATTGTATTCTGCGGGAAGTACAGAGACAGCGTTGCTGGAAGAATGGGATGAAGTAGAGCCTGCATTTCGTAAAGCACTTTCTGCACTGAAAATTTGCGCTGAGAAGCCCTCAGACATTCCGGGTATGTCCATGAAAGAGAAGAAAATTTTTGCAAAAATGTTCCAGGAGTTTGACAGCCTGTTTGCACAGCTGAAATCTTTTACAAAGTATAATGACAGTATGTTGGAAGAATATGGAATTACAGAGGCAGAATATGACGATTACGCAGGTCATTATAAAAATGTAATGGAAGAGATTCGTGATTCCAAAGATCATGGGGATTCAGATTCCAGTGATACACAGGTGGATCAGGATTATGAATTGATGGCATACAGCAGTACAAAGATTGATTACGAATATATCATTAACCTGATCCAGAATATTGTGACTCCGACAGAGGAGGATGAGGAAATTACACCACAGGAACGGCAGAAAAAGCTGGAAGAAGTAAAACAGTACGTGGCGGAGCTTCGTAAAGATAATGAAAAAGTAGCAGACCTTATGTCCAATCTGATTGCAGATATTGAGAAAGATGACAGAAAGTACAGAGGAAAGTCTATCCTTAATATTATTGAGAATATGAAACGAGATTGTGTGGAAAAAGTTATCTCAGATTTCTGTATTCAATGGTATGCATCAAAGGATGATGTGATGTATGCGGCAATCCATTACAGAAATGGGAAAATCCCCAATGAAACGGCAATTAAGGCGACTGTTGATTATACCAGCTACAAAGAAGCACAGGAAACAGCTTTGCCGAAGTATAAATTTTATAATCGCATGATGGCAGAATTGAAGAAAACTCTGGACGAAGAGATAAAACCTCTTCTTATGACTGCATAAATCCATCAATTTATCCGCTCTATTTGTAGAATTGCTATAATCATTACATTGTGAATATCAGCGCAGGTAATTTCGGAAATGGAGAATGCTTATGTCAAATGATACAAATAACAATGTACTGTTTTCGCAGTATTATGCACAGTGGATTGATGTATATAAAAAGGGTGCAATTCGTGAAGCAACTATGGCAAAATATCTGATGACACAGAGGTGGGTGGAGAAGCTGGTGCCTGAACTGAGGGTGTCAGAGCTGACCAGAACGGCATATCAGCAGCTTTTGAATGATTATGCAAGAGAACATGAGAGACAGACTACGCTGGATTTTCATCATCAGCTGAAAGGTGCTATTCTGGATGCGGTTGATGAAGGAATGATAGAACGAGATCCAACCAGAAAAGCCATTATTAAGGGGAAAACTCCCAAGGCCAAGAAAATAAAATATCTGAATCAGTTTGAACTTCATACATTGATTGCTGATCTGGATATTAAGGAGGAACCAAACTGGGACTGGTTTATTCTTCTTGTTGCAAAAACCGGAATGAGATTTTCGGAAGCTCTGGCGATTACTCCGGCAGATTTTGATTTTGGCAGGCAGACGCTGTCAATAAGCAAAACCTGGGATTATAAAGGTGAAGGTGGTTTCCTTCCAACGAAGAATAAATCTTCTGTGAGAAAAATTCAGATTGACTGGCAGATTGTTGTAAAATTCTCAGAACTGACCAAAACACTTCCACAGGATCAACCTGTTTTTGTGGGAGAATCAAAGGTTTACAATTCTACTGTGAATGATGTGCTTACCAGGCATTGCAGAAGGTGTGGAATATCTGAGATTTCCATACATGGACTCAGACATACCCATGCCTCATTATTATTGTTTGCAGGAGTGTCCATTGCCAGTGTTGCGCGTAGACTGGGGCATGCAAGTATGACTACAACACAGAAAACATACCTGCACATTATTCAGGAACTGGAGAACAAAGATGTAGATCTGGTGATGAGAACTTTATCGGGATTATAATCTGGATGATTTAGAGAAATTATCTGCGCTGATAAAAAGTTACTGTTTTTTTCTGTTACAGGAGGCATGGAAAAAAATGTGAAGTATGATATACTGTTAGTTATCTTATAGGCAGGCATTACAGAATAATGGGGAGTTTTTGAATGAGCGAACAAAAAAGAAAAATTGGTTTTACTGTTGCGTGTGTAAATGAATTTGCCAATAAACACAATCTAAGTGCCAAAGAAGCGTTTCAGTACCTTTTTCAATTCAAAGGCATAGCTTTCATTAAAGAAAATTACGATGTCGAGCATACTCTGGATTTTGAAACAATTTTGGAAGACTTAGAAATTTTATGTAAAAAAATGGAGGTACATTATTAACCAAATAAGCTGTGAATCAGTTATTTGGTTATGAGCAAGTAGAGAAGGTACTATTTTAGTAACATGATGCTTGGAAAAAACGGAGGAACACAAAACAAATGCAGATGGAGTTAGCCAAAACATTGCGAAATTACGACAGAAAAAATTTATCAAAGGACATCCTCACCGGGCTGATTATTATGGCTGTCTCGATCCCGATTTCCATGGGCTATGCCCAGATTGCGGGGCTGCCGGCGGTTTATGGACTGTACGGCTCTGTATTCCCGATCATATTGTTTGGGCTGTTTTCCACATCACCCCAGTTCATCTTCGGGGTGGATGCAGCACCAGCGGCGTTAGTCGGGGCGGCACTGGTGGAAATGGGAATCCAGAGTGGTTCGAAACAGGCCGTGGCGGTTGTGCCGGTACTCACATTTTTTGTGGCAGTCTGGCTGTTTATATTTGCATTTTTTAAAGCTGGAAAACTGGTAAACTATATTTCCGCACCTGTAATGGGAGGCTTTATCACAGGTATCTGTACCACAATTATTCTCATGCAGGTGCCCAAATTAATGGGCGGAATTGCAGGAACCGGAGAGTTGCCGGAGCTGGCAGAGCATATCTGGGCTACATTGGGACAGATCAATCTGCCTTCACTGATCTTAGGTCTGGTTTCTCTGGTCATCCTTCTGGTAATGAAAAAAATCATGCCTAAGTTTCCTATGGTAGTAGTTCTGATGGCTGCAGGTGTATTATTATCCTATTTCGTCCCGATTTCCAACTGGGGAATCCGCACACTGGATGCAGTAGAACCGGGGCTGCCTGTATGGAGTATTCCTGACTTCTCTGCCATCGGTCTGAAGGAAGCTGTTATCTACAGTCTGTCCATTGCTGTAGTGATCATGGCGGAAACCTTACTTGGTGAGAACAGCTTTGCACAGAAAAATGGTTACAGGGTAAATGCCAATCAGGAGCTGGTAGCCTTTTCCATGGGAAATCTGGCGGCAGCTTTGACCGGATGCTGTCCGATCAATGGTTCGGTGTCACGTACCGCTATCAGTGAACAGTATCAGGGAAAAACACAGCTGACAGGAATTCTTGCAGGAATTTCCATGATTTTTGTGCTTCTGGGAGCAACCGGGCTGATCGCTTATCTGCCGGTTCCCATGCTGACTGCAATTGTGATATCCTCACTTCTGGGGGCAACGGAATTTGATCTGGCTGTACGTTTGAGGAAAATCAGCAAAAAGGAATGCCTGATCTACTGGGGCGCATTCTGGGGAGTGCTGATGCTTGGCACTATCAATGGAGTATTGATCGGTATTATTCTCTCCTTTGCAGAGATGATCATCCGTACTGCGAAACCGGCACGCTGTTTTCTGGGAGTGCAGCCGGGACACAGGCATTTCGAGGATCTTACGGAAAGCCTGCATAACTGCGAGATTGAGGGCGTGGTGATCTACCGATTCAGCAGCAGCCTGTTTTTTGCAAATATAGATATTTTACAGCAGGATATTGAGAATGTCATTGGACCGGATACCAAAGCAGTAATTCTGGATGCCAGCGGGATTGGCAGTATTGATGTTACGGCTGCGGACAGGCTTGCAATTCTGTACCGTTCTCTGAAGGCAAGAGGAATTCGTTTCTACATAACAGAGCATATCGCTGAGCTGAATGAACAGATGCGTGGACTGGGGCTTGGATTTATGATCGAAGAGGGACGTGTGCGCCGGACCATACATGTTGCATTAAAGGATATGGGAATCCATTATCCTTATCCTTTGAAGGGCAATGTAGATAATGCAGAACGTTCTCCGTTCAGGAAGCGGGTGGACAACAGTGTACAGGAATTTGTCTGGGCTTTTGGTTCTGATTCTGAGGCAGAGATAGAGAAGCAGATTCATCTGCAGATTGAACATTTAAAAGAGAACGGAGATATGCAGGAGCTGCTCCATGGCCAGTGGAATCATATGGACGAACTTGATGCAGATGCATGGATTGAGCATCTGGAAGAGCATATGAAAGAAATTGTAAAGATTTCCGGACAGGATGAACAGGAACTGACTGTACGTTTTGAGAAGCATCGAAAGAAACTCCGGGAACAGATGCTGAAAGAGCATCCGGAGTTGGTGGCGATGTTCGAGGAGCGCAGGCGACTTTTGGATGAGCAGTTAGAGAAAAAATGGCCGGATGTGTATGCACTGGTTTTAAAGCAGCGTGAGAAGGATAACAGGTAAATGAAAAAGTTCAAAATAAATGTACAAGGGCATGGTTGCATTTTATTATGTCTTATTTTATGTGTGATATTACTTCCTGTTTCTGTATCAGCACAGGAGGACAGATCTAAGGTTGTCAGAGTAGGCTGGTATGAAGGAATCTATAATACCACAGGATCAGACGGTCAGAGGAGAGGCTACAGCTACGAATACCAACAGGCAGTAGCTGCGCATACCGGTTGGAAATATGAATATGTGGATGGAAGCTGGGCAGAACTGATGAGCATGCTGAAAAAAGGACAGATCGATCTGCTGGGAGGTATCTCCTATGCAGAGGAACGCTCCACTTCCATGCTTTTTTCAGCGTTGCCTATGGGAGAGGATAGATATTATCTGTATGTGAATCCATCCAATACAGACATCTCTGTTTCAAATCTGACTACATTAAATGAGAAGAGGATCGGGATGATGCCGGATACACTTTCTGCCGAAATGTTTCATGAGTGGGAAAAAAGCCATGGAGTAAACATGCAGCAGGTTGATATTATCGATGTAGACGATGTCCGTCAGAAATTGAAAAATCATGAAATTGATGGGTTTGTTTTGAATGAATCTCCACAGTGGGAAAGAGATAACATTTCACCAGCTCTTCTGATCGGCGGCTCCTATAACTATTTTGCAGTCAGCAAAAAACGCCCGGATCTGAAAGAGGAGCTGGATCAGGCAATGCAGAAGATTGAGAGGGAGAATCCTTTTTATACAGACGATCTTTATAAGAGGTATCTCTCCGCAAATTCTCTTGAAACTCTTACGGATGAGGAGCAGAACTGGCTGGAACAGCATGGGGCGGTCAGGATTGGATATCTGAAAAATGATGTGGGTGTCAGCCTTGTGGGTACGGAGTCAGAGAAACCGGTAGGAATTATTAACGATTATATTAGTCTGGCTTCTGGCTGTCTGGGAGAAAAAAACATAGAATTTCAGTTGACAGGCTTTGATTCCCAGGAGGAAGAGCTACAGGCATTAAAGGATAGCAGGATTGATATGATTTTTCATATGAATCAGAATCCATATGAAGCTGAGCAAAACGATGTTATATTGTCAAATACTGTTTTTGAAGTCAATGTTGCAGTACTCACAGGTGTTAAAAAGTTTGATGAAAATAAAGAGAATACAGTAGCAGTGAGAAGGAATAACCTGCTGGGAAAGTGGTATATTTCTTTTAACTATCCTTTCTGGAAAATAAAGGAATATGACTCATCCGATGAGGTTGAGAAGGCAGTTCACAGCGGTGAAGCAGACTGTTTTGTTGTGAAGGCAGGACAGTCATTAAAGACAATGGCAGACAGCAAAATGCGCAGTATTTTTCTTACGAAATCCGGGAATTCCTGCTTTGCAGTCACCAGGGACAATACAACATTAATGAATATCCTGAACAAAACCATTCAGACTCTGCCTGCTTCCAGGCTTTCCAGTCAGTTTTGCGTATATGAAAACGAACCGGGAAAGGTCACTCTGGCAGAATACATAAAGGATAACCTGCGAGCAGTTTCTATTGGTTTTGTAAGTACGGTTCTGGTTATTATAATGATTATAGTTTACCTGATGGTGAAAGCAAGAAAAGCCCAGATTCAGGCAGAAAAGGCTAATGCCGCCAAATCAGATTTCCTTTTCAATATGTCTCATGATATCCGGACACCCATGAATGCCCTGCTGGGATACAGTGAGCTGATAAAAAGGGAACTGACAGATCCCAAGCTTCTGGACTATCAGGAGAAGATGGAACAGTCCGGAAATCTGCTGCTGTCTATTATCAACAATGTGCTGGACATGGCACGGATTGAAAGCGGTAAGGTGGAACTGGATGAGGATTATGTGAAGATCAGAGATATTTATCAGGGAATTTACAAAATTTTCCAGGCAGAAGCGGAGAAAAAAGGTATTCACCTTGAGATGGAATACGATGTGCAGCATGAGCACGTAATCTGCGATGGGACAAAGAACAGGGAAATTTTTCTCAATCTGATCAGCAATGCGGTAAAATATACAGCTTCAGGGGGAAGGGTTACCATAAAGATCACAGAACTTGACTGTGACAGGAAAGACTATATGCGGATACGGACTCAGGTAATTGATACAGGTATCGGAATGAGCGAAGAATTCCTTCCATCTCTCTTTGAGGCTTTTGCCAGGGAACGAAATACAACGGCCGGAAAGGTTGCGGGGACAGGTCTGGGAATGCCGATCATAAAGAAATATATTGATATGATGTACGGAACTATTGAAGCAGAAAGTAAGCTGGGGGAAGGAAGTAAATTTACAGTTACTCTGGAATACAGGATTGCTGATAAGAGTTATTATGAACAGGATACGGAAAAATCTATAGATATGGATGAAACAGATAGAATAAGCGGAAAACATATTTTGCTTGCAGAGGATAATGATCTGAATGCGGAAATCGCAGAGTTTATCCTGGAGGATATGGGACTTATGATTGATCGTGTTGAGGATGGAGTTCAATGTGTGGCAAGGATAGAACAGAAACCGGCAGGCACCTATGACCTGATCCTTATGGACATTCAGATGCCGAACATGGATGGGTATAAAGCAACGGAGGTAATCCGAGGCTTGTCAGATAAGAGCAAAGCAAATATTCCAATCATTGCCATGACTGCCAATGCCTTTGAGGAAGACAGAAAGAAAGCACTGGCAAAAGGAATGAACGGACATATTGCGAAACCTGTGGATATTGAAAAGATGAGAAAGATTCTGCAGAATACTTTTAAGCAATAATGTTCATTATCTCAGAGCGTGTCTGAAAAATCATTTTTTGAGGAAAGCATTTTTGAAACATATTCTGATACATCGACAGACTGGGAAGGGAATATAGAAATTAAATGAAAGAAAAAGAATCAATGACCAGAACAGGAAAAAAGATTGTATGCATATGCATGATACTAAGCCTGATTCTGACCTGCATCCTGTGTGTGACACCCGTCACAGCAAAAGCTGCGGAGGAAGAACCCCCGGAAAGAGTTGTCCGCGTAGGTTCCTTCGAGGACACTTTTAATTATGTCAATGAGAAAGGTGCAAGGAAGGGCTATGGATATGAGCTTCTGGAAACTCTGTCCGGCTATACAGGATGGAAGTTTGAGTATGTCACCTGTGATTGGTCCAACTGTTTTGAAAAGCTTATAAACGGTGAATTTGATATTATGGGTGATATTTCCTACACAGAGGAACGTGCAAAGCAGATGCTGTTTTCCGATGAACCTATGGGCGAGGAGAAATATTATCTGTATGCAGATCTTTCGGATACGGATATTTCAGTTTACAATTTCCAGACGCTGAATGGAAAACGGATCGGTGTGCTGAGAGGAACCCAGCCGGAGGTTATGCTCACAGAATGGGAGCAGAAATATGATCTGAAAACAACGCATGTGAATATAGCCAATAATGATGATGTGAACAGAAAGCTGGCAGATCATGAAATCGATGCCTTTGTTTCCCTGGAGGAGTCTTTGTGGGCTGCGCAGGGGATTTCCACAGTTGTAAATGTGGGAAAATCAGGTATCTATTATGCAATCAACAAGGATCATCCGGAGATCAAAGAAGAACTGGATAATGCTATGCGCAGACTGGAGGATGATAATCCATTTTATCTGGCAGATTTATATAAGCAGTATTTTTCCCTGGATTATACACCGATTCTTTCCGGTGAGGAGAAAAAATGGCTGAAAGAGCATGGGGCGATCCGCATCGGATTTCTGAAAGACGATGCAGGAATCAGTACCATAGAGATGCCGGAGGGCAGATTCAGCGGTGCAATGACTGATTATATTCAATATGCAACAGGCTGTCTGGGAAACCAGAAGCTGGACTTTGAACTGACAGAATATAACAGCTACGAGGAGGAGACGAAAGCCCTGCAATCGGATGAAATTGATATGATCTTTCATTTCAGTCAGAATCTGGACACAGCAGAGGAATACCATTTCGCTTTTACCAATACAGCCTGGACCTATAATCTGATGGCTGTCACCAATAAGACATCTTTTAATGAGAATGAATCAAACCGTATTGCAGTTCCAAAGGATGATCTGCCGTTGGAAAAGCATATTGAATATTACTATCCTCAGTGGGAAATCGTAGAGTGCGATTCTGTGGATGATGCGGCAAATCTTGTGATAAAGAAGCAGGCAGACGGATTTGTCGCAGGAGTTGCTTCTGCATCGGATTACAGTGAAAAATACAATTTATACAGTCTGCCTCTTTCCAACCCTGAGAAGTCGGCTTTTGCAGTAAAAAGCGGCAACCATTACCTGTTGTCCATATTGAATAAGACGATTAAAGCCATGCCCTCCAACATGCTTACAAGTGCCATCGCCATGTATGAGAGTACACCGGGGAAGGTTACTCTGGCAAAATTTGTAAAGGATAATCTGGCTGTAGTTTTACTGTGCAGTGCAGTGGTTATTATGCTGATTCTGATATCAATCCTGGGCTTGCTGCAAAAGGCGCGTCAGGCTGAGACTGTTGCAAAACAGGCGGCAGATGAAACACAACAACTGAACAAAAAGCTGCAGATTGCTGTGGAAAAGGCAGAGAGTGCGAACCTGGCAAAGACCAATTTCCTGAATAATATGTCTCATGATATCCGTACACCTATGAATGTGATCCTGGGATATAACCAGATGCTTGGAAAGAGACTGACAGATCCCAAACTTCTGGATTATCAGGAAAAGATAGAGCAGTCAGGAAATCTGCTTTTGTCGATCATTAACAATGTGCTTGATATGGCGCGGATCGAGAGCGGAAAGGTAGAGCTGAGCGAGGATTATGTAAAAATAAGCAGTATGCTGAGAGAATTTTATGATGTTTTCGGAGAGGAAGCACAGCAGAAGGGGATTACTTTTTTGCATGAGGATAATGTGGTACACCAGTATATTATCTGTGATGGCACCAAGATAAGAGAAATTATGATTAATCTTGTCAGCAATGCGATTAAATATACACCGGATGGTGGTACAGTATCTCTGACAACCACAGAACTTCCGTGCAGCGAAGAAGGATATGTAAGGATTAAAACAGAAGTTACGGATACCGGCATTGGCATGAGCAAAGAATATCTCCCAATTATCTTCGAGTCCTTCAGCCGGGAACGGAATACAACAGCCGGAAAAATAGGCGGAACCGGACTGGGAATGTCTATCGTGAAAAATCTGGTTGATATGATGGGCGGAACCATCGAAGTAGAAAGTGAATCCGGAAAAGGAAGTCGGTTTACTGTTATACTTCAGCACAGGATTGCAGATGCAGGGTGTTATGAGAAAAAATCAGAGAAAACAACAGATGCTTCAAGAGAAATCCTTAAAGGAAAACATGTGCTGCTTGCAGAGGATAATGACCTGAATGCAGAGATTGCAATGGAAATTCTGATGACAGAGGGACTGGTAATTGACAGAGTGGAAGATGGCATTCAGTGTGTCCACAGAATCGAGCAGTCTCCGGCAGGCACCTATGACCTGATTCTTATGGATATCCAGATGCCGAACATGGATGGCTACAGGGCAACTGAGATGATCCGCGGACTGTCAG
>ENA-OVFS01001246-OVFS01001246.1-human-gut-metagenome-genome-assembly--contig:-NODE-1246-length-17527-cov-3.791667_pt1 | contig 17527 bp, 13 predicted proteins | sample MGYA00237763_ERZ505405 | MGnify/ENA primary metagenome ERZ505405 (study PRJEB26158, sample SAMN06016401) | human gut metagenome | biome: human gut; feature: ankylosing spondylitis patient; material... | reverse complement strand
GGTTTATCCATACTAAAAAATCCTTGTAAGCGAACTTACAAGGATTTCTGGATTTGTGCGGCTGAAGGGACTCGAACCCCCACGCCGTGAAGCATCAGATCCTAAGTCTGACGTGGCTACCAATTACACCACAGCCGCATTGGAATCGTGTGCAAAGGTAATGCTTTTTTATAAACTTGCAAATATTTGCGTTGTTTTTTTAGCGAAACCTTATTTCTTCTCGGTCTCGGACAAGAGGTGGGTGATCGCCGCCTCGATAATCGTATCTTTACCTTTCTCGATATCTTCTTGGGTCATAGAAATCTTATATGTAGGATCGATACCGAATTCCGTATGCTGTTTGTTTACATCCAGCATGGGAGACGCGGAGAAACGGACACCCCAGCCGTTGGGCAACTCGGAGTTGAAGGGGAAACCACTACCGCCTCCGGTGCGATCTCCCATCGTCGTTACATAAGGCATCATGCGTACTTTCTGCACGAAATCGTTGGCGGCGCTGTAGCAATGACGATTCGTTAAGACCACGACAGGACGTAACCAGCGGATACGCTCGGAAGGTGAGAGATAAAGGGGATAAGGTTCGGAAAAGTCATCGTGCCCTTTACCCGTCTTATGTTGGATATAGCCGGTCAGTATCTTTTCCTCCAAGAAACGAGAAGCGATGCGATCGGCGTTTGATAACATGCCACCGCCATTATCCCGGATATCGAAGATCAAACCTTTGCAATCCTTGAATTGATAGAATATGTGATCCAAACCGCTTTCGCCGGCCGAACTGGAAAAGCTACCGTAGTAAATATACCCGATCTGCCCGTCACTCAATGTCGTGTATTTAAGTCCTCCGGCGATCGAGTAGTTCCTTCCGAGATAATTCTCTTGTATGTCTGAGTCGAAATTATCCGGATAATCGAGGTACCAATCCCAATAGCGGGACATATTGAAGGTGGATATCAAATTGGTATGCCCGTCTTTCAGCTCGTTTAGCATATCGCCTAATACGTCAAATAGGACGTATTGGTTCATCGTATCGCTTATCTGCGTCTTATAACGGTCGTGAACCTCGTTCCAATCAATGTCCTTGTATTCGAAGAAGCAGTAATTCTCATCCAATATTTTCCAAAGCGCCTCAAAGTTCTCCTGTGGGGAGGCCACGTATTCGTCCGATTTCTCACATCCGGTAAACAGGAATCCGAGAGATATACATATATATATAAGGTATCGTTTCATTTGATTTCCTTTTAATAATAAGCGCTTCTGAACCGCTGGGTATTCTTTAGGCGTTTTCCTCCGAAAGAGATGAATTCTTTCACGAGGCCGATCATAAAAGAGTGAGAGATTATATGAGACTGTATCCCATTGATATCCGTACGGTAAGAGCTGTTTAGGTAACCTGCCCGTATCGTAAAATTACAAACCGGGAAATCGACCGTGAAAAAGTTCTTCATGGCGAATTTATTATGGAAGGAATTGAATTGCACCACTCCCGAAGCATTCCCTAGGTTGAAGATCTCGTAATACGATTGCCCGTAATGGGGGGAGAATAAAACACCGGCGAAGGGGATCGTGAACTGGTAGCGCAGCGTCATAGGATATTCCTTGACGCATAACTTATAGATCGCCATGGCGGAGATGTTCAAATCGATATCCGCTTTCGCCGAGGCCGGGTTATTTCCGTTGCGGGTATTGTATATAAAACCACCCATGCCATGCACGGCACCACCCGCCAGAAGCTTTAAATCCGGCAATACCGTGGGCAAATGATAATGGTAACCCAACGTATAATCGATAAAGCCCGCGAAATCCGTAGCGGTAGAGGCAGCATTATCCGTGCTAGCCAGATCGACGCTTATGATTTGCTGTCTGGATACCCGATAGTTTGCCAGTCGGACCCTCTTCATCCGTTCATTCATTACCCGTAATCCGGGGCCTGTATATTTCTTATCTTCCATGCTGGGAGATAAATAGGTGTCCATTAGGTTGTAGCTTCCTATACCGACCATGGTTCCGCTGTTGATAGACCAAGGGATCTCGTCTCCATCGGACTGGGCCTTGGCCGGTGACGCGAGAAACAGCAGGAACAAACCAATCAAACAGGTGATAGTTTTCATAGGTTATTCGTCAAACAATTTCATCTGTCCCGTAATTTCATCGATAATATCCGTGGTACTCTGCCCGTCGTCAGTGTCGTTTCCCTCCTCATTGCCTTCGGTATCGTCTGATTCCGATGCGTTTTCGGAAGGGACGAAGCGATTCGGTTCCAGCTCATTGATTGTCTCGACCTCAAATGTAGAGATTCGTTTACCTTTGGCTTTGAAGCCTTTCACCGCGATAAATTCGTCGGCATCGAGGACGAGAGCCTCCCGGAAGGCGTCGTGGCCTCCGAAGATCACCTCGATACGAGGATAGACCTCATCCGTAAGCAACATCAAGCGGTTCTTCGGATTCTCTCCTAGGAAATTCTGCTTCCGGGTGTTTACCTCCAGCAGGAATCGTTTGATATAATAATATTTCTGATCCGCGTCGTATAATACGGCAGTCCATATCTTGCTCGGCTGGTATTTCTCGATGACCATGATATTGGACTCGTAGTGATTGCTAAGGTCAAAATTCGTGACGTAGAAATCGCCGTTCGGCAGGATCACCAATATCTGATCGTTGCTATGGAACTCGCCTAGCTCTTCTCCCCGCCCATCGTAATTTAACCGGAGTACGTCCCAGTCGAACCATACTTCCCGGCCTCCCAAGGTGGAAGAGCCTTTCTGCTTGAGGCTGATCTTGTGCACTTCCGCTTTCGTCAGGATATTACCTTGAGAACCCCGTCCCTTAATGGCTATCTCGCTGAAGTTCTTTTCGAAGACGAGTAGTTTCTGCCGGGGTTTGGGTTTCAGGATTACCTTGACGGTCTCCGCCTCTCCGTTCGGGTTTGCGCTGAAGTAAAGGACACGGGAGTTTTCCGTACCTTTGGTCAGGTCGTATTCCCGATCGCGTGTAGCGCCTGTGACGGCGAAGCGTTTGATGTAATTATATCCGAACTTACCGTCCCGGTATATGACGTTGTAAATCGTCCGGTTGTCGTTACGCTTAAATACGTTGACATATAGAATATCCTTACCGATAAAGATCTTATCCGCTACCTTGACGATCTTATAAGTACCGTTGCGATAGAAGATAATGACATCGTCTATATCCGAGCAGTTACATATGAACTCGTCCTTTTTCAGTCCCATGCCGATGAAACCTTCTTGACGGTTGATATACAATTTCTCGTTCGCCTCTACGACCTTGGTCGCCTCGATCGTGTCGAAATTGCGTATCACGGTATGGCGAGGGTAAGCCTTGCCGTATTTCTCTTTCAGCATGGTAAACCAATCGATGGTATAGTCGACGATATGTTCCAGCTTATCGTTGATCTTGGCGATTTGTTCCAAGGTCTGGGCAATGAACTCGTTACTCTTGTCGGAGTTGAACTTTAAGATACGTCCCATCTTGATCTCCATGAGTTTCAGTATATCGTCCCGGGTAACCTCACGGATAAATCGGGGCTTGAACGGCTCTAAACGAAGGTCGATATGGGATATCGCCTCGTCCATGTTCTTGGCGTTCTCGAATTCCGGGTCTTTATAAATACGTTCCTCGATAAATATCTTTTCAAGGGAGGCGAAGAACAGGGCCTCCTCTTGCTCTTGTTTCTGGATCTTGAGCTCTTCCCGTAAAAGCTCCAGCGTACGATCCGTAGAGTGGCGAAGCACATCGCTGACCGTAAGGAAATGCGGCTTGTCCTCCTTGATCACGCAACAGTTCGGGGAGATACTGATCTCACAATCCGTAAAGGCGTATAAGGCATCGATGGTCTTGTCTGAAGAGACCCCCGGAGCGAGATGCACCAAGATCTCTACATCCTTGGCGGTATTATCGTCTACCTTCTTGATCTTGATCTTTCCTTTATCGTTCGCTTTTAGGATGGACTCGATCACGGTAGAGGTTGTTTTTCCATACGGGATCTCCGAGATCACCAATGTCTTATTATCGAGCTTGCCGATTTTTGCACGGACTTTCACCGATCCACCCCGTTCTCCATCATTATATTTGGCTATGTCGATAGAGCCTCCTGTCTGGAAATCCGGGTATAACGCGAATTCCTCTCCCCGTAGATAGGCGATGGAAGCATCTAATAACTCATTGAAATTATGAGGGAGTATCTTGGAAGACAGGCCTACGGCGATACCTTCCACGCCCTGTGCCAGCAATAAAGGGAATTTTACCGGTAAGGTAACCGGTTCCTTATTACGTCCGTCGTAAGAAAGCTGCCAAAGGGTTGTCTTGGGATTGAATACGGTCTCCAAGGCAAACTTGGAAAGGCGAGCCTCTATATAACGAGGAGCGGCGGCTCCGTCTCCCGTCAGGATATTACCCCAGTTTCCTTGGCAATCGATCAACAGATCCTTTTGTCCCAATTGCACCAAGGCATCTCCGATAGAGGCGTCTCCGTGAGGGTGGAACTGCATCGTATGACCTACGATATTCGCGACCTTGTTATACCGCCCGTCATCCAACCTCCTCATGGAGTGCAGGATACGTCGTTGTACGGGTTTCAGTCCATCGTTGATATGCGGAACGGCCCGTTCCAAGATCACATAAGAAGCGTAGTCTAGGAACCAGTTTTGGTACATCCCAGACAAATGATAGGTCGTGACACGTGTATCCCCTTTCCCCGGGACTTTATAGTCGGAATGGGTATTCGCCTCTTCCTCCGTAGTCTCGTTATCTTGGGTATCACTATTTATATCCTCAATTTCCTCGTTTTCCTTATCCTCGATATAATCGTCTTCTTTATCTTCCGGTCTCATAAAATCCAGTTCTTTCTACACAACGCTATTACGCCAAATTGCTAACAGGGTGTAAATATAGCAAATTCTATTCTATTTCTTTGATAATTTGGCTGACTGTAACTAATAATGGGGGTAGTTTATCTTTAATGACATCAAAAACGATTTCGGCATCGACACCATCATAATGATGAGAGATATAATCGCGCATTCTAAAAATATTTCGCCAAGGTATTTGTGGGTATTTAGAAAATAGTGTTCCATGGGTCTTATTATCAATGGATTTTAGGTTTTCACCGATGGTCTGTATTAACATACAAGCGGCATCTAGCTTTTCCATGCCGGACTCACTCAGCAGATAGTCATTTACGGAAAAGATCGGTTTATTTCTGCGTAAGACCGTTTCAATTGTAGATTGAACTCTATGAAGGATTTGCAGTATTTCTTGGTTAAGCAAATATTCCATCGCGTCGTATATTATTCATTAACAATTCATTCAAGTTTTGTCTTAAACGTAGTAGATCGATTTTATATCCGGTCAATTTTTCCAAATCTTCTTGAATATCACATAGAATATAGAAATTAGGAGTTTCTATCTCGACACAGATATCCAAATCGCTTGATTCTGTTTGTTCTCCTCTGGCAACGGAACCAAATACTCCCAATCGCTTTATACCATATTGGGAAGACATAGTCTTTTTGTATTCTTTGAGAATACTTATGATTTCATTTAATGTTTTCATGACCATGTAATTTATTGAGTAACAAATATAGTAAAAAAATTGATATATGCTATTTTAGGTATAAGGTAACTATAAAATTAGGTGTTGGAGTAGGGGTTTTTCAGAATCTTTTGTCTTATCAATAACAATTGATATTTACATATAAAAGAATAATGATATGAAGAAGCTGATTTTATTTGTGTTATGCGCTTTGAGCGGCTTGGTGGTGAGCGCTCAATCACGCTGGGGGATTACTCCGGAGGGTGGATTTGCTGCGGTTAATCGTGTTGGAATGGGATCTAGCTGGCGTGCGGGGGTTAAGGTAGGCGTTGGTGTATCTTACCAGTTTGAACCGGGATGGATTGGATTGAAATCCGGTTTATATTATGCGAATAGAGGGTATTCGTTGGGAGATTATCCGAGAACGACGGAGTCTGCCACGTATGTCTTGAAAGAGATGATGACCGGTGGTATCACGCAACATTTTTTGCAATTGCCCGTGATGGCTGATTTCTCATGGAAAGTGTCGAAAGAGGTACGTATGCATTTAGCGGTCGGTATGTATGCCGGTGTATCTGTCAAGAATGATACGAATTGGGGATCTTCGTTTACGATGGGGTATTCGAAGGAGCCGCAGGCGCTTGGTAAATATGTCAAATCTACTGGCCTAGGGTATAGTTATGGTTATGGCCATTCGGGATATGATGAGGCTGAAAACGCCGATCATCCATTTCGAGACGTGAATTCTTTTGATTGGGGATTGACAACTTCTTTTGGTATAGAGGTGAATAACTGGGTGATGAATCTGGGATATGATCTCTCTCTAGGTGATGAGGGCGGTAACTATAAGATCGATGGCGATAATTTCTCTCTGTATGAGGTAAGAAGTGTCGGTGCCAATTACAATACGATGAGTCTGACGGTTGGGTATAAGTTCAAGCTTTAACAGCAAATCACTCATAGGATACGAATCTGACGAATATTCGGTGTCTTTTTTTAATAGATATGCAGCTTTTGAGATTGTTTGATCATCTATAACTTATAGAAACTTAAATAAATAAGATATTATGAGAATCATCAATCCGATAGGTGGGATCATCCTGCTTTTTGTCTTGCTGGGCACTCTGGGGTGTAGCGAGGACTCATTTCAAGATGAGGCTAAGCCGGTGATTTGTCCTAGTGTTGTTTATCCGGAGGGAGCTAGATTGGCGCGAGTTTGGTACGGTGCGGGTATTTCCTCTCCTCAGAGTCTGGCGAAGGAATATGTGTACGATGAGTCGGGACGTATCTCCAAGGTATTATATCCATTGAATACGGAGGATGGAGAAGGATACTTGATTGGCTACGTTGAATATGTTTATGACGAGTGGGGTTTTTTGTCTAAAGAAGTTTACTTCAACAGAAACCTAGATCAGACGTATCATAATTTGTCTACGCTTCATTATAAGTATGATGAACAAGGCCGGAAAATAAAGGAGATTACTGAATATCCGGTTATTGGCAAGAGCAAGGTGACAGTCTTTTCTTATAAGAATAATCTTCTGGAACGGAAAGTTGAGTACGACGAACTCGGCCGGAAGCTTACTTATACGGACTATGAGTACGATGAGACAGGGTTGTTGACAAAAGAAACGATTCGTGATCCCGAAACGTCCGAGGTTCTCCGATATAGCGAGTATCGCAATGAGAACGGATTGAACATGGAGATCATGGTTTATGCCGACCTTCCGACAGAAAAAGAATCCATAGAGCTTCGTCGGATCACGAAGTCCTATGATCAGAATGGCAATCTGCTTCAATTAGTCTCTGAAGAATTGGCTTCTTCTAGCTCCCAGTCGAGTTTCTCGGAGTCCTATGAGTATATTTGAAGGCGTTCGTGATGACTTTATTCGATATGGAATGTCATCACGAATGTTTTTTCCTTCGTATAGGGTGCCTATTCGTCCAATCCTTGTTCGTTCGGATTTCCGGTCTTCATGAAATACCCTTATACAATAAGACCCCTTCCGTGGTTGTTCTCATTCTTTAATGATTGGTTTTGCGAGTGGAACGGCTCCGTATAGTCCCATATCCGATCAATGGGAACTAGCGAGAATGTGCTGTCATCTTCGGATACCGTACCGTAACGAAGGCCGAATCCACCGCTTATAAAAAGAACTACATTTGCAAATGACAAAGTCTCTTTAGTCGTAGCGTCTATAATTTTTCCCCAAAAAGATTGTTTACTTAATCCTTTTGAGGAAAGGGAGAGTCAACAATATGAGTAGTGATAAAACTACTTTCATTTTTTTCTATTCGTAAATTGTGTAGGTTATTATACGATTACCATCTTGACGAAGAGTCATATAATAAGGTTCTCCCATGGGCAAGTCTCCTATATAAATAGGATAGGTCTGTTGTGCGGCTAAGGAGATATACTCTTCTTGTAGTACATTCCCGAAAGAATCCATTATTTCCACTTGCAGATCCGAGATATCCTTATTGCTGGATATATAGATGATATCTCCTTTTTGATCAATGGAGATAGGAAAGCTTCTGCCATCTTCTGGGCAGTGGTTTGAGTTATTAGGAACTGCTTGTATGGTTATTGACGATCCTTGTAAGAGTCCCCAAAAAATCAATCCGATAATATACATGTAATTTCTCATGGTTGTTTCGTATTTGTTTTGGCTACAAAGGTAGGGCAGGGAGTGATATATTGCAAGTAAGTGAATTTACAAAAAATTCACATGTTGTAATCGTTTATAAATCAGCTATGAATTGATCGAAAAACTCAGCCTTTCCGTCCTTCCCTTTTAGTTTTCTATACATGCGGATGCGGGCGTTGGTGATAGCCGAATTGCTTCGGTTCAGCATTTGGGCGATTGTTTTGAGCGGGAGGGAGATCTTGATCAAATAACAGATCCGTAGTTCTATCTCGGATAGTTTTGGGTAAAGCGTCAGCAAGCGATCCGTAAAGCGAGGGTATGTGAGATCGATGGCGGTATGCAGTTCTTTCCATTGTTCGTCGGTTATCTTGGCAGAGTTCTCGCTCCACTGATGGAAGGTATGGTAGATCCCCGAGTTTATAAAACTCAGCTCCTGAGGGGGAATCTTTTTATCATTTGTTTCTTGTTTGGTGGAAGAAGATAAGTTGACCTCCACTTCTAGAAGACGTTTTTGTAAATAACTTTTTTCGTCTTCGAGTTGTTGGCTGCGGGTTTGAAGGTCTTTTATCATTTGTTTCTCGTTTTCCATAAGGGTCGAGCTGTTTTGGTAGGCTAATTCTTTTAGCATACGTGCGGTCCGGGCCAATCGCAGAATCTTCGCTTTTTTGTGTTGGAGCCTGTTATAATATAGATAACCGCTGCTCGCTAATATAATCAGTCCGCAGGTCAGCAATAAGAGTCAGCGTTGATGGCGGCTGTTCTCTTCTTGCAGCCTGTTGTTTTCCGCCTCGTAGGATTGGAAGTTGTATAAGGCTTGGATTTTCGCTATAGCCTCTGTTTGTGTCCATTTATTAATGGAATCTTGAAAAGCAAGGCTTTTATTTGCGTAAACGATGGCGGTCTGTAAATTCCCAAGCTTTGCTTTCTGCTCGAATAATCCTTGGTAAGCGTCTTGTTTTTGATAGAGGCTTCCTTTATCTAAGACTTTATTGAAGCAGTCGCTAGCCTTATCCAGCTCTCCTTCTTGCGTATAAATACGTCCGAGTAATACCCAGTTGTTATACGAGTATCGGCCTTTGTCGAACAACTCGAAAATCAGCGATTTCGCTTTCTCCGGTTCTCCTTTATCATAATAAATCCAAGGAATTTCACTTAGTATGATATTTTTTATCCGCATAGCTCCTTTCTCGTAGCCTTCCATATAATAATATAATGCGCTGTCCACCTCATGCTTATTATGAAATATGCGTGCGATATTGCGAAGGGAGTATCCGATCCTGATGCTATCATTTCTCAAAATGGCGTATTCAAGTTCTTTCCTTCCCGCTTTTTCGGCTTCATTGTATACGCCTTGCTGGTCGAGGAGAACACAGATTTGCCCATGCGCTTTCCCCATCAATCCATATTCTTTCGTATTCTCGCCAAGCTTCGTCGCATGTAGGAATGCCTTAATCGCACGGGGGGCATCGTTTAGATCTCTATACACGCTGCCCAAATAATAGTAAGCTTCCATCTGTTTGTGCAGATCTCCATACTCATCATAAAATTGGACGATTTCTTTGATGATGGAATCGGAGGTATGCTTATGATAGAGCTTATCATTCACTTTGACCTTTAGTAATTTGTAATACATATTGGTCTCCTCCGGCTGAGTTTGAAGAGTCGAGGCTGGTATGCCATCGAGGTAAAGCAATGCGCTGTCGGGCGATGTCTCTATGCATTGTATCGCTTGAGACATCGCTTCCGGATAGACAGGCTTTTGGGTACATGCGCTGACGATCCCGATATATAATATAATGATTAAGATTATTCTCATTTCCTTTTATTCCACCATCCATCGCTCAATGTTTCGTGTCTCGGATGAGAAGTTTACGCCAATCTTGAATAGCTTGCGCTCATCGTTGGCGAAGGGAAGGGCGTATTGTTTCTCGTCGATCTGCCGTAAGGCTTCCTCGACTGTGCCGTTTAATTTGAACTCCATGATGTAAATGTAACGATCGGTCTGCAAGACGAGGTCAATACGGCCATTCGAGGTGTGATATTCCACCTTGGTATACAGTCCGACCAGTCGGAAGACGATGAAAAGTACATTTTGGTAATGCAGTTCCGTGTCGCGTTCCGGCTTTTGCCCGGTGATCACCTCGTAAGGGGTATCGGCGAAGAAGCTTTGCAGGCGGCGGAAGAAAGCGTCGTAGTTCCCGCTTTCCACTTCTTGGACAAAACGTCCTATTTCGAAGGGTGTCTTCGCCGCGCTTATGCTCGTGTAGAAAGGGAGGAGATATTTGACAAAGCCTTCTTCCACCTCTAGGTTCGGGAAACCTAGTTTATAGATGCCGAAACGGGGATCATAATCCTTGATCGTAAGATATCCGCTTTGGTAGATGACGGGTATGGGATTGTTCGAGGCGGAGTCGATACTGTTCAGTACGTCGGCGTCGGTCTCGGTGTTCGCCATCTCATAGAGGTCGTAATGGGTGTGCTTGAGTAATTCCACGAGATAAGTGGGTGTCCCGGTCTCGAACCAATAATCGTCGATTCGCATATACTTAAAGGTATTCAGTAGACTGAAAGGGTTATAGATACCCGGACTCTCGGCCACAAAATGATAGCCGTCGTAACGCTTTCTCAGCAAGGTGCGTGTCTCGTCATACGTCAGCTTGAGGGAAGCGGCCAGCTCATGGATATCATCCTCAAAATAAGTACGTAATTCCTCTTCCGTAATCCCGCAAATGGCGGCATATGGTGCCCGCATGGATATATCGTCCAAGTTGTTCAAGTCGCTGAACACGCTCACCTTCCCGAACTTGGTCACTCCGGTCAGCAGGGCGAAACGGATGGCCCGGTCCATGGTCTTCAAAACGCCATAGAAGGGTTTGAGCATGTTCCTCAATTGGTTTTGCAACTCCTCATCGTGCAGGGCCTGTAACAAGGGCTTATCATACTCGTCTATCAAGATCACGGCTCGTTGTCCGGTCTTGTGATAGGCCCGGTCGATGATCCCGGCGAAGCGGAGCGGCAGGCTTCTTTCCGCCGGGTCAGCTCCATAGAGTTTTTCCCAAGCGACGAGGTTACGGTTCAAGATATCCTCCAGATCGCTCGTGGCGGCATATTGCGCGATGTTCAAGTCGAGGTGAAGGATGGGATACTCCGTCCATTCTTTCTCTAATTTCTCGAGAGCCAGTCCCTCGAAAAGTTCCTTTTTTCCTTGGAAGTAAGCCTCTAATGTGGAGAGCAACAGGCTTTTCCCGAAGCGTCGGGGGCGGCTGAGGAAATAGTAGCTCCCTGTATTCGCCAACTGGTAAATCAAGGCGGTTTTGTCAATATAAAGATAACCACCCTTGCGAATCTTCTCGAAGTTCTGTATGCCGATGGGATAAATAGTCTTGTTCATAGCTCCTGTGTTTAATGAGACTTATAGGCAAAGATAGTAAAAAATGCAGAGCGTAGCGTCGGGATTAAAAGCAAAAGTGGGTTTCTCTTAGAGGTAACAAAAGTTTCATACTGAGGAAACTTTAGTTTCCCTATAGAGAAACAAAAGTTTTCTGCTTATTAAACTTTTGTTTTCATATTGAAAAACTTTTGTTTTTTAGGCTAAAAAACTACAAATGACTAGATGTTAATATCTTATCTGTGTTGAAAGGAGATCGGATAATGCTATATAGTGAGTGTAGAGGATCGTTGTGTTAGGTGAAGGAAAAGTGGTAAATGGCAGTAAATAGTGGTAGATAGAGCCAGATAATTGTAGATGTTTTTTATCTACCACCATGGATTAAGTATCCTAAGACCAGATGATTGCAGGGATAGTTGTAGATGTTGTAGCAAATGGGCTTGTAAATTATATGGGAGAATTGAAAGTTAAAGCGATGAGCGAATAACTTTCAATTCTCCATGTTTCAATTAAATGGTATAATATTGTTCCCATCCTTTGCGAGGCGGTACTCCACATAGCATCTTATTCGCCTCCGGATCGTTCGTGATCTGTTTCGTGTCACGATCGAAGACGAGCTTGCGGTTCAAGCGCTGGCTTAATACGCCGAGACAGAATACCTGACTTAATGGGCCTGCGATCGAGAACGGTGAGCGGGTTTTTTCCTTACCCATACAACTTAGCAGGAAGTTCGCAAAATGGTTAGACGGGCTTTTCGGCACTTCCGGTAAGCGGGATTCCATCTCTTTCGCTTTCTCATCCGGGATGATAGATAAGGTACTTCCATGAGAACCACCCTTGAAGGTTAATTCTTTCGAGTAGATTTCCTTGCCCGGGTTCAACTTCGCCGGTTGTATCTTGCCGCCGGCTACGGTCGGGATATTCGGGTCGAGCTCGGAAACACCGTAACCTTCCGGGACGGAGGGGATATTGTCCAGTCCATCGTACCAAGTGATATCCACGGCCGGCATATTCCCTCTTTCCGGGAATTTAAACAAAAGGGTGGATGACATCGGGAAGAAGAACGGGTTATGGTCTTTCAAATAAAGCGGATTTATTTCTGTAGGCAATCCTAAATCTAGGAATTCATGTGCCGTATCCAAAATGTGCGCTCCCCAGTCTCCTAAGACACCCATTCCGAAGTCGTACCAACAACGCCATTGTCCCAAATGGTAGTCATGGTTGTAATCATGATATTGAGCTACGCCGATCCATGTGTCCCAATCCATCGTCTCGGGAACCGGTTCTCCCATAGGCATATGCCTAATATTCGGGTTCCATCCGTGCCAGCGACGCGGATTATTCATATGGGCGGTAATGGCGGTAACATCCTTGATAATACCGGCCTCTTTCCATGCCTTGAATTGGAAATAGTTCGCCTCGGAATGTCCTTGGTTACCCATTTGGGTGACAACGCCGTATTTCTTGGCCCCACGCATCATGATCTCTATCTCTTGGAATGTGCGGGCCATCGGTTTCTCTACATATACATGTTTGCCGTGCGCCATCGCCTCGATCGTGATCGGGAAGTGGGAATGATCCGGCACGCCTACGCTTACGGCATCGATCTTGTCCGCCATCCGGTCGAACATCGTGCGGAAGTCCTGAAAACGGGCCGCTTTCGGGAACATGTTGATAATCTCTTGCGTGTGAGGGGCTCCCATGTCCACGTCGCAGAGAGCTACTACGTTACACAGACCTGTGTTATACAATTCCTTGGCGATCTCGCCCCCTCGTTGTCCGATGCCGATGAACGCTATATTTACCCGGTCATTGGCGCTGATTAGCGGGGAAGTAGGTAGAACACGTCCGTGGGCGGGTGTCCAGAACGACGGGATGGCCGATACTGCCGATAAGGCTAGCGCTCGCTTAAGGAACGAGCGGCGTGAGATTTCTTCTGATTTCATGGTATTATCTTGTTTAAATTATACTGTTTGCGCAAACACTAATGATTTACGTCGTAAATATACAAAACTTTCTATAGTTACGGAAAAAATCATTTACTTTGTAACCTCATAAAGGAGACCATGTGCTAATGTGCCACTCAGGCGGGTCTCCGATGGACTTATCATTGGCACATTGGCATATTAACAAAATTGGCAAATTATTAGATTATGGCACAAGAAGATGTATTTAAGAAATTAGTTTCACACTGTAAGGAGTATGGTTTCGTATTTCCCTCCTCAGAGATTTATGACGGTTTGGGAGCGGTATACGATTATGGCCAGTATGGTGTTGAGTTAAAGAACAATATAAAGAAATATTGGTGGGATAGCATGACTTTGCTGCATGAGAATGTGGTGGGTATTGATTCCGCTATTTTTATGCACCCTACTATCTGGAAAGCTTCCGGCCATGTTGACGCTTTTAATGATCCGTTGATCGATAACAAGGACTCGAAGAAACGTTACCGTGCGGACGTTTTGATCGAAGACCATTTGGGCAAGATCGAGGAGAAAATGAATAAGGAAGTGGCGAAAGCCGCAAAGAAATTCGGTGACGCTTTCGATGAGGCTAAATTCCGTGAGACGAATCCTCGTGTATTGGAGCATCAAGCGAAATGGAATGAGATCCATGAGCGTTATAGCAAGGCGATGAACGAGTCTAACTTCGAGGATCTTCGCCAATTGATCTTGGATTGCGAGATCGTTTGCCCGATTTCCGGAACTCGTAACTGGACGGAGGTTCGCCAGTTTAACTTGATGTTCTCTACGGATATGGGTTCTACCGCTGATGGAGCGACTAAGATTTATCTTCGTCCGGAGACGGCCCAAGGTATTTTCGTGAACTTCTTGAATGTGCAGAAGACTGGCCGTATGAAGATCCCGTTCGGTATCGCCCAGATCGGTAAGGCGTTCCGTAACGAGATCGTGGCTCGCCAGTTTATCTTCCGTATGCGTGAGTTCGAGCAAATGGAGATGCAATTCTTTGTTCGTCCGGGTGAGGAGATCGAGTGGTTCAAGAAATGGAAGTCTACTCGCTTGAAATGGCATCAAGCTCTTGGCTTGGGAGATGAGAAGTATCGTTATCACGATCATGAGAAGTTGGCTCACTACGCTAACGCGGCTACGGATATCGAGTTCGAGATGCCGTTCGGATTTAAGGAAGTGGAGGGTATACATAGCCGTACGAACTTCGACTTGAGTCAGCATGAGAAGTTTTCCGGTAAAAAGATCCAATATTTCGATCCGGAGTTGAACCAGAGTTACACTCCGTATGTAATTGAGACCTCGATCGGCGTAGACCGTGTGTTCTTGAGCATCATGGCGGGTTCTTACTGCGAGGAGACGTTGGCGAATGGCGAGAGCCGTGTGGTATTGAAGTTGCCCGCAGCCTTGGCTCCGATCAAGTTGGCCGTATTGCCATTGGTGAAGAAAGATGGCCTGCCCGAGAAAGCTGAGGAGATTATAAATATGTTGCGTTTCGACTTCCGTTGCCAATACGACGAGAAGGATTCTATTGGTAAGCGTTATCGCCGTCAGGATGCGATCGGTACCCCGTATTGTATTACGGTAGACCATGACACCTTGAAGGATAATTGCGTAACGATCCGTTTCCGTGACACGATGGAGCAAGAGCGCGTAAGCATCGATAAGCTTCACGATATTATCACGGAGAAGGTGAGCATGAAGAATTTATTGAAAAAGGTAATAGAGTAAACGAATGAAGAAGTACTGGCATATTGCGTTGATGTTGTTTTGCGTGCTCATGATCACCTCTTGTGGGGATGATGATGAGGCACTAGAGGTGGATGAGGTTTGGAAGGTCCAGAATGAGGAGGCTTTTCAAGCCCAGATGCTGGTTCCGGGTTTCGAGCAATTGAGTTCTCAAAGTAATGCCGGATTTATCCTTTACAAGGTCTTGAAGACTGGGGAGAGTAAGGAGCCGATTTATTATACGAGCAAGGTGGAATGTTATTATAAAGGCTCTTTTATAAATGGTGAAGTTTTTGATGATCGTTCTTTCGAGGCTGGAGAGCCTGCCGAGCTTACTGTTTCTGATATGGTAGATGGTTTTGCTACAGCGTTACAGAATATGCACCCAGGAGATCGTTGGGAGATTTGGATTCCTCAACAGATGGGATACGGTTCGGCTGGAAGGAGTGCTTCGGGAAGTGTCATAATAAAGCCTTATACGACTTTGATCTTTGATTTGGAAGTTACAAGGATTGTCAAAGAGTAGGTTCTTTCATTAAGAATAATTACGGCCGCCTCTTTTTAGGGGTGGCCGTTTTTTTATAGTTATATGTAAATCTAGGGAGGCAAATCCCCTATAAACAATTAAAGCCTGTCTCACGACAAGCCCTAACCAAACTTTGTTAACCTTAAATCTAATACTATTATGAAAAAACCACGATGCAAAGATACGTTCGTCAAGACCATTTGTCAAGTCTTTAGTGACTAATATATGTTAAGTAACATATCGATGCTTGCCAAAAAGTGTTACACAGCACAAAACTCTATATATTACAATCAAAATCTTCTAATTTTAACGATGATTAGGTCCCTTTTATAGGACTGCTAAAGGGAAAGACGTTCTTTGAGTAGCTTATAGCCAGCGCTACTGGCACGAAGATAGGTTCCATCCTTTAATCGTACTTGATAGGTTTCTTTTCCGAATAGTTCTACTCGCAATATCTGTTCCGTATTAACGATATAAGAGCGATGTATACGAACGAACTCCGGAGAAGGAAGGCTTCGCTCGAAATACTTCATGGTTTGCTCCTTTACGTGCTGACCGGAAGTGGTGAATAAGGTCACATAGTCGCCACATGCTTGCAAATAGAATATTTCTTTTATCGGGATGATATGAATACGTGTCCCGTCTTTTACGGATATACGATCTAGAATCTCCTCCGGAACGGTAGTCGGGGGAGGTGCCGTCTTTTCCTCCATTTGTCTCACGATAGCTTCCGCCTCACTCTTTCTTTCCTGACTGATGTACCATTGGGATAGAATGATCCATGCCATTAGGCCGAACAGGAATCGAAAAGGAATCGTGATCGAGAATTCCTCCCAATCTTCCAATCCGAATATTTGTAACAAGATCGAGCATCCGGCTATGCAAGCGATTTGTACGAGTACGGCGAAAGCCACTCGTGCTTGCATGATATGTAACGTACATTGTACATACCAAAGATAATATCCCGCTACGGCGAACAATGCGGTGGAAAGTAAGCTATCGACCAAAGTGATGCTCAACGGAAGATCGCCATAAAGAGTTAATAATGCGCATTGGATCGCTATGGCTAAAAATAATAATAGGCTTCCCAGCCCTTTATGTAATATGGATGTTGTAATAGGATGTTCTTGCATGATGAGTTTAGTCTCTTAGTTCAAGGCCGCTGAACGACAAGTCTCCACATATATACAACGTGTGCGTCATGTCGGTTGTTTCTGTCAGGTCCCTCATGTCTTGGCATCCAGCCAAGAAGGAATCAACCTTTAGACGAACCAGCCATCCTTTAGGGACATATATTACTACGCCGCTGAAGGAGCTATCTATGTTTATGATGGTTTCATCAGCCTCTAATGTTGTTTTTTTAAGATCGAGGATCACGTTGCCGAAAGATACGTCTATGTCCGCCCCCTTGAATACGGGGTCCAGTACGATGTGCCTTACCGAGTTGAAAGTGGTGTCAACCGATACGAAACCGTTATCTGTCTCGTAGTTGATCTCATCGTTAGGCTTTCTGTGCCCGAAAGGGGGATGGTTAAAGGGACGTTTATGCTTTTTCGTGCGGATAGAATCTTTCCGCTTCAGCATGATGACCAATCCTAACAGGATTAATCCTAACGGCCAATATACACGTAAAAAATCGTTCGTGATCCAATTTAACTGCGGGAAAAGGAAATAGACTCCCACGCCTACGAGGAGCATACCTCCTACCGGATTACGGTGGAA